>ERZ773103.2342-NODE-2342-length-17742-cov-4.029570_pt1 | contig 17742 bp, 10 predicted proteins | sample MGYA00511118_ERZ773103 | MGnify/ENA primary metagenome ERZ773103 (study PRJEB29015, sample SAMEA2737821) | human gut metagenome | biome: human gut; feature: human-associated habitat; material: faeces | place: China | collected 2012 ... | reverse complement strand
TTTCTGAACAAGGGAATCAGGTGAAATTCCTGGACATGTTTTGCAGCAGGAGCCGCGGCGAAAGCTGCGGGGACGTGCAATTCAATAGCTGTGATTGTGGAGTGTATCCGTTTTCTGCGAAAGCAGGTCACTGGCGGCTGTAATGGCTTAGCCGGGAAGGCTGCGGGTATGCGCTGGCGGGGATGGCCCCGCCTGAACACATCAGTCAGAAGACCTACTGAGAGCTCACCCCCGACGGTTCGGGGCTGCTCTGACAAGAATGCCAGGACGCGGCGCGGGAAGAGCGCGCCGGCAGCCTCCCCAGAGGGACAGGAGCGGATGCATCCAAACGATGCGTTCGCTTTTTTGCGTTCCAGGGAGGCATCGCCGAAGGGGCGCGCCCCTTCGGCGTCAGAGGGGACCCCTCTGACGCCGATAACCCTTGCCGGCCGGATAACCCCCTGCGCGCGGCCGTCAATGCGGCGCTGCGGCAGGGCCTTTGCCCGTTTCCGTATGGCCGATCCGCGGCCGACAACTGAATAGCCACATCGGGAGAGCATATCCGTTTCCGGGGAAGCACGCGACGACAGGAGCGTGCCAAGGGCGGAAGCACGCGGTCTACGTCGCGGCGGGCGGGAGCGCAGGAACCGGTACCGGGGATGTGGCGGGAAGTATTCAAAAACAATGTGGACGGCGCGCGTTGGAAGGCGGCCGTTCTTTGGAACAGGGCGCGGGCGGATCCCACCTCGCACGTCCTGACATAACGCTACCTTGAATTTGAAGAGAAGATAGGAGTTGGTTCAGTTATTATGATGCAAGAATATCACGCCGATGGGACAGATACGGGAAGGGCCGGGACAAGAGAACCGTCCCGGAGGAAAATGGTGGGCAAAATTGCCCACCGCGCCCTCGCACTATTGCTGACAATTTCTTTTGTGGTTGGCCTTATGCCAGCGGCCTGGGCAGCGGCGGACGGGGTGACAGTTACTGGCGGAAACCTAATGAATTCCATTGATGATACTGGAAATTCCCTCGGTTACACGTACATCATTGAGGCTACTGATGATGAAATATCAGTAGAGTTTACAGATGAGAATTTTCTGGATACTTCAAGTGCCCCTCTTTGCCAAATAAATGAAGACTATGAAACAATTGAAGTGAAAAAGTATTCTTTTTCTGGAAGCAACACGGTTGCTTTTTCATTGAATGGGCTCCAGACGGCCACCCCGGCAGCAGTTGCAGGATATTTGTCAGGAAAGAGCGATTTTGTTTTTTCTGGCATTGATTTCTATATCGTATATGTATATACACAAGATCAGGAGATATTCACGGCGAATTTTCTGATATATAAAGCATCTGCCAGTGAAGAGCCGGTTAATGCGGACGCCTTGAAATCTGCAATTGACAGCATCCCTGTGAGCGGCTACTATACTTCAGACGACCGCTACAATGGCAAGGATGCCGATACTATTACAAACAGCCAAGGCAGCTTTTGGGCGGAAGTTCAGAGTATCGCGGACGAAGCCAATAGAGTTTATACAAGTGCCCTGAATGGCAAAGCAAATCAAAATGCAGTTGATGAACAAACTGACAAATTGAACCAAAACGACCCGGGCAGCGCGCTGTCGCAGGCTCTTGCCAAGTGTATCCCCACCACCCAGGTCAACGCCACCGGGCTGTACGAAACGCTTGAACGGCATGAGGATGCTTACACGGGCGGCAATCCAAATCCTTCCGGCAGTTCCTATACTGATGCAAGCTGGGAGAACTTCACAACGAACTATGAGAATGCAAAGGAACTGCTGGATTCCCTGTTTTACCAAGAAGGTGATGCCATTCCGGAGGGGAAAGAAGCCGGCGATGCGACACCTGCAAACACAACAGGGCGGCAACGTGATTTGGAAAACGCTGCCGCAGTGTTAAACGCTGCAAGGAGCGACCTCTTTCTCACGGATTATGTGGAAATCCTGCCCTTATGGCAGAGCGCGGCAGACTGGCTGCTGGAGCAGCAGGCAAAACTCACTGCGGCAGATTATACCCCTGACAGCTGGAGCGCATGGTACAATGTGGAGGACAAGGACGAGAACGGCATTGGCGACGGAGCCTATCAGGTGCTTTCCGCCCTTGATCCATCATCGATTAGCACCCAATCTGCGTATACAGCCTACACCCAGGCTGTGGCCGCGGCCTCCACGGCCTACTATCAGCTGGAGGACGCAGGGGGATCTGTCGCCGTCCATGTCCGTGTGGCGGATAGTTTTGCCGCCAGATATCCGCAATATGCACTGAAAGACCCCGACTCCGCCGCTTTTGATGGGACGGTCACGCTGACGGATGACAAGACCATCGGCAGCCTGCTGGATGCTATAAAATTTGACTTCACACCGGCTGAATCAACGGGTAACTCCACTGTTTCCCCCTGCCTTATGGCCTATGTCAACGGCACGTTGGTTGTAGACCGGGATGCTTCTTTCTCACGCTGGACAGGATTGCTGATAAATGGGAATGGGATTGAAACCGGTGTTGCTGCTGTGGAACTGCATGACGGCGATGAGGTTGTCCTCGCAAGAGTACCGGCGCCAAATTATAAGTATTACACCAGTACCATTCCAGCAGCGCCCTACGAAACATATCGCTCTTACGTTTCCCAGCTGGAAATCAGCGGCGGGGATACCATGGAGGCGGAAGGCGGCGCGGAATTTTCTGTGCAAGTCACCAAGACCAGCGCTGTGCCGGAGAGCGGTAATTGGGGGAACCCCCTGTCGGCGGGCAATGCCACCATCTTCCTCAGCGAGGCGAAAGAAACTGCCGATGAAGCAAAGGCGGCTGCCGCCTATGAAAACACCGGTGTTGTGACCAGCTCTGATGGTACGGCCACACTCAGCCTGTATAAGGAAGGCTGGTACAAGCTGTTCGTGGCAGATGTCCGCGATCAGACGCCGGCGGAAACCACAGACCAGACAAGCTATACCGGAGGCGAATTCCCCGGCCTGGCTGCAGGCGATTCTGTGCTGCTGCATATTGTCACGCCCAGCGACCCAGCCTCCGCCGTGGCAACACTGCAAAAAGAACTGGATGCAGTTTACAACGCCTATGAGCAGGCATTTTACTCCGAGGCGCAGTGGGAAGAAATTACCAAGACCTATGAAACCGCTTCCGCAGCGATTGCTAGCTCGGATCTGCTGGCAGATGCCTATGAAAGCCAACAGGCTGCCATCACTGCCATCCAGGCGGTGCAAGACGCAAATCTGGAGGAAAATGAGCGGGTCAACGCCCTGATGACTGGATACCTGCAGTATCTTCCGTCTGCGGAGCAGGTTCTGGAGGGAAAATTCTATCAATCAGATGCTGCGCGCATGGAATGGGCTAAGTCGCTGTATAACGGCATGACGGAGTATCAGAAAGGGCAGCTTACTGGTTTGCAGATGGCACAGTGGAACGCCCTCCTGAGCGCCTATGGGGCAGATGGGAGCGGCCTCCCGGAAGGCCCTGGTTTTACCCTTACCATCGAGGCAGATCATGGCGGCAAGTTCGCCGCTTGTGAGGTTAATGCTTACGCCCGGGACAAAGAAAACAACGGAACTGAATTTATCACCGTTACAGAAGGGCGTGATCTGCTGGAAACAGTAGGAACTGACGACCAGGCAGAATTCACATTTGGCAGCGGAAAGAACCAGGATAATATCATTGAATTCCAATTTGCCATTCCCGACGGCGCCAATATGCAGCTGGTGAGTGTGGAGAGCAGTGGTCCGCAGCCATACTCAGTCCGGGAAAGACCTTGGGATTCTTCGGGAGGGGAGGCATACACTTACTCTTTTCTTAACCCACGCTGTGATTTCACGATTACGATAAACACCATCACAGAGGGGGATCTCTCCTACAGTAAGCTGACGGCGAAAAACGAGCTGACGGAAGCCTACAACGCCTACTCCAAGACAGCCTACACGGCTGAAAACTGGAGCAAGCTGACAGCATTTTACAACGATGGACTGGCGGCTATTGATGCTGCTGAGGACGAGGAAAGCATTGCATCGGCAAAGAACGCAGCCATTGCCGCTATGAAGACGGTGGAAGAAGGGTTCCTGGTAGATGAAACCGTCGGAGAGCTGGGCAGCGTCCATGTAATCATTGAGAACACCACCTATTCCGGTGCGCCTGACTCGCTGCGCGGTACATTTGTAGATGCCTATGTGGCGCTTAATCATGACAGCACCATGATGAGCTGCATTACCGCCGCGCTAACTCGCGAGGGTTACGGATGGGAAGGCACGGGCGGAAGCCAGGGCGGCGTGAATGATCCCGGCATCACCTACATCTCCGCAATTACCTATGGTGACGACAAGCTGGAAGAGTTTGACGGGAAGAACACATCCGGCTGGATGGGAGTCCTCAACGACTGGTTTACCAATGAAGGCTTCGCCTCTTTCAGCGCTTCGGCCCAACAACGGGATTACCGAATTGTAGACGGCGATGAAATCCGCGTCATGTTCACGCTGGAGGGCTATGGCGCGGATTTGGGCGGCTCCTGGTCGAGCAGTGATACCAGCCTGGCGGATCTTGAGGTAGATGGCGGAACATTGTCCCCGAGTTTTGACGGAGATGTCCTGGAATACGTCCTGGTCGCCAACGGCAGCCGCGTATCTGTAACACCCACTGCTGCGAACAAAAACTATCAGGTCAAAACTTTCCTGAATGAAAAAGTTGTTGAACGAAATGTAGATTTCTACCGCCGGGGCGAGTCGATCCCGGTCAAGGCCGGCGATATCATCTACATCGGCGTAGGTGAGCCGACATGGTTGTCCATGAACAACCAGGAAACGGAAGCCATCAAGTATACCGGCACCTGGTACACCATCAAGGTCATGGACAGCAACAGCGCGGAAAGCGTCGTTGAGCTTATCGACGCCATCCCCACCATCACCTACGCCGGCTATAAGACGCAGGCAGAAGCGGTGAAACTGGCTCGGGACGCCTATGATGCCCTCAACGCGGAAGCCAAGACCAAGGTTACCAATTTGAACAAACTGACATCGGCGGAAGAAGCAATCCAATTCTACACCGAGATTGACGACGTCAAGGATCTGCTGTCCAAGATCCCCTCTGTAAACAAACTGACCACTGCGGACAGGGGGATGGTGCAGGCCGCCCGGAATGCCTACGATGCGCTGGATGAGGATCAGAAGCTCTATATCACCATCGCCGATGTGGAGAAATTCAACGCCGCGGTGGAGTGGATGGAGGAACACGGCAGCAGCATCAGCGGCGGGACCATCGCCGGCGTCGAAGAGATGCCGGAGGAAGTCGGGGAAACCGGCGGCGGCTCCATCACCATCACACCGGAAGCCTCTGTGAACAGCAAGGGCGAGGCCACCGCCAAGGTGGACGCCGAAACGGTGGAACAGGTGCTGGAGCAGGCCGCTGAGGACGGCAGCATCTCCACCATCGTGGTGGCCCCCGAGATCGACGGGGACGCCTCCAAGGTTACGGTGGAGCTGCCGAAGTCATCGGTCAGCGACATCGCCGGCGACAGCCTGGATCTGACGGTGTCCACTCCCATCGCCGGCATGACCATCCCCAGCGAGGGCCTGTCTGAGCTGGCGAAGCAGAGCGGCAGCACCGTGTCGTTCACCGCGGAATCGGTCACTGTGACCGGCGCCGGCGGCAGCAAGTCGGACGCCATCCGGCTGGATGTGGCGGTGAACGGCAAGAGCGTGGATACCGTGCCCGGCGGTCTGACTGTGACCGTCCCCGCCGCAGACGCCGGCAGCGTGCTGGTGCTGGTGGCGGAAGACGGCACGGAAACCATCATCCGGAAATCCGTCACCGCGGACGGAGAGGTCGCCGGCCTGGTGGACGGCCCCTGCACCGTGAAGGTGGTGGACAACGCCAAGACGTTCACGGACACCAGCGGGCACTGGGCGGCGGACGCCATCGACTTCGCCTCCAGCCGCGAGCTGTTCAACGGCACCAGCGCCACGGCCTTCTCCCCCAACGAGGAGATGACCCGCGCCATGCTGGTCACGGTGCTCCGCCGGATGGAGGACGAAGCGGAAACCGCGGCGGAGAACGCCTTTGCGAACATCCCGGACGATACCTGGTACACCGATGCGGTGATCTGGGCCAGCGAGAACGGGATCGTCAACGGCGTGGCGGAGGGACACTTCGATCCCGACGCCAACATTACCCGGGAGCAGCTGGCGGCCATGATGTACCGCTACGCGGACTTCCTGGGCATGGATACCGCCGCATCCGGCAGCCTGAGCCGCTTCCACGACGGCAGCCAGGTGTCCCCGTGGGCATCCGACGCCATGAAGTGGGCGGTCAGGAACGGCCTCATCTCCGGGAAGAGCCCCACAATTTTGGATCCCAAGGGCAACGCCACCCGCGCGGAGGTCGCGACGATCCTGCAGCGGATGACCGCGCTCATGGTGAAATAAGCGCATCCCCCTAAAAAGGGCGCCCGCAGCCTGCCATTGTGACTGCGGGCGCCCGGACAAAAATGAATACCAGATAAAGAGCGTGAAACCCGCCGCAGGCTTACCCCTCCCGTAACAGCCGGGACAACACACCGGACCGCGCGGGATGGGCGCGGCCAACGAGAGATCATGCGGGACCCATCCGTTGGATGGGTCCCGCATCTTTTCGTACAGCGAGGAGGTGGAGGCAGGAACGTGGAGCCCAGCGAAGTCCTCCGGCTGAAGCAGGCGCTTGCTTTGGACGCGGCGAACGCCGCCGGAGACCGGGAAAGCACCGCATGGCTGGAGCCGGAGCAGTGGAAGAACTATATGGGAAAAGAAACGCGCAAGGCGCTGTACGGCGCGTTTCCCGACGAGGAGCTGCTGGCCGTCCTGCGGGAAACGGCGGCGCGGCTGGGGCGGAATCCCAGCAAGAAAGAGGTGTTCTGCGTCTACCGCGTCTTCCTGATCCAGCGGTTCGGCAACTGGCCCCGGGCGCTGACCGCCGCCGGATTGAAGAGGCCCCGCGAGCAGCGGCGAGCGGACAACCGAAGAAGGAATGAGGAAGCGCTCCGGCGCAGGAAGGCACAGGAATTGTCTGGGCAGGCGGCAGCAAAAGAGGCCGGCCTGACAACAAAAACGGAAGGAGAAGCATGATGAAGGAACGCTTAAAACGCGGCGCGGCCGCGCTCCTGGCATTGATTATGGTGCTGGGGCTGTCGGGAAACGCCTTTGCGGCGGTGTCGGATGACACCTTAACGGCGGCCATCGAGGACACGGCGCAGTACATTTATGAGACGGTGAAAAGCCCGCAGGTGGGCTCCATCGGCGGGGAATGGGCCGTGCTGGGCCTGGTCCGGAGCGGCTATACCGTACCGGAGGAATACTATCAGGACTACTACGCCACCGTGGAATCGTATGTCAGAGCCTGCAAGGGCGAACTCCACGACAAGAAATACACCGAATACAGCCGCGTCATTGTGGCCCTCAGCGCTATTGGAAAAGACGCCCGCAGCGTGGCCGGCTATGACCTGACCAAGGCCCTGGGGGACTACGACAAGACCATCTGGCAGGGGCTCAACGGCCCCATCTGGGCGCTCATTGCCCTGGATTCCCGGGATTATCCCATGCCGGTAAATCCGGAGGCTAAGACGCAGGCCACCCGGCAGATGTATATCGACCGCATTCTGGAGTGCCAGCTCCCGGACGGCGGCTGGAGCCTGTTCGGCGGAACAGAGGCCGCCGGCTCCGGGGACGGCGTATCCGATCCGGACATCACCGGCATGGCGCTGCAAGCCCTGGCAAAGTATCAGGACCAGCCGGCCGTGGCCGAAGCCACAGAAGAGGCGCTGGCCTGTATGTCGAAAAAGCAGAGCACGGACGGCGGCTTCGCCTCCTGGGGTACCGCCAACTCTGAGAGCGTTGTGCAGATGATCGTGGCCCTGTGCGAGCTGGGCATCTCCCTGGACGATCCCCGGTTTGTGAAGGGCGGGAACACCATGCTGGACAACCTCATGACCTTCTATCAACCCGGAAACGGGTTCCTGCATACCCAAAACGGATCCGGCTCCAACCAGATGGCGACGGAGCAGGCGTTCTACGGCATGGTTGCCGCGCAGCGGGCGCGGCAGAACAAAAACAGCCTCTACCGCATGGGGGACGCCATCACCGTGGCGGAGGGTGAAGAAACCCCGTCCGGCGCCGGGCTGGAGGGCAAGCACGCCGACGTAAAGGCCGTGCCGATTACCCAGATGGGCAAGACCTTTGACGACATCACCGGAGCCAACGCCCATGAAAATCAGCCGGCCATCGAGGCGCTGGCCGCCCGGGGGATCATCGATGGCATGGGGGACGGCCTGTTCCATCCCGAGGCGAGCATGACCCGCGCCCAGTTCGCCGCCATCGTGGTGCGGGCCCTGGGCCTGACGCCCGCCGCCAGCGAGGCCTTTACAGACGTGCCCTCCACCGCATGGTATGCCCCCTATGTGGGGACCGCCAGCACCTACGGCCTCATCAACGGCGTGGGCGAAGGCCGCTTCAACCCGGACGGCACCATTACCAAACAGGAGGCCGCCGTCATGGTGGCCCGGGCCGCAAAACTCTGCGGTATGGACACGGCGCTGGACACCGCCGCCGTGCGGGATGTGCTGGCCCAGTTCACCGACTATGTGACCACGCCGGAGTGGGCCCGGGAGGGCCTGGCCTTCTGCTATCAGGAGGGGATTCTGGACGACTCCGCCATGGAGATTCAGGGGAAGACAGAAATCCTGCGCTGCGAGATTGCCCAGATGCTTTACAACCTGCTCAGCAGCGCCAAGCTCCTGTAAAGGAGAGCGCCTATGTGGTGGAAAAAGAACAAGTGGAAAGTGATCGTCCCGGTCCTGATCGTGGCCGTGCTGGCCGCCGCCTTTTGGTACGGCGGCGGCGCGCCGGGCCTGCAGGGCTGGAATGTGGCGGACAATAATACCACGCTGTCCGGCCAACCGGACGCTGCGCCGGAGGACTCAGGAACTGATACCGGGCATTCCGGAGAAACTGTTCCCGAAGAAACGGGCAGCGCGGAGGACGGGACGCAGGAAGCGCCGGAAACGGAACAGCCGGACCTGTCAGAACAGGGCGTTGAAACGGAAGATCCCCCGCAGGAAACGCAGACGGATCTGATTTCCCCGGATGATGAAACCCCGGCAGAGGGCATTGAGAGCCGCCCTGGTGGGACAGAGGGCGGCATGACCGCGCAGGAAAAGCTGGACGCCGCCGCGGAACTCGCCGGCGGGTCCTCCCCCGGCGTGCAGGCCGGCGACAAGGCGTACTCCGAGTCCCAGGGCATGGTCATTGACCCGGATACCGGCAAGGATCAGTATCTCACTGACCCGGTGCCGGAGGGGAAACCCCTGCCGGTGGAGCCCCAGGATGTGGAGATCTCCGACACGGCCTACACCTGCACCATTTCCATCTCCTGCGCCACCATCCTGGACCACATGGACTGGCTGGACCCGGAGAAGGTGGAGCTGGTGCCGGAGGACGGCTGGATCCTGGAGCCCACGGAGGTCACCTTCTACGAGGGTGAGAGTGTTTTTAACGTGCTCCAGCGGACCGGCAAGCAGCAGGGCATCCACATGGAGTTTGAGAACACCCCCATGTACAACAGCGCCTACATCGAGGGCATCCACAACCTCTATGAGTTCGACTGCGGGGAGCTCTCCGGCTGGATGTACCAGGTGAACGGCTGGTTCCCCAACTACGGCTGCTCCCGCTACCAGCTGCAGGCCGGGGACGTCATTGAGTGGGAGTACACCTGCGATCTGGGCGTGGATGTGGGCGGCTACTACTCCACGGGAAGTTAAAACCAGAGATTCCATAGCCGGGGGCGGCTGCTGCCGTCCCCGCGTTCCCGCCCTTTTTCAATGGCCCCTGTCTGCCGACGGAGGCCATCGAAAGAGAGCGGAGCACCGTCAAGAAAGAAGGGAACCGTATCCTATGCCGAACAGAGACGCCTTTTCCAGCTATCACCCTGTCATCAATTTTATGTATTTCGCGCTGGTGCTGGTGTTCAGTATGTTCTTCATGCACCCTGTCAGCCTGCTCATCTCCCTCGCCGGCGCCATCGCCTACCATCTCTACCTGAACGGTCGGAAGGCCCTGCGGTTCCAGCTGCTGTTCCTGCTGCCCATGGCCCTGATGGCCGCCCTCATCAACCCGGCCTTCAACCACGAGGGGGCGACGCTGCTGGCCTACCTGCCCTCCGGCAACCCCCTGACCCTGGAGAGCATCGCCTACGGATTTGCAGCGGCCGCCATGCTGGCTGCCGTGGTCCTGTGGTTCTCCTGCTATACGGCGGTGATGACCTCAGACAAGTTTGTCTATCTCTTTGGCCGGGTCATCCCGGCCCTCAGCCTGGTGCTGAGCATGACGCTGCGGTTCGTGCCCAAGTTTAAGGCGCAGATCCAGGTGGTCAGCGAGGCCCAGCGCTGCGTGGGGCGGGACGTGTCCAACGGCAGCGTGCTCCAGCGGCTGCGAAACGGCATCACCATCCTCTCCATCATGGTGACCTGGGCCTTGGAGAACGCCATTGAAACGGCGGACAGCATGAAGAGCCGGGGCTACGGGCTGCCGGGCCGCACCGCCTTCTCCATCTACCGCTTCGACAGCCGGGACAAAGCGGCCCTGGCCTGGCTCCTTTTCTGCGGCTTCTTTATCCTCTGCGGCTGGATGGCCGGCGGACTCTCCTATCGGTATTACCCCACCATGAAGGGCGCGGCGCTCACGCCCATGACCATCAGTTTCCAGCTGGTCTATCTGGCCCTGTGCCTGACGCCGGTCCTCGTGGACCGCTGGGCGGACTGGTCCTGGCGGAAGCTGGAGAAAGCGGAGGGACAGACGTGCGCCAGAGCATGAACCTGCCGCTGTGCGAGCGGACAAGAGAAGAGTACGGCGGCTGGGACGGCCTGCGGCGGGCCTGCGCCGCTCTGGGGCTGGACGGCGTGGAAGGCATCTGGAGCGGCGGGGACATCCCGGCGGATTTCCCGAAGGACCTGCTGGCGGGCTATCACCTGACTTTCTTCCCGGACTGGCTGGACTTCTACCGGGAGGACCGAAAACGGCTGCTATATAAGTTCGGCAGCATGGACGCCGTGGCGTGGTACTACGGCGGGCGGACGCCGGAAACGCTTGTGGACCTGTACCGGGCGGACCTCCGGCGGGCCGCCGCACTGGACGCCGCCTATGTGGTGTTCCATGTCACCGATGTATCCGTGGAGGAGAATTACACCTACCGCTGGCTCCACACCAACGAGGAGATCATCGACGCCGCGGCAGAGCTCATCAATCTCCTGCTGGGAGACGCCGAGTGGCCCTTTGCTTTTCTGGTGGAAAACCAGTGGTGGCCGGGATTTACGCTGACGGAGCCGGAGAACACCTCCTGCCTGCTGGAGGGCATCCGGTATCCCCGCAAGGGCATTCTGCTGGATACCGGCCACCTGATGAACGCGGAGCGCTCCATTGCCACGCAGCGGGACGGGGTACGGTTTATCCTGGAAATGCTGGACCGCCACGGGCCGCTGTGCCGGTATATTCAGGGGATGCACCTCCACCAGAGCATCAGCGGCGCATATGTCCGCCGGCACTGCGGCGCGCTGCCGATAGACTTCCCGAAGGATCTGCCGGGGCAGTACCGCGCCTGCTATGCCCATATCCAGAACATAGACCGGCACGAGCCGTGGACGGATCCGGCGGTGCGGGAGATTGTTGACCGGGTCCAGCCGGCGTATCTCACCCACGAGCTGGCGGCGCCGGACCGGCAGGCAAAGCTGCGGGCGATCCGTCAGCAGCTTGATACGATTGAGAGAGGAGGCGAGCGTCTTGAATAACCGGAAAGCGCCCTGCCTGTGCATGGACCATCTGACCTTTACCTACCCGGAACAGCCATCCCCCGCCCTCCGTGATTTCTCTCTGACCATCCGGCAGGGTGAATTTGTGGTGCTCTGCGGCCCATCGGGCTGCGGGAAGAGCACCCTCCTGCGGCAGCTGAAGCGGGCCCTGGCGCCCCACGGGAAGCGCGGCGGGACCATCCTCTTTGAGGGCAAGCTGCTGGGGGAACTGGACCAGCGGACGGAGAGCCAGCGCATCGGCTTTGTCCAGCAGAGCCCGGAAAACCAGGTGGTCACCGACAAGGTGTGGCACGAGCTGGCCTTTGGGCTGGAGAGCTTGGGGTACGACACGCCCACCATCCGCCGCCGGGTGGCGGAGATGGCCTCCTTCTTCGGCATCCAGACCTGGTTTTATAAAAACGTCACGGAGCTCTCCGGCGGACAGAAGCAGCTTTTGAATCTGGCCTCCATTATGGCCATGCAGCCCTCCGTCCTCATCCTGGACGAACCCACCAGCCAGCTGGACCCCATTGCCGCAAGTGACTTTCTGGCCACGCTGGGGAAGATCAACCGGGAGCTGGGCACCACCATCCTCCTCACCGAGCACCGGCTGGAGGAGGCGTTCCCGCTGGCGACCACAGTAGCGGTGATGGACCGGGGGGCGCTCCTCTGTACCGGGACGCCCCAAGAGGTGGGCGAGCAGCTACGGCAGAGCGGACATACCATGTTCCTGGCCATGCCCACCCCCATGCGGATCTGGGCAGCCGTGAACGACAGCGCCCCCTGCCCGGTCACCGTCCGGGAGGGCCGGGAGTGGCTGGCCAGTTTCGCAGGCCGGAAGGAAATCGAACCGCTGCGCCCGGAACCACAGCTTCCAAAGGGCGGCGATGTGGTGCTGCGGGGGCGCGAGCTGTGGTTCAAGTATGACAAGGACCTGCCGGATGTGGTCAAGGGCCTCTCCCTGTCCCTGCGGAAGGGGGAATTCCTCGCTTTGCTGGGGGGCAACGGCACCGGGAAGACCACCAGCCTCAAGCTGCTCTCCGGCCTGCGGAAGCCCTATCGGGGGGAGCTGGAAATCTCCGGCTCCGTGGGGATGCTGCCCCAGAACCCCCAGACCCTGTTCGTCAAAAAGACGGTGCGGGAGGACCTGTATGAGATCCTCAAGGGCAGGAAACTCTCCAAAGAGCGGCAGGACCAGCGCGTAGCCCATGTGACGGCCCTGTGCCGGCTGGAGGAGCTGCTGGACCGGCACCCCTACGACCTCTCCGGTGGGGAGCAGCAGCGGGCCGCCCTGGCCAAGGTGCTGTTGCTGAATCCGGAAATTTTGCTCCTGGACGAGCCCACCAAAGGGCTGGATGCGGAATTCAAGCAGGTGTTCGCGGAGATCCTGCAGATCCTGCTCCGCCGCGGCACAGCAGTGCTGATGGTCAGCCACGACATTGAGTTCTGCGCCCGGTATGCCCACCGCTGCGCCCTTTTCTTCGACGGTGGCATCGTCACCGAGGGGACGCCGCGGAACTTCTTCTCCGGCAACAGCTTCTACACCACCGCCGCAAACCGCATGGCCCGACAGCTGCTGCCCCGGGCGGTGACGGTGGAGGATGTGATCGCCGCCTGCGGCGGACAGGTGCCTCCCGCCCCGGCCTTGCCGGAAGATATTCCGCTGCTGCCGGAACCGGAGGAAGCCAGCGCAGACTACAAGCCCAAACCGCTGCCCTGGTGGCGCAAGCTGGGGGCCGTCCTCACCGGCGGCGTCGCTCTGCTCTTGTTTTTGCAGTTCATGAACGTCACCGACCTGACGGCGCTGGTGGGCATGGAGGGCATGACCGAGCTGGCGTCGGACCAGCTGGCGCTGTACGCGTTCTTTATCGCCGCGCTGTTCCTCTTTGCCGCCTGCATCACCCGCAGGTCCCACCGGCCGGATTATCTTGTGCAGACCCCGCGTGAAAAGCGGAAGCTGTCCCGCCGCACCCTTTTTGCCACGGCCCTGATTCTGCTGCTGATCCCCCTGACCCTGTATGTGGGCGTGTTCTATCTGGATAACAAAAAGTACTATTTTATCTCTCTGATGGTGCTTTTGGAGTGTATGGCCCCCTTCTTCCTGATTTTCGAGGGGCGCAAGCCCAAGGCCAGGGAGCTTGTGATCATCGCCGTGCTCTGCGCCATCGCCATTGCCGGACGGGCCGCACTCTTTATGCTGCCACAGTTCAAGCCAGTTATTGCCATGACGATAATATCCGGCGTGGCATTCGGCGGGGAGACAGGCTTTTTGGTGGGTGCCATGACCATGCTGGCCTCCAATGTGATGTTCTCCCAGGGACCATGGACGCCCTGGCAGATGTTCGCTGTGGGCATCATCGGATTTTTTGCCGGCGTCCTGTTCCGAAAGGGGTGGCTGCGGCGCAGCCGGGGGGCGCTGTGCGTCTTTGGGGCGCTGTCCGCCATCCTCATCTACGGTGGGATTATGAACCCGGCGTCGGCGCTGATGTGGGCGCCCGAGCTCAACTGGAAGGTGATTCTTACCTACTACGTCACCGGCTTCCCCTTTGACTGCATCCAGGCCGCCGCCACATGGTTGTTTTTGTGGTTTGCCGCCGAGCCCATGCTGGAGAAGCTGGACCGCATCAAGGTCAAGTACGGGCTGGTGGAGTAGGGGTGGATAGAGAGGAACGATACGATGCAAAATGAAAGCCAACGGAGAATAATTACTTTGCTGCACCTTCTTCTGGAGCAAACGGACGAACGCCATTATGTGACCGGTGCGGACATCCTTCGCTTTTGGGAGGCCCACGACATCCATGCCAGCCGGAAAAACGTCTACAGCGATATCCAACTGCTCGTGGATTCCGGTGTGGACATCATCTGCATCAAAAGCACGCAGAACCGCTACTTCATCGGCTCCCGGCTGTTGGAGCTGCCGGAACTGAAACTGCTGGTGGACGCCGTGGAGTCCTCCCATCTCATCACGGAGAAGAAGAGTGCCGCCCTCATCGAGAAGTTGGGCCATCTCACCAGCCGGTACAACGCCGCGCTCCTGAACCGCCCTGTCTACATGGAGGGCACAGCCAAGCCGGACAACGAGGCTGTGTACTACGCCATCGACGCCATCCAGACGGCGATCCACGAACAGCGGGCCATCTCCTTCCAGTATTTCGAGTATACGCCGAAAAAAGAAAAGGTCCTGAAACACAAGGGGTACCGCTATGGCTTCAGCCCCTACGCCCTCATCTGGAACCGGGATTTCTACTACGCCGTGGGCTGGTCGGAAAAGCACAGGAAACTGGCCCAGTTCCGTGTGGACCGCATGACAGCCATTCAGGAGTCGGACGCCCCCTACATAGCAGACCCGTCCTTCGATCCGGCATCCTATCTCCGGGAGGTCTTTGGCATGTACCATGACGCGCCCCGGCGGGTGACGCTGCTGTGTGAAAACCGCACCATGCGGAGCGTCATAGACCACTTTGGGGAGGATGTGGCCACAGAGGTGGTGGACGCCAAACACTTCCGGGCCACCGTGGATGTGGCGCCCACCCCGCCGTTCTTTTCCTGGGTGTTCACCTTCGGCGGCGCTATCCGCATCGAGGAGCCTGCGGAGGTACTGGAGAAGATGCGGGACATGGCCGCATGGCTGCATACATAAAAACAAGAGGGATCTGTCCAGGGAAGGCCGGGCAGATCCCTCTCACCTTTATGAGGCAGGAGAACCTCTGCGGGGGATGTATCCCCGCAGAGGCCCTTCCCGATTTTAGTCCGAAAAGTATACCGGCCTGCCAATGGATGTAAAGCCCTCGATGCCGGTGATCACCACATTGTTGTATCCGCTGGCGCAGTGGATGATGAGCAGATTGCCGCTCTCGTCCCTGCCGCCTACAATGCCCACATGGGAGTCCTCTGGATAGAATACCAGATCGCCGGGCAGCGCCTCGTCCCAAGCGATGGTGGTGCAGTAACTGTGCTGTGCGGCCGCTCCGCCGCCGTGGCCGATGATGTACTCGCCGCCTGTGGCATTATAGAATACCCAATCAACGTACCCTGAGCAATCCATCCCGTAGGGCCGGTAGGTGCCGGAACTGGAGCTGCCGGGGGCCGTGACCTGCATGGTGGTCCCCCAGCGGGAGTCCCAGCCGAGGACAAGGCTTTTGCCGCCCCAGAAGTAATTGACCTTACCCACCAGCTGGCAGGCGGTTTCTATGATCTCCCGGCGCTCGGCGCTCAGGTCCGCCGGCAACGAGGCAAGCAGTTCCTTGGCGTCGGCCTCCGTCACAGCCAGATTCCCAATGGCCCCGCCCAGAAGGTCGAGATTCTCCAACAGATCGTCCAGCATGTCGTTCTGCTCATCGGTAAAGGCGTAGTGCTCCCGCATCTCGTCCACGGTCTTTCCCGTGACGGAGATCGTCAGGATGGTTTCCGTCCAGCTGTCGTCCTCGCCGTCATCCGGGTCGCTGTCCGGGTGGTCTATGGTTTCCACCTCGGAGGATAGGACGGTCATAGCCCAGAACACCTCCTTCAGCCGTGCTACCCGGTCGGCGTCCAGGGTGACCACATCGACGCCGTCATTGGTCCCCGCGGTTTTCACCGCAAACCCCGCCACGATCTCCCGCCAGTCCGGTGGGGCACCGTCTATGATGATCTGGTCGTAGTCCCCGGCCTGCAGTTCCTCCAGCTTGTCGGCATATTCCACATTGACCTGGGCGATGGCTGTACTGAGCGCCACGGAACTGCTGTCTGCAGGTTCGTTGGCGAACAGGATACCGAAGGGCGAGGCGATGAGCATGCCGATCAGGCAGATGAACACCAGCAGGGCGAGGACAACGGAACCGCCGGCGGCCGCCGCGGCGATCAGGCCCCTTGCCGCCGCGAGGATGGCCCGCAGGGCGTTCCCCGCTTTGGCGGCGGCCTTTTTCGCCGCACTGCCGGCCTGCTTTGCCGCCTGGCGGGACATAACCGTCTGCTGTGCCGCACGGGCTGCTTTGGCGCTCTGGGCGGCACGAGCGGCCCCACGCCCCGCCTGGGCGGCGGTTCTCCCGGCATGGTCCGCTGTCTTTACCGCCTGCCTGGGGGCGCCGGCAGCCGGCTTTGCGCGGCGTACCGCCCGGTTCCGGCCAGCCTCCTTTATGGCAGGCGTTCTGCGTTTCCCTTTTGGCAGCGGGCCGGTATCCTGGGCAGGCTCCGCCTTTGGCCGCATGGGCGATACGGTCCCGTCCTGCCTGCCCCCATTCCCAAGCGCAGTTCTGCCGGAGGGCCGGGAATCTCCCACAGGCTGAGCAGACTCCTGCCCACCGCCTGCCGGGTGCCGCATCTGCTCGGCTTTGGCTTGCGCGGACTTCTGCGCCGCCTGCCGTCCGCGCTCCCGGATGAAGGGATGCTGGCCCTGGGTGCGCTCCGGGGTCAGGCCAGACGCCGGCGTTAACGGCTGGGCGCGCAGGTATGTGTCCTTGGTCTTGATCCGCTGCCCGGCGTTACCGGCTGGTTCCGCCGGCCGGCCTGCCGCCGCGGTGTTGACACGGCTTTCCTGCCCCCGTGTACGAACCTCCGGCACGGGATCCCCGGCTGCGGGATCTGCGGGGCTGCCGCCGCGGGAGTCATGCTTTTTCCGTTTCTCCTTGATGAGCTTTTCCGCGCCGCGCTCCATGCGGCGCATACCGCCTGCGGCGGCGTCCTCGATTTGGTCGCCGCCGTAGTCATCCCGCCGCCCCTGCTGGGCGGCGTCCCGGAGCTGCGTCCGCAGTCGGTCCGATCCGTCCTCCAGGCCGCGATGGACCAGTTCCTTCGGCGCGGCCTTTATCTTCTCCCGGACGGAGGCCACAGTATGGGGTTTTTCCTTGATCTTATCCATCCGGCCGCCTCCCCATGAAAGCGGGCCGCATTACGCGGCCCGCCCCGGCGCATGGCTGCCGTCCGTGTCGGAGGGCCTGGTGGTCATCAGGCGGTACAGCCGG
>ERZ773103.2337-NODE-2337-length-17757-cov-3.616597_pt1 | contig 17757 bp, 13 predicted proteins | sample MGYA00511118_ERZ773103 | MGnify/ENA primary metagenome ERZ773103 (study PRJEB29015, sample SAMEA2737821) | human gut metagenome | biome: human gut; feature: human-associated habitat; material: faeces | place: China | collected 2012 ... | reverse complement strand
CAGCTCGGAACGCATCTGCGCACGGAGCTTTGCGTCCAGGTTGGACAGAGGCTCGTCCAGCAGGAAGACCTTGGGGTTACGCACAATTGCACGGCCCAGAGCAACACGCTGACGCTGACCACCGGACAGAGCGGCGGGCTTACGGTCAAGCAGATGCTCGATCTCAAGGATCTGAGCAGCCTCTTCTACGCGGCGCTTGATCTCATCCTTGGGCGTCTTGCGAAGCTTCAGGCCGAAGGACATGTTCTCATAAACGGTCATATGCGGATACAGAGCATAGTTCTGGAATACCATTGCGATGTCTCTCTCCTTGGGAGGAACATCGTTGCAGAGCTTGCCATCGATGTACAGCTCGCCCTCGGAAATCTCTTCCAGACCTGCAATCATACGCAGGGTGGTGGACTTACCGCAGCCGGAAGGGCCGACCAGAATGATAAATTCCTTATCTTCGATATCAAGGTTGAAGTCGGTGACTGCAATGACACCGCCTGCATATTTCTTATAAATATGCTTCATAGTTACGCTGGACATAATATACCCCCATCTTTGCTTGTTTAGGATGCTGATATTCTAACACACGAAAAACCGTCTGTATAGTATCCGATTTACCAAAGGTTTTCAAAAAGCTTTGGTGAATCTGCCCATTGCACGAAAAAACCATCGCAATTCTGTGTAAAATTACAAGATATTGTCGATTTCCTGCGCCGAAAGCAGCCGCCATGTGCCCTTTGGCAGCTCTCCCAATTCCAGCGTTCCCTCCCGAACCCTGCGGAGATAGGTCACGGGCTTTCCCCGGGAGGCCAGCATCCGCCGAACCTGATGGTACTTCCCCTCCCGTACCGTTACCACACAGCCCGCTCCGCTTTTCCGCAGTCCCGCCGGCAGGCATTCCGTCCCGTCCCGGAGCACAATCCCCTGTGCAAAGGCATGGATATCTCCCTCGTCGATCTGCCCCTCGGTCTCCGCATAGTATTCCTTCTCCACCTGATGCTTGGGGCTGGTGAGCCGGTGCCCCAGATCCCCGTCATTGGTAAAGAGCAGCAGTCCCTCTGTCTCCTTGTCCAGCCGCCCCACCGGAAACAGCTTCTGATACTCCGGCGGCAAAAGCTCCATGACCGTCTGATCTCTGGGGTCACTGGTGGAGGTCACATACCCTGCGGGCTTATGGAGCATCAGCACCACTCTGCCCATCTGCCGTACCGGAATACCGTCTGCGCAGATCGTCTGCTGCTCCGTCACCTTCTGCTCCGGTTTTTTCACCACTTCCCCATCCACCGTGACACGGCCCTGACGGATCATGGCTTTCAGCTCCGTCCGGGTGCCCACCCCCGCATCAGAAAGGAATTTATCCAGTCGCACCATAAATTTGTCCTCACTTTCGTTCTAACCTGTCCCCACCCGGAATAAAGTGCATTAGAAATTAAACCGCATGCAGGAGGAATCCATATGGTCATTTTAACCGCAAAGCTCTCCAAAGGCAAGCTCATTGGTATCGTGGCCGCCGCAGCGGCGCTGGTATTGCTGATTATTTTTCTGGCAAACCGCGGCACCGGAACCGCCATTGAAACCGCCGCCCCCAAAAAGCTGGACACCCCGGAAAGCCGGATCGAGTTTCTCTCCTCGCTGGGCTATACCGTTGCGGAAGAGCCTGTCCGCACCCAGGAGGTCCTGATTCCCAAGGAGTGGAACGAGGTCTATGAGCAGTACGCCGCCATCCAGAGCACCCAGGGCTTTCATCTCTCCAAGTATAAGGGGAAGCACGCCATGCAGTATGTCTATGAGATCGCCAACTGGCCCGAAGGCGGCGAAAGCCCCGTCTACGCCACGCTCCTCTGCTGCAAGGGAAAGCTCATTGCCGGAGAGCTGACCCGCAGCGGCCCCGATGGTTTTCTGCGCCCGCTGCTCTCGACTTAGCTCTTTTCTTTCGCTATAATATATTTTTTCAAATGGGTTGACAGGGAATTTTCTCCCTGCTATAATACCCTCAGAAACAGAATATCTGATGAACCATGTTTTCAGGGCAGGGTGCGCAGCAGGTTTGCTGCAATTCCCGACCGGCGGTGATGGCTTCGGCCCAGTCCGCGAGCGCTTCGGCGTTGAACCGGTGAAATTCCGGTACCGACAGTAACTGGTCTCCTTTGGGCGGCCACAAGTCTGGATGAAAGAAGATGTGTCTCACACCTCCCTTAGATTTGTGACACCTGAATGCACGGCAGCATTCAGGTGTTTTGTAAATTTTAAGGAGGTTTTTCAAATGACCAACACTGTTTCAACCACCCGCACCTCGACCACCCACAAGCTTGTGGTCACTGCCATGCTCTCTGCCGTGGCCTTTGCCCTGATGTTCATCGAGGTGCCGATCCCCGCACTGATCCCGTCCTTTGTAAAAATGGATATTTCCGATCTGCCGGAGCTTCTGGGCGCTTTTGCCCTTGGCCCGGTCTATGGCGGTATCATCTGCCTGATGAAGAATCTTTTGCATATTCTCATCAAGGGCACCAGCTCCGGAGGCGCCGGAGAGCTTTGCAACTTCCTGCTGGGTGTATTCCTTGTGGTACCCGCAGGTGCGCTGTACCGGAAGCTCAAGCCCAAGGATACCGCCAATATGACCCGTCAGGAAGTCAAAGCCAAGGGGCTCAAGGCTGCCATCATCGGCGCTCTGGTGGGCACCGTTGTTATGGCGGTTGCCTCCGTACCGCTGAACTACTTTGTCACCTATCCCATCTATGCCAAGATGTTCGGCGGCATGGAGCTGATCATCGGTGCCTATCAGACCATTCTCCCCTCCATGAAGGGCCTGCTGCAGTGCCTGCTGGTCTTTAATATGCCCTTTACCTTTGTGAAGGGCCTGCTGGATGTGCTGCTGTGCTTTGTGATCTATAAGCCCCTGTCTCCCCTGCTGCACAAATAAGAATACAATAAATATAGTAAGGTGGCTGTTGCTATTTGCAGCAGCCACCTGTTTTTATTCTTCGATACCGGCTGTTTCCAGCAGCTTCTGTGCCTCCGGCTCCTCCAGCTGCTGAACATCCCGGAGCTTCCGGTTGATGGCCCGGGTCCGGGTGCCCATGAGGGTATCCAGGTCCTTGCTGGTCTGCTGTAGATGCCCCTGCATCTTCTGCATGACATCCTCAAATTTGGTAAACTCCGTTTTGACTGCGCCAAGCACCTGCCAGACCTCGCTGCTGCGCTTCTGAATCGCCAGCGTGCGGAAGCCCATTTGCAGGGAGTTCAGCAGCGCCGCCATGGTGCTGGGGCCTGCAACATTGATGCTGTACTCCTTCTGGAGCACCTCGATCATGCCCATGTTCACCACCTCGGCATACAGCCCCTCAAAGGGCAAAAACAGGATGCCGAAGGTCGTGGTATAGGGCGGCTCCACATACTTATCCCGAATATCCTTGGCGCTCTTTTTCAGTACGGTTTCCAGGGCCTTTCTGGCCTCTGCCACCGCCTGGGGATTGCCCGAGGCCGCCGCCTCCTGCAAATGCATGTAGGTATCCCCGGGGAACTTGGAGTCAATGGGCAGGTACACCCTTCCGCCGTCACTGCCCGGCAGCTTCACCGCAAACTCCACCCGCTCCCGGGACTCCGGGATGGTGGCAACGTTGGTATCATACTGCTCCGGTGAGAGGATCTCCTCCAATATCGCCCCCAGCTGGATCTCTCCCAGAATGCCCCGGGTCTTTACCCCGGAGAGCACCTGCTTCAGGCCGCCCACATCCGATGCCAGATGCTGCATCTCTCCAAGTCCCTTATAGACCTGCTCCAGCTGCTGGGAAACGGTCTGAAAGGACTCGGTGATCTTCTTTTGCAGCGTATCCTGAAGCTTCTCGTCCACGGTGCCGCGGATCTCGTCCAGCTTTTTCGCATTTTCCTGCCGCATTTCCAGCATGGAGGAAACCATGCTCTGCCGCATGGCCTCCAGCTTCTGCTCACTCATCTGATCCAGATGGGAAAGCCGCTGCTCCATGGTCTGCATCTGCTTTTCCATGGAGGTATGCATGGCCTCCTGTCGAGCCATCACATGGCGGTCAATGCTGTCGAGCTTTTCGTTTTGGGTCTGTGCCGCCGTTGTCTGGGACTGGTTCATGGTGGTGCGCATGCCGTCCAGCCCATTTTTCAGCTCCTGACTCATGGCCCGGATATGCTCGCCGATGCTGCTGGACATGGTGCCCATGCCGGCACTGATGCCCTGCCCCATGGTGCCTACTGCACTGACCACCGCCTGCTGGGTCTGGCTGGATGCCTCCTGATTTTGCTGGCGCATCTGCTGAGAAAGCTGCAAAAGCGTATGCTGTGCTTCCTCCTCCATCTGCTGCCGGAGCCCCGATACGCTCTGCCGCAGCTCCTCCACCTGCTGCTCCATTACTTCCCCTCTGCGCTGCTGGGCAGACTGCCGCAGCAGCAGGATCACCGCCATGGCCGCCACTGCCGTCAGCAAAAGGATCATAACAATTTCCATTGGCCTATCCCCCTGTTCTTATACGGTAAATCGCTCTGCACCGGTGCACCGGCCGGTTTCCGTGTCCACCGTAAACACGGCGCCGGAGAGGCTGCATGCGCCGTCCGCCGCCTGATAGCGGCTGTAAAGCCCGCCCCGGAACTTTTCAATGGACAGCTCCGGCCGGATGCCGATCACCGACTGACTGGGCCCTGTCATGCCGAGATCCGTAATATATCCGGTTCCCTGGGGCAGGATCTGCACGTCTGCCGTGGGCACATGGGTATGGGTGCCCCACACCGCCGTCACCTTTCCGTCCAGCATATAGCCCATGGCCAGCTTCTCCGAGGTGGCCTCCGCATGAAAGTCCACCAGAATGATTTTTGCCTCTTCCATCTGCGGCAGGATCTTGTCGATCTGCAAAAACGGATTGTCCGGGCCATAGTCCATATTCACCCGGCCAATGAGATTCACCACGCCGATGGGGCCAAATTTGGAATCAAAGATCCCCCAGCCCCGGCCCGGATTCTGCGGGGCATAGTTGGCGGGCCGCAGGATATATGGAATGTCATCCAGATAGTTGAGGATCGATCGTTGCCGGAACGCATGATTGCCCAGGGTGATCACGTCCGCCCCGGCGTCCAGCATATCCTCTGCCTGCTGGGGCGTCAATCCCACATTGGATGCGTTTTCTCCGTTGACCACCGTAAAATCCGCCTGATATTTTTTCCGGAGCATGGGCAGCTTTTTTCTCAGGTACGCCAGTCCCTGAGGGGCCACCACATCGCCCACCGCAAGAATATTTGCCTGCATATATTTCACCTTTTCTACTGTAATTCCAGCATTTTTCTTTTATTATACCGTTTCTGCGTTCTCATTACAAGTGAGAATCCCGGCGGGGATCTCTTTCCCGCCACGGCGTACTATCTATAGGCAGGCTCCAGATACAGCGCCGGAATTTCCGCTTTTCCGACAGATTCGGCACATGATCCTATCCTTCGGGCGGACACGCCGGCGGATGGCAAAGAAGCACAAGAGTAAACTTCTGAGCATAATCCCCACATCATAAAACCACGATGCAAACGCACCGTGGTTTTTCGTTTACGATCTCAGATACCCGGGACGCAGAGTCACATGGAAGTGCTCTGCAATCTGCCGCATCTGTTCGTCGGTAATGGTCTGCTTCCACGGCAGATGGGCTATTTTCATATAGACTTCTGCCGCCTTCTCCGCCGTTTCAATGAGGCCAAACGCCTCGTCCAGATCTCTGCCTGCCCCATAGAGTCCATGCTGGGCCCACACCACCAATCTGGCCGTCTTCATTTTCTCTGCCGTGGCCTGTCCGATCTCATTGGTCCCGCAGAGCATCCACGGAAGTACATTGACCCCCTCCGGGAACACCACCACGCACTCGGTGCACATCTGCCATAGCGTCCTCGTAAATGCGGCCTCATCGAGATCGTGCACAAAGGTCATGGCCAGCAGATTGGTGGGGTGGCAGTGCATCACCACACGGCTCTGTGGATCCACCTGCAGCCGCACCCCATGGCTCATCATATGCGCCGGAAGCTCTGAGGTAAACGATCCGCCGTCTGTGTACCCCCACAGCAGCTGCGCCGTCTGTCCGCCCTCTGCCAGCCGGATCAGTCCCAGGTTGCAGGCCGGATCATAGGGAACGTTTTTGAAATATTTTCCCGTTCCCGTCACCAGAAAATACATGCCCTCCAGCCTCGGCTCCGAAAAGCCCGTTGGAATTTCCCGGATCACCTGACGAAGATCCAGATAATCCTCCACCTGATCTTCCTCCAGCCGCAGGCTGATATTGCCGCCGTTGCGCTCATCCCAGCCATGGCGATACATATTGTCCGCCGTGCGGATCATTTCCACCATCCATGGCGCCGTCAATATATCCTTCATATTCTGCTCAACCCCGCTTTCTCAGTACCGTTGCTTCATAGTCCTCCACCTGCTGCATCCATGCGCCGTCCTCCGGCACGCCGCACCGGTGGCAGTATTCCCGCCACACCTCTCCAAAGGGCATGGTTTTCAGCTCCTCCTGCTGTACCAGCAGCCGGGTAAACTGCCCCTGATCCTGTAATGCCCTGAATTCCTCATGGGGCGTCAGCAGTGCCAGCAGCAACGCCTTCTGCACATTGCGGAACCCGGCCGTCCATGCAGCGATCCGGTTGATGGAAGCATCGAAGTAGTCCAGTGCGATGTTGACCCGGCCATTCAGGCCGCCGCAGCGCACGATCTCCTTGCAGATTTCCTTCGTCTCATCATCCAGCAGCACCACATGGTCAGAATCCCAGCGGACGCCTCTGGTGATATGCAGTGCGATCTCCGGGAAGAAGGTCAGCAGCGCCGGGATCTTATCGCTGACCAGCTCTGTTGGGTGATAGTGGCCGTTATCCATCAGCGGAATGCACCGATCCTTATGCTCCGCTGCATAGAGCAGCGCAAATTCCCCGGAGCCTGCGGTATACGCCTCTACACCGATGCCAAAGACCTTGGATTCCACACAGGGCTTTACCTGAGAGAAATTATAAGGCTCTGACAGGATTTCGTCAATAGCCTCCCGGTAGCGCTGTCTTGGCCCCATCCGGTCAGCCGGAATATCCTTAAAGCCGTCTCCGATCCAGATGTTCATGGTGCAGCTCTGCCCCAGCTCCTCCGCCAGATAGGATGCAATGCGAATACACGCCTTGCCGTGATCGATCCAGAACCGCCGTGTCTCCGGATCCGGCGAGGTAAGGGTCAGCGGGTCGCACTTGGGATGACCAAAAAATGTGGGATTAAAGTCGGCGCCCAGTCCCCTTTCCCTGCAGAACTCCACCCACTGTTCAAAGTGCTTAGGCTCCAGCTTGTCCCGGTCTACCCAGCCGCCATTTTCCGGTGTGAAGATTGCATAGGACGCATGGAGATTGATCTTCTTTTGGCCGGGGCAGAGCTTCAGCACCTCATCTATATCCGCCATAAGCTCTTCCGGCGTTCTGGCACGTCCCGGATAATTTCCCGTGGTCTGAATGCCGCCGGAAAGACTGGCATTTTCCTGATCGAAGCCCTTTACATCGTCGCCCTGCCAGCAGTGCAGGGAGATGGGCACCTGCTGCAAGGCCGCAATGGCCCTGTCCGTGTCCACTCCGATGGCCCTGTAGGCCGCTTTTGCCTCCTGATAGCTCATTGTGATCCCTCCATTTGAATGTTCAAGTTGCCCATGGCCGTTGCCTCAATGGGCAGTGCGATAACCTGCTTTCCGGTGGCCTGCCGGGTCAGTTCGTTGAGATACGCATTTTTGGCCCCGCCGCCTACAATATAGATCCGATCCCATGTTCTCCCCGTTACGGATTCCAGCTCCCGTACCGCCGTACCATAGCCCGCAGCAAGGGAGTGATGGACACCGGCAAGCAGTGCTTCCCGGGATATTTCCTTCTCTCCCAGCAGCTGCATGATGGCACTCTGCATATTGGGCGGCGCTACCAGCTCCGGTGCATTTACATCAAACAGGCGCTTTTCCCCATTTTCCCGGGCCATTTCCGCCATCGCTTCATAGGAGAGGCCCATCTCCTTTTGCAGATTCTGTAGGAGCCACATCCCCATAATGTTCTTCAGGAACCGGATATAGCCCACGCCGCCCTCATTGGTGAAATTCGCCTTCCGTGCCGCATCCGTCAGCACCGGCTCCGGAAGCTTTGCCCCCAGCAGCGACCATGTCCCGCTGCTCAGGAAGATGCCATCCTGCTCCATGGGGATTCCCTCCACGGCGGAAGCCGTGTCGTGGCTGGCACAGAGCATCACCGGGATCCCGTCATATTCTCCGAGAACGGTTCCGGGCATGCTCAGAGGGCCGAACAGGTGCTCCGGCAATTCCAGCCGCCTAAGGATCTCCCGATCATATTCCCTGCTTTTGGCGTTCACCAGTCCGGTGGTGGTGGCATTGGTATATTCCTTAGCCATCACGCCGGTCATCCGCCAGCTGAGATATTCCGGCAGCATCAGGAATGCCTCCACACCATCCAGCCGCCCCTCCACCTCATCGGCATAGAGCTGATAGATGGTATTGAAGGGCTGGAATTGGATACCTGTTCGGCTGTACAGCTCCGGGAAGGGCATTCTTTCCTGTATGCCCCGGCATGCAGCCTCTGTCCGGTGATCCCGGTAGGCATAGCACGGACCAACCGGCTTTCCATCTCGAATGCACACATAGTCCACGCCCCATGTGTCAATGGCAAGGCTGGAAATTTCCTCAAACGAATCCTTCGCCTGCTGAATCCCCTTTTTGACCTCCTGTTCCAGCCGCTCCAGATTCCACACAAGGTGTCCATTTTTCCGCCTCATGGCGTTGGGAAACCGGTAGACCTCTCTGGTGTGCATGCCCTGTGCATCCCTCCAGCCCACAATATGCCGGCCGGAAGATGCGCCAATGTCTATGGCAAGATGATATTTCATCATGCTCCCCCTTCCCTCGCAGTCATAGACCTATTGTACCAGTCTCTTCCTTCAAAGCAATGACCATATCTTCAAAAACTATGTCCGATTTTTCCGGCTCTTCCTTGACATTTTTCCGTGCCGTCGTATGATAGAGCATGAGGTGATTCGGATGCGTCAGGAATATATTACAAGGCTTTCACAGATCACACCGGAGGAACGGCACATTCTACAGGGTGGCGGCATTGACATGGGCCGCTATAACCGCAGCGGCGCTGCCGTGATGGATCCGGCCATTCTGATGCCCGATGGTCAGCTCTTCGGCATCCGCCCCCACACCCGCTTTACCGCCTTCCCGCCCCACACCCACAATTATGTGGAAATGGTCTATCAGGTCAGCGGACATTCCACCCACCATATGGCCTCCGGCGCCACGGTCGCACTGCGTGCCGGACACCTTCTGCTGCTGGGGCGCGGCAGCACCCACTCCATAGACCGCTGCGGCAGAGAGGATCTGGCCGTAAACTTCATTCTGATCCCCCGATTTTTCGACAATGCCGCCATCAGCATGGCAAAGAACAATGCCCTCTCCGCCTTTTTAACCGGAAATCTGCAAAAAGAGCCAAACGATCACAGTTATCTGCTCTTTGATGTCAGCGGCACCCCAACGGCGGAAAATCTGCTGGAAAATCTGGTCGCTCTGGCGCTGGACAATGGAAGTCCACGGCTTCAGCAGCTGACCCTTGAGCTGCTGCTATGGCATCTTTCCCAGATGTCCCGGCAGCTGGTGATCCATTCCCAGAAGGATCGGGAGCAGGCTATGGTCATGGATGTACTCAGTCAGCTGGAGCGGGACCGCACCTGTACCCTCGCTGAAATTTCAAGGAAGTATGGCGTCAGCGACTCCTGCCTCAGCCGGATCATCCACCGCCAGACCGGCTGCACCTTTACGCAGCTGCTGCATTCGGCACGCTTTACCCGTGCCGCCGCTCTGCTGCGTGATACGTCTCTTTCTGTCACAGACATTGCCGCCGCAGTGGGCTACGACAATACATCCTTCTTCTACCGCCAGTTTACACGGCGCTATGGCTGTACGCCAAAGGAGTACCGGCTGCATGCGCAGTCGGAAAAATCGGACACATCCCCCGAAACTCCGGTTGTAGACCCGGCCACCTCCCACTGATACACTATATCCACGCAATAAAAAGGAGGATATCACCATGTCTGATCTATTACAGGCTTTCCAGCATCCCGGCCATGACGCAAAGGGCATGTTCCGATGCTGGTTTCCGGATGCCGGAGCCGACCTTGACCGGGTGGCGCATCAGGTAAAAAGCGTCCACGATGCCGGATTCGGCGGCATGGAGATCGCAATGGTTCCCCAGTACGTTGATTTCGATCCACGCCAGTACGGCTGGGCCACCCCGCGCTGGAAGGAAATTCTGCGGACGATCCTGAAAACCGCAGATTCCTTTTCGGAGCCCTTCCGCATCGACCTGACCATTACGGCCCACTGGCCCCCCGCCCTGAACACCATTGACCCCAACCATCCCGCCGCCCAGAAGGAGCTCAGCTATACCATCACCAAGATCACGGAGGCCGGGACAATGGAGCTTCCCATGCCAAAAACACGCACCTGCGATGATGATGCCGGTGATGCGGCCCATTTCATCTTTACCGACACCTTTCTCGCTGCCGTTGCGGGCACCATTGCAGGGCGCAGGGGCGACAAGTATATTCTCTCCGATCTGAGAGATGTGTCCGGCCATGTCCACACGCTGGATAAGACCACCCCCGCCGGCATTGCACCGGACGAGACCCGTTACGGCGCCAAGGCCAAGCTGGCCGATACCCAGCACTACTACGCCATTGATCTGGACGCTGCGGCCATCCCCCCCACTGCCGGAAGTACATGGGAAATCGGCGATACACTGCTGTTCGCATACTATACCCGGGGCACCGGTCAGACCCTCTCCGGCCGCAGCATGGAGATGTTTCACCTTCAGCTGCCCATGGCGGACAAGATGTACGCCACCGACTACTACTGTCGGGAGGGCACCGACGCCATCATTGACGTATGGGAGGCCAACATTCTCGATGATGCCGAGATCCGGAAGCTGATGACCAAAAATGGCGGTGCCATCTTTGAAGACTCCATCGAGCTGTTCTGCACCACCATTCCATGGACCAACCGGTTCCTGCCGGAATTTTCGCAGCTTCGGGGCTATGACATCACCCCCTATTTGCCCATTCTCCAAAGCCTCAAGGGCAGTCCCCAGCGTTTTCTCACCGGCAAGGGCATCGAGAAAAAGCTGGTAGACGACTATTACACCACCCTCAACGAGCTATATCTCCGGGATCATGTGCAGCGGCTTCAGGACTGGACGCACACCTTCGGCTGCCAATATCGTGCCCAGTCCTACGGCGGTGACGTAAACACCTCCGCCGCCTCCTGTGTGCTGGACATTGCCGAGGGGGAAAGCCTTGGCTTCGGTGAAATGCGGGAATACTTCCGCAACATCTCCGGCGGCGTCCACATGACGGGGCACAAGTTCGTCTCTGACGAGGTGCTGGCCGACCTGATGTGCGGCTACCAGCTGGACTGGAAGCAGGCGATTGGCGCCCTCAACAGCAACTGGGCCGCCGGCGTGAACCGTATGGTCATCCACGGCATGTCCTACGAGCGGGAAGTTTCCGGCACCTACAGCCAATGGCCCGGCTGGCATGCCTTCCAGAACGCCTTTGCCGACCCATGGGGTGAGCGGCAGACCTATTGGCAGGACATCCATCCGCTCTCGGATTTCATCGCCCGGACGCAGGGAATCCTACAGGGCGGCACCGCAAAAATAGATCTGGCGATCTTCAAGGGGCCGCGTGCCTACGGCTGGGGCTACACCCGCCTTATGGACGACGGCTACAGCTATGATATCATTTCCAATCCGCACCTGAAGCTGGATACCGCAGTGGTGCGGGACAGCATTCTCTGCCCTGACGGCCCCGGCTATCGGGCACTGCTGGTGGTGGATCAGGAGATGCTCCCCCGGGACTCCGCCCAGATTCTCCGCCGTATGGCAGAAAACGGCCTGCCGCTCCTCTTCGTGGGAAAGCTTCCCCATATGGCAAACGGTGCAAATGCCGATGACGCCGCCATAGAGGCACTGCTGAAGGACATGCTGGCACTGCCCGCCGTCCACCATGTACCGGATCTGGATGCAGCTGTTTCTGCCCTTCGGGACATGGGCATTTCTCCCCTGTGCAGCTATCATCAGGAAAAACTGGAGCCGATCTGCCGGGAATTCGGAACGGAGCGCTGCTACTTCATCTACAACGGCGGAAGCGCCGCTTCTGTCTCCATGACCCTTCAGGGTACCGGTGTTCCGGTACAGCTAGACCCCTATACCGGTGCAGTGATTCCCATGGCCTTTGCTTCAGATGCCTCCGGCGTCACGGTCACGGCAGAGTTCGGCTCCCGGGACGCTGTTCTGATCGCACTGCTTTCCCAGGCCGCCCCGGTAAAAGCAAAGCGCTTTTTCGACACCATTCCCCTGACCGACTTTGACACCTGCATCGAGTCCTGGGGCCCGGATCCCGATGCTGCCATCCCCACCGTATCGAAGAAAACCACAGTTTCCTTCGGCGTTCAGCCCTGCGGCCCATGGGATAACCTTCCGGCTGCACCTGAAGTGCTGAGCACGTTGGGCGTGGACGCCATGTGTCATGTCTCGGGCCGAGGCACCTATCGTACGGATTTCACCCTGCCCGACTGTACCGGCGCCGTCTTAAAGCTTGAGACCGGTCAGTGCATGGTAACATACGGTCTGATCAACGGGCAGCCCATGCCGCCGGTCAATCAGCGCACCGGTCTGGTGGATCTGGGCGATCTGGTACGTCCCGGCAAAAACATCATAGAGCTGACCATATCCACGACCCTGATCAACCGGCTGCGCATCTCTCACCCGCTGTTTGACGGTGAAGGCGGCATGCCTGCGCCCCCTGCCCCGGATCATGCAGAGGATGGCGCAGCTCCCATGATGGGCAACCCGGAGGATAACGACTATGAGCTTCCCTCCGCTCCCATGGATATGCCCGCCCCCCACAGCGGCCCCACCCGGTACGGCCTGCTCCACGTGGAGCTTCGCCCCTACACAGCTTGATCCGCTTCCATGCAAAAAAATCCCACAGGCGTTTGCCTGTGGGATTTTGAGACTGTCGAAAAACCTAGTGGGATTTTCGCATTACTTTGCGTATTCTACCGCCTTGGTCTCCCGGATCAGGTTTACCTTGATCTGGCCGGGATACTCCAGCTCGTTTTCGATCTTCTTGGCAATATCTCTGGCCAAAATGATCATATTGTCCTCGGGCTTCACCATAATGCGGACCTCGCGGCCAGCCTGAATGGCATAGGCCTTCTCGACACCGGGGAAGGAGCTGGTCAGCTCTTCCAGCTTCTCCAGACGCTTGACGTAGTTCTCTACGTTCTCCCGGCGGGCGCCGGGCCGTGCCGCAGAGATGGCGTCTGCCGCCTGTACCAAGCAGGCAATTACCGTCTGGGGCTCCACATCGCCGTGGTGCGCCTCGATGGCATGAATGACCTGAGGGCTTTCCTTGTACTTTCTGGCAAGCTCTACGCCAAGGGCCACATGGCTTCCCTCCATCTCATGATCCACGGATTTACCCAGATCATGGAGCAGGCCAGCCCGCTTGGCAATGGTCACATCCTCGCCCAGCTCTGCCGCCATAAGGCCGCAGAGATGCGCCACTTCAATAGAGTGGTTCAGCACGTTCTGACCGTAGCTGGTACGGTACTTCTGCCGACCCAGCAGCTTAATGAGCTCAGGATGCAGGCCGTGAACGCCGGTCTCAAAGGTTGCACGTTCGCCCTCCTGCTTGATGGTCTGCTCGACCTCACGGCGAGCCTTTTCTACCATGTTATCAATGTGGGTGGGCTGAATGCGTCCGTCTGCGATCAGCTTTTCCAATGCGATTCTCGCAATTTCCCGGCGAACCGGGTCAAAGCAGGAAAGGGTGATTGCCTCAGGGGTATCATCGATGATGAGGTCAACGCCGGTCTTGGTTTCAAGGGCCCGGATGTTCCGGCCCTCACGGCCAATGATACGGCCCTTCATCTCATCGTTGGGCAGTGCCACCACAGAAATGGTCGCCTCTGCCGTGTGATCTGCCGCACAGCGCTGAATGGCTGTGGCGATGATCTCCCGAGCCTTCTGGTCAGACTCTTCCTTCAGCTGGGTCTGAACCTCCTTGATCTTCATGGCGGTTTCATGCCGGACCTCGGACTCCACGTTCTTCAGCAGGTATTCCTTGGCCTCATCGGTGGACATTCCAGAGATCTTCTCCAGCATTTCCAGCTGTGCACGCTTGATATCGGAAACCTCTTCCTGCGTTGCCGCCACATTGGCCAGCCGCCGGGTCAGCTCCTCATCCTTGCGTTCATACTGTTCGGTCTTCCGGTCAAGGGTCTCCTCCTTCTGCTGGAGGCGGCGCTCCTGCTTTTGCAGCTCAGAGCGGCGGTCCTTGACCTCCTTATCATACTCGGTGCGGTTCCGATGGATCTCTTCCTTGGCCTCCACCATCATCTCGCGCTTTTTATTTTCGGCACTTTTGATGGATTCGTTGATAATGCGCTTGGCTTCCTCTTCGGCACTGCCGATCTCCTTTTCCGCCGTGCGCTTGCGGTAATTGACCGCCACGGGGAACATAATGCCTGCGCCCACCAGAAGTCCCACCAGAGTTAAAATGACTTTGATCAGCATTCGGTTACTTACACCTCCTTATATAATATTGAGAAAAAAGCAACGGGTATCTACAACTTGAATCATCAAGATTGACAGTTTCGCCGTACTAATTCGCAACATATATTGTATAGCCTCCCCGGATGGATGTCAAGAAAAATGAATAGAATGTTAAGACATGCATTGGAATTTGACTCTCACTCACTATATATTGTAGCCGCCGGTCTTTTTTCCTCGTCCTATTGTGCTTTCCCGGATATATTTGATCTGCTCTATGCAAAAAATCCCGGTGCAGGCAGCTCCATCACAGGAATACTGTCCGCACCGGGAAATGCATGATTTATTTCACTGGAGATAATCTCCCACCGGCTCTGATTACACTGTTTCTTTATCAAATGCCCACTGTCCTTAAACCCGCAGCACAAGTCTCGCAATATTAAAGTACAGCAGCATGGACACAGAGTCCATAATGGTGGAGATCACGGGAGACGCCATAATGGCCGGGTCCACATGGATGAGCTTTGCCAGCATGGGCAGCAGACTGCCGATGAACTTGGCAATGATCACGATCAGGAACAGCGACAGGCTCACCACGATATTGGTCGCCAGTTCATTGGGATAGGTAAAGGCAAGTCTCGCAAAATTCACCACGCACAGGGCTGCGCCGCAGAGCATGGCCACCCGCAGCTCCTTAAAGGCCACCCGGAAGGCATCCTTCAGCTGAATGTCGCCCACGGACATACCACGGATGATCAGCGTGCTGGCCTGCGCACCGGCATTGCCCGCCGTACCCGTGAGCATGGGCATACAGGTCACCAGCAGCGGGAAGGCCACAAAGGCCGCTTCATAGTGGGTGAGAATGCTCCCGGTAAACATGGCGGAGATCATCAGGAACATCAGCCAGACGATCCGGTTTTTTGCCAGCGTAAAAACGCTGGTTTTCAGATACGGATGGTCAGATGGTGCGATTGCCGCCATCTTCTCCATATCCTCGGTGGCCTCTTCCTCGATGACGTCCATGACGTCGTCGGCGGTAATAATGCCCACCAGACGATTCTCCTTATCCACCACCGGCATGGCAAGGAAGTCGTATTTCATCATGGTCTGGGCCGAGGTCTCTTTATCATCCAGCGTTGCGGCAGTGATGATATCCGTCTCCATGATGTCCTCGATCAGGGTATCATCGGGACTCAGCAGCATTTCCTTGACCGTGACAACGCCTTCCAGGATCCGCTTGTGATTGGTCACATAGCAGGTATAGATCTGCTCGGATTCCTCACCCCGTTTCCGGATGCGGTCAATGGCCTCTGCCACCGTCATATCCTTATGGAGATCCAGAAATTCCGCCGTCATAATGCTGCCGGTGGAATCCTCCGGATATTTGAGGAACTGGTTGATGAGCTTTCTGGTCTCCGGCTTGGCGTTTTTGAGCACCCGCTTTACCACCATAGCCGGCATTTCCTCCAGCATATCTACCGCATCATCCACAAACAGATCCTCAATGATGGGCCCCAGTTCCTGATCGGTAATGGCAGAAATGATATTCTGCTGGGTCTCCGGCTCCAGCTCCGCAAAGACATCGCTGGCCTGATCCTTGGGCAGGGTGCGGAAGCAGGTGATCTGCTGAAGCGGCGTCAACTGCTCCATAAATTCCGCCACATCCATTTCATTGGTGTCGGCGATTACTTCATGGAGCTTTGTAAACTGTTTTGTTTCCAGCAGTTCATTGAGCTCGTCGATGAGCTGCTGTGTATCTAGCGTATTGTTCGACACAGGGTATTCCTCCTACTCTCAGAATTAATAGGAGAAGTGTCAGAACGAAAGGCGATCAGTATTCCCGGCCTTCTTCTGCCATATTCAGGCACCAAGACAAGCAGCACAAGGGAACCGTGTCCTCTGTCCCGGTACTTCGTCCGCTGATATCCACTTGTCTTCCCCCTTTATGGCAGACCATCTCTGCTTATTTTGTCCTAATTAGCATATCATGAAAACCGTCGAAAAGCAAGGTTCGCCCCCGGCAGCCCCCCATATATTTCTGTTCGCCGCCTTCCTCCGTCATCCGCTCCGTTCTTGTTTTTCCCCTGCGATCCTGTTATACTGTGTTTATCCTTACCCTCAGGAGGGGCTTTTATGCCTGACCAGAAAGAAAATACTTCCACCTATTCCCCATTGCAGCAGACCGGGCGTCGGCGGCTCCGCCGGATCCTGCTGACGCTGACACTGCTGTGCCTGCTCAACCTGCTGTTTACCGCATCCATTGCCAGTCTCATTGGCGGCATCATCACGCTGGTCATGGTCTGGGGCATCCGTAAGGGAGACTACGGGCTCCGGAAGGGGCTTGCGGTATTTCTCTCCCTCTATGCCGTCCTCAACACTTTGGTTCTGGTGCTCTCTGCGCTGTTTTCCGGTTCTGCCCGCCCTCTGGCGCTGGTTTGGCTGGGTGCCTATACGCTGGGTCTGATGCTCTGCGCCATCGGGCTGTGCCGCCCGGAAATTCGCAGCTGGGCAGAGGTTGCGCCTCAGCCCACGGAAAAGGAAAAGAAGATCCACTTTTTCCACGGCGGATGGAGGGATCTGTAACGGAACCATAAATGGCCGCTGTACCCAATTGGGTACAGCGGCCATTTGTCATCGAATCTTAAATTTCCATAATCACCGGCAGGATCATGGGGTTCCGCTTGGTGTGCTTATAGAGGTAGTTGGACAAGGAGGACTTGATGCTGGCCTTAATGGTCGCCCAGTCCGTTACATGCTGGCTGATGCAGTCCTCCACCGCCTCGGTGGCGATCTCCTTGAGCTCTTCCATGAGGTCCCCGGACTCCTTCACATAGACAAAGCCCCGGGTGATGATATCCGGCCCGGAAATGATCGCACCGTCCTCGCTGGACAGGTTGACCACCACAACGATCATGCCGTCCTGGGCCAGATGCTTCCGATCCCGGAGCACCACACTGCCCACATCGCCAACGCCAAGTCCGTCCACCAGCATCTTACCGGCAGGCACGGTCCCTGCCAGCTTGCAGGAATTACGGGTCAGCTCGATCACACGGCCAATGTCGCTGACAACGATCCGGCGGGGATCCATCCCCATCTCCTGGGCCAGCTTTGCATGGCGCCGCAGGTGCCGCTGCTCGC
>ERZ773103.2331-NODE-2331-length-17813-cov-65.347505_pt1 | contig 17813 bp, 9 predicted proteins | sample MGYA00511118_ERZ773103 | MGnify/ENA primary metagenome ERZ773103 (study PRJEB29015, sample SAMEA2737821) | human gut metagenome | biome: human gut; feature: human-associated habitat; material: faeces | place: China | collected 2012 ... | reverse complement strand
TTGTTGACGAATGATTTGGACATGGGCTTTCCTCCCTTACGCGGCCGCTCGCGCATTCTCTCGCGTTGGTTCTCACCGTTCGCGGCCATCGAATCTGTCTCTTCTGAGATTAGTCTATAAATCACAAAAACGGCGACCACCTACGCGATCCGCGATCGTATGTCGCCGTCTCAAGCCACCAACAGCCGAGCCATATCTCGACTATATATGGCAGATTTTGAGTCTCGTCACGAGGCATCTCACTTATATATGGCAGACTGGAGTCAGAAAACATGCGTTTTCATACCCCCTATATGGCTTTTTAGCGAAGTCTTCTGCCATATATAGGCGAGATGCTTCCTGACAGACCCGCAAATCTGCCATACATAGGCGAGTTATGAGCAAAATGGGGTCCGATGACGTCCGAGTTCACACAAACGTAGGGGTCGGACCCCAAAGGTCGGCGGCTGAATACGTGTGCTTGATCGTAGGCTTGGCCACTGAGCCGTGAAGAGGAAAGCCCAATGGGCTTTCCTCAGGCGAAGTGAGCGGCTTGCCGCGAAGACCGCGTAGCGGTACCTTGAGTGCGTCGAGCACACATATTCAGTCCAGAGGCCGAGGCTGAGAACTTACCACTTTTATGTTGGATTCAGTTACGCAGCTTGCCCCGCTTGGCTACGAAGATGCAGCACCCCGCCGTGGCCAGCACCGTCATGGCAATGACGATTGCCGTAGTAGCGACGCCTGTAGAGCTTAGCTTCTTCTTACGTTGAGGCTGAGATTGCTGCGATGATTGCGGTTTCGCGGAAGGCTCGGCATTATTACCGTTCTGCTTGCCGTTGTTATCGATATCCGGAGTCGGCTTTGGAGTTGGCGTTGGTTCCGGCTCGGGCTCAGGCGTCGGATCGGGGGTCGGGTCCGGAGTCGGTTCAGGTGCATGAACCTGCCATTCGGCGGCAGCCGGCGATGCACTGCCGGATTGAATCACCATGCGCAGCTTAGTGGTCTTCACCGCGTCAGTCCAGGTTGCCTCGCTCCATCCGCCGTTATCGGTACCGTAAGCGCCGGGAGCATTGGTGACCAATGTATATGTGGCATCGGGAATATCCACAAACGCATTCGTTTCAGCATCCCAATACTGCAGTTTCCACGACGCCGGCATTCCCAAGCCCCCTCCATCGGAGGTGAATTGCACACGGCTGGAATCGATGGTGACTTCGCGATCCCATTCGTAGTCGAGCTTCATTTCACCGGTATTCGGCCACGTACCCCAAATGCAGGCGTTATCAACCGTGCAATCGCCCGGAATGGTTTTGCCGTCGTTAAGCGCGGCAATACCAGCTGTCCAAGAAGACGCTTTTTTGTCCACGTCAGTAGCAACGGCATCTTGCTCGATATAGCCGGCCAGCGGCACCGACGTATCGGATGGAATATCTTTGACGCCCACAGCCGACATATTGCCAGCAATGTCCGAAGCCTGATAGCTCACCGTTTCGCGCTTCGACGAAGAAGCAGTAATCGCCGCGCCTTCTTCATATTGCTGCCATTCGCCGTTTCCAACCCGGTATTCCACCGTTTTCACACCGGATCCAGCACCATCTGAGGCGGTCAATGCCATAGTGCGGGAAGCCGTATCTACCGAGGCGGTCACCGTAGGAGCCGTAGCATCCACACGCGCTTCCGCAGCAGCGATTTCGCTCACATTGCCGGCCGCATCAGTGGCACGCGCACGCACTATACCCTCGCCAGTCACAGCCTGTACCGCAGTGTTCACATTCGTTCCGACGGTCACCCATGCGCCATCCCCGACCGCAAGTTCGAGTTTTGCGATCGGCGCAGCCGCATTGTCGGAAGCCGTAATAAGAGCGATCGGTGAAGTGACCAGCCAACCATCATTGCCAGCCGTGCCAGCCAATGCCACACGCACGGCAGGAGCAATGGTATCAGCCGGTTTTACGTAATCGTCGGAAACATGTACGGTCACGGCTACGTTGCCGGCTGTCAGATCATCAGCCTGCTGCTTGGTTTCAATGCCAGCAACCACACCTTGCACGGTGAACTCACCCGCCTGCGCATACGAAGAAGCAGACACCGTGCGCCACAAAACCGGAGTTTCCACTGTTTCCGAGCCGTACGCGACTTTCACCGTGTTCGACAATTCCGGCGCGTCTCCGGTCTTGGCGTAGACGTCGGCTGGCTGTTCAGCCACAACTGCTCCCTGTTGCGCATATACTTCCCATTCAGGAACGCCAACGGAAGCATAGCCCCCGTCAACGGCTTGCGCGGTCATGTCAAGTTTGAGCGCAGTGGTGGTCACTGCGTCGAATGTCACTTCATTAGGCGCGTTCTTGCCTGTATCCACGCCGTATTCGCTGGAATTGGGCACGTCCTTCCAGGAACCGTCTGCGTCAAGATATTGCAGTTTCCATGAGGCAGGGGCACGCAATGCGTTCGCATCGGTATCGAACCAGACTTTCGATCCATTCACACGTACAGCGCCATTCCACTGGTAGATCAGTGAATCGGAGGATTGTGTTTGTGGCATCTTTCGATAGTTCGTCCAATGGTTCGGCGGTACTACAGCAGTTTCCAGCACTCGCCCGTCGTTCACGGAACCCTTGTAGGCGGGTGTTTCGGTGTAGGTCGCGTCCACTGACGCATAGGGGGCCACGTTGCGTGAGGGTTGCAACCGTTCGGCTTTGGTCGGATGTGAAACGGCGTTCATGCGCCCGCCATTCCACGTCACTTCATCGATGCAGACTGCACGGCGAAAGTCAGTACCACCAGTCTTGTCTCCAGTGTGGTAGGTGACCCACCATTTGCCGCCGAATCGTTGAATCGACGGATGCATGGTGGTGGACGATCCCGATTCGACGATTACGCCTTGGTACGTCCACGGCCCAAGAGGGCTTGCCGACGTGGAGTATTGCACGCACGCCTGATAGTTGGATTCCACGCAGGTTGCCACTCCCGACCCGGGTTTGCCACCGTCGTACACGTTGTAGTAGGTGTCTCCTTCACGGAACACCCATGCCGCCTCAAAGAAGCCTTTGGGCCCGTTGGCATAAGCGCCGCCGTTGTCGCCCAAGGTCAGCGACGCGTTCACTTGGTTCGCATAGTCGCTGCCAAGCACGTCTTTGCTGGCATCGTAGTCGGGTATGTTGGCGAGCGCGTCGGCATCACGCATATTGTAGATTTTCGGCGCTCCGTCCGCCGTTCCGTCCATGGTTTCCACGGCAACATATGAGGTGCGGCCAGTGTTGGCGTCCCGCTGCATTTTTACGGCGAGTTCGCTGTTGAAGGTGCCGAAGTGCAGATATCCGGTACCGTCATTGTCCACGAAGAATGCGGGATCGATGGTTTCGATTTGCGTCTGCGTGGTAGTCAGCAACGGCGCTCCGATGGCGTCGACCCATGGTCCGAGGGGGCTTTTTGATTTGGCCACGCCGATGGAGAACGGGTCGGCTCCCGCGGCTGCGTTCTTGTCTTTGACTGGCACGTAGTAGTAAAACCAGTCGTCGGCCGTGTCTGCGGTGCCAGCATCGTCGACTACTACTTGTCCTGCGTAGGCTCCGTCGCCGGTTGCCCAGTCGAACAGGTCGGCTTTGGCGATGGTCTTGTAGTGCGTCCATTTGCCGGATTCCGGATTGTCGGTTACGTAGACGCCCCAGTCTTTCATATTGAAGGACCCGTAGGTTGGTTCGGCCTCGTCGTGTCCTGTGAATACGAAGAGTTTGCCATCGTATTCAAGGGTGGATGCGTCTGCGGAATAGTAGTTTTGCGACAAGTCGTTGGGGGTATTGGTTCCTTCGTTCTGCCCGATGGGGTTGCGAAGGGTTGCCGGCAACGCACTGTTGTCGATTTGTGTGACGGTGACGTCGGGATTGCCGACCGGCAGATCGTTGTAGGCGTGTCCGGCGACGCTGGGCGCGGTACTTGCGTCGGCCGCGTTGGCTGTCTGCATGGTTGCGATTGCTCCCGTGCATAAGGTGGCTGCGGCTGCGATGCCTGCCACCAGCGTCTTCATCGACGCATGTGAGATGTGCGAAAAGCTCATGAATATTCCTGTTTTCACGATTGGATATTGAAAAGTCCTCTTACGGATTGCTTAGGTTACGTTGGTATTCCTCGTGCGATCCGTAAGAGGACTTGAGCAATTGCTAGCGCTAGTCGCGGTTGCGGCGCGTCAGCATGATGGCGGCTCCCGTCAGCAGGACGATCATTCCTACGACGGCGATGCCGATGACATTGCTGCCGGTGCTGCTGATTGCGGCACTGACTTCAGACTTGGAAACCGGCTTGTTTCCAGGCTTGGCATTCGGCTTGGGGTCGGTCTTGTCGTCGTCCGGCTTCGGCGCTGGCTTGAGTTCAAGTCCGGCGATGGCCTCGGTCAGCTGCTTGACTGCGTCATCCGCATCAGCTTGGGTGGCGTTCTCATCGTTCAGCACCTTGGAGGCGGCATCCACTGCTTCAGCCAACTTCTTGGCGCTGGCTTCGGTGTAGAGGTCACCGCTGACGCCCTGTGCCTGGTCAAGAACCGTCTTCAACTCAGTGGTGTCGGCTTTCTTCACCAGTGTCTGCTGGGCTTCTTCAAGCTGCTTGATGGCCGCATCCACCTGATCCTGGGTGGCGCTCTCGTCCGCATACACCTTTCGAGCGTTACCCATGGCTTCGGAGAATGCCTTCCAGCTGTTCGGCGTGAAATTAGCTTGTTGCACGGAACCGGCTGCGTTGATGGTGGATTCGAGCCTGCTCTTGTCCACGCTTGGTTCCGGATCAGGGGTTGGATCCGGGTCAGGAGTCGGTTCCGGATCAGGAGTGCTTTCCGCAGCATGCACGCCCCACTCGGCAACCGCCAGACCGAAGGTGACGCCCTCGGCGGTCGGCGGATCAAGCACCAAGCGCAACGACGTGGTCTTCACCGGAGTGAACGTGGCCACGCTCCAGCCTTGAGCATCGTCAGAGGCACGTGAGGCCGGGGAATTACGCACGGTGGAGTATTGCGCATTCTCCACATCCTTCCATATACCATCAGAAGCCAAGTACTGAATCTTCCAGCTGTCCGGAACATCCAAACCACCCTTGGCATCATTACGCTCCGCGAAGTTGGCCCAGAACTGCACACGGCTGGAATCGACGGTGGCTTCCTTGCTCCAGGTGTACTGCGCGTACATGCCAGCGGAAGCTTGACCCCAGCTGCCCCACACGCGGCCGTTCACATCGGCGTCATCATCAGACGGCCACGTATCATCAACCAGCACACCATCGTTGAGCTTGCCGGAAGCCGGAGACCAGCTCGCCTCGGCACTCACCGTGGTGTCAATGGCCCTGCCTTCAATCCAACCAGTCAACGGAGTATCGGGCTCCGGCTTGGGATCCGGCGTCGGCTCAGGATCAGGATCGGCACCACCATTCGGATCGGCGACCACATGCACTGTAATCTTGGCCTGCGAGCTTGAACCCTCAGCCGTGCCGGACACCTCATAATCGCCGATGGTGTCCAACTTGACGCCGGCAACACTTGCCTCATCCCACATAACCGTGCGATCGTCAAGCATGCCGTTGGGGAATCGCACCGGAACCACAGACGGCAAAGCCACCGACTTGGAATTCTGGTACACCGTCTGTTCGATCGGCTGAGCCGCACCAGCAGTCTGAGACTGCGCGTCGGAACGCACGCCAATAGTGGCCTTGGTTCCAGCGAGCGCGCCAATAACCGTTCCGGAAACCGCAAACTCGCTGTCGGAAGCAAGCTGATCGTCAGTGATGGCATCCCACGCAACACTCAAGTCACGACGGGAACCGTCCGTATAGCTGGCACTCACCGTCTTCGGCAGATTCACATCGGCAGCCTTGCTGTCAGTCTGCACCATACGATTCACGCCATCCACGCTCACCGGATCAAGCGCATACGCCTCAAATTCGGTAGCACCAACAATGGCACCCTTCGGGAACAGCACACGCAACTTGTTCGTCTCCACCGTTTCGGCAAAACGAACCTCATTGCCTTCACCCTGCATCGTGGTATAAGACTGGCCGGCGGCAAGCTTCACATCCTGCCAATCGCCATTCTCATCCGCATACTGCAACTTCCACGACTTGACCATCGGCACACCGCCACCGTCAGTCCAGAAGAACAGCTTCGCCTTCTTCAACGGAACAGTGCCATCCCAGGCAAGCTGCAGCCACGGCTCGGTACCGGTATTGTCACCCCAATTATTCCAAGTCTCATTCGGAGTATTGGTATACAACACCTGACCGTCGATAACCTTCTTGGCATTGTCCTTCGCCTGATATGGATTGGTGAAGCTGGCGCTCGCAGTGGACTGTGAAGCCACATTCACCGTGCCGTCGGAAGGAATGCCGTGAACGGTGACTTCCTTGAAACCGGTCTTCTCACCGTCGAATGCGGTGAGTTTGAGTACATAGTCACCCTCACGGTTGAACGTGACCGTAGTGTTGGCAGCGGTTGCGTCGACGAACTTCGCTTCGCCGTTTTCAGGGCCAGACACCTGCTCCCATGTGGTGGTGAGCGTGTCAGACGGCAGGCCGTCGTCCTTCACCGTGCCCACCAGCTGCGCACCGGACGAGGTGCTGCTGGCAACGTAGGCGTCAACGCTTGGCGCCTGGTTCGTAGGTTCGTCTTCCGGCGCAATGTCGGTTTCGTAGGCCTGAATCTCCTTCAAGCCAATGGCCTGACCTGCTTGCGGAGTGAAGGTGGCACGAATGGCTTTGGCCACGACCTTGGAGAACTGCACGCGGTTGTAGTTGGCTCCCGCGTAAGTAGGCGTCCGCACCTGGTTCGGCAGGACATGCCATGCGCCGGCCTCATCCTGATATTCAAGCGTGTACACCGACGGCTCACTGTAGCCGGCAATCGTCTGGCTGGACGAGGTCTGGTAGAAGTACAAACGCACGTCGTCGATGTTCTGCACGCCATTCTTGAACGTTACGGTCAGCGAATCCTTGGCGTTCTTGGATCCCTTGGTGCCCCAGAAGGATTCCATCACGTTCTTGCCGTCCACTGCATTGGTTGCCGGGTATCCCTTGGTTTCGTAAGTGGCTTCCACATCGGCGTCCTTGGCCACGTTGGCCTGGCTCTTGGACGCTTCGTCCACGTTCTGTCCGGACTGCGCGAAGATCTGCGTAACCCTGCTGTTCGATGCGTAGGTCACTTCGTTGGCGTTCGGCATGGTGGCGGTGGTCGCACCGGTGATCACCGCTCCGGAATCATCGGCAACCTCAACGGTTCCACTGGCCGGATCGTAGATGAGGTGGGCGAGCTTATCGGAGGTGAACACGGCGTTGCCGTCCACATACAGGGTGTATCCCTTCGGAGCGTTGTAGGTGCCGTCGTTGTTCCATACGATCGACAGATCCTGCCCGTGGTAGCTCAGGTTGTTGACGGTGAAGTGATTCCAATCGGGAATCTCGATCGGATTGAGTTCGATCTTGTTGTCTTCACGCGGAACCATACCTGCCACGTCTTCCACAATCGTCCAGTTGGTGGTGCCAAGCTGGGTGTGGTGAATCCAGGAACGGTAGGTGATCTTTCCACCGTTCTTGCTGGCGTCGGCGTTCTTCTCCGGAATCGTGCTTCCTGCGGAATTATTATCCATATTCCAGAATTCGTTCTGGTCCGGATACTGGTTGTCGCCTCCCTGATAATGCGAGAACGCCACCCAATACAACAGTTTCTTGAACGATTCGTTCGTGATATATCCGTTGTCTGCAGCATTATAATCACGGATTCCCGCAGAATAGATTTGCAGCAGCGGAGTTGCATTGATAATGGAGAAATTGTTTGATCCCGGGAAATTCAGCGCCTTCTTGTCTGCCTGATTCGCGGTGAAGAACGGGAAAATCGGGAATTCGTCGGCATCTTCGAACAAGCGCAACGCACTATCGTAATCATCATTGCCGATCGGCATCAGACCTTCGGAATACGGATAGTAGTTGTTGAGTTCCTTGTATTTCGCGAATTGACCGTCGTTCAGCCACTTGTGCAGCAGCAGTTTGCTGTCGGAATCCCACAGGTTGTCGAGCACATCCTGCTTGATGGCGTCGGCGATCTGCTGCATTTCAGCGGCTTTTTCGGTGTCTCCGGCAGCCTTGTATGCTTGCGCGGCGGCATTGGCGTTGGCCCACATGTTGGCGGAACCGTCGGCACGGTCCATACGCTGGCCGGAACGACCGGGTTCGGAGAACGACACCGCGTCGGCATCGTTGCCGGTCATGGACCACCACGACCAGTCGATCAGCTTGTTGCCGTTGCTATTCTGGTTGTCGTTGCTGTCTGGCTCGCTTTGCGAATTGAGCAGACCTTTGACATCTTCGGAACCGTAGTCACCCAACGCTTCAGCCAATGATGACGGGCCGCCGTGCACCTTGTAGGAGTCCCAGCCGGCCTTGGTGATGTACTGCGTGTAGCTGTGGTTCCAATTGGCCGGATCGCCCGGATTGTCGTGGTAGTAGTAATACCCGGACTGGCCTTTCTTGGCTGTCTGCCCGGCCGACACCCAAGTGCCGTACGAGTATTCGGCGTTACGGAACCACTTGGTGTCGTTGATGAACATGCCGGATGTCAGCACGATCTGGTTGTTGTATCCGAGCACGCCTTCGATGGAGGTCGGATACTGGAACGTATTGCCCGGCATATTAGCGTCCAACATGTTGAAACGGCTCAGCCACCAGCGGTAGAACACAGTTTTGTCGATATTGTGTTCCTGGGTTTCCACGTAAGGAATGTTATCGACCCACCACTGGTTGTAGGTGGTCACGGAATCCTTGTAGGAAGCGGCCGGATCGGTGAGATCGCCGTTGAATCGGGCTTCGTATTCCGCGGTGGAGTCCGGCAACTCGTTGGCGATCAGGCCAAGCTGCAGCTTGGTGGTTTGTGGCACGTTCGCTTCCAAGGTGAGGGTGGAAGCGAGTTTGCCGTTCTTTACGGTGAAACCGTTGCCGGAGAACCGTGGATAGATGGTGGTCAGATCGTTCTTCACATTGAAGCGACCGGTCAGTTCAGTGTCGCCGTCATTGCCGTCTTGTGCGAATGGCGAGGCTGCTGTCAGCGTTACGTCACCGCCGGTGGTGCTGGTGATGGTGAAATTCGCGACCATCACATTGGTGTAGGTGATGTACTTGACTTCGGTGACGGTAATGGTCTTGTCGCCGTTGGTGAATTCCGTGGTGAAGTAGCTTGGCGTCTGCTTGCGCTTGTCGGTGTTCTCGCGCAGGGTCTGCTTGGAACCGCCAATGCTTACCTCAACGGTAAAGCCGTCGTTGCCGGTCTGATCCCAGTATGCGACATCTCCTACGAAACCAAGTGCTTCCGGCGTATGCGTGTACATGAATGCGGCACGGCCACGTGAGAACAGGTATTCGTTCTTGTCTGCGCCCGCATAGCTGTAGTCGCCAGCATCGTTGGTGCCGGTACCGTTTGGTGCGGTGCCTGTGCGCGTCAGCATCTTGTCGATCCAGAAGTCGTGTGCGGTGTCGGTTCCGGCACCGTTGGCAACATCCGCATCGAACACCTGCTTGAGGTAGCTTGTCGAGGGATCGAAAGCGACGCCGGTGCCCGGAATCGGGTCGGCGGCCCCCCTTGAAACTCGGATACCCCATGGCAGAGTTCGGATTGGTCAGCGCGTCATTGGCGTATGCGGTCGTCACACCGCCAGACAACAGTGTGGCCACTGCCGTCAGCACGCCCAATGACGTGACAATCCCTTTCTTCCTTGTTGATGGTGTCATCAATTCCTCCTACATGGACCATCGTTGGCCCTTGGCTGCCAAGGCTCGTTCCCTGGCATCCAACTTTCTTTCTGTAGGAATGAGAGTCGTGCGATGGACATGAGATTGGAGCGTCCACCGACATTTCAAGAATACATGACGCGAATACGGTTTCGCAAATTTTCTTTCAGTTTTCTCCAATGCTTTCTAAGTGAACTGCCATACGATGGCTTTTATGCGAAAAGGAAAGTTTTCGCATTTTCCCGTTTTATACTAGGGGCTATGACAAAACCGGCCACCCCATAAGGGGCAGCCGGTCTCTCATTCCAGTCAGCGCGGCGCATTCGGCTCCAATCGATCACGCCGCGCTCACCCGCTTCCCGGCACCATGGCACTCATAGCGCCGGGTAGCAAGTCTTTCTTTTGTTTAGCTGCGCAACCACACGTTCATTTGGCCGAGTTCGCGGTTGGCCCATGCGTAGTAGGGCACCAGCTTGAGCGACGTCCGCTCATCTGAGGCGTCACGCTGAGCGGACATGTACAACGGGGCGTCCACGGCATCCGCAGCCTCACGAACGGCAGGCAACGTCACCGCGTCAACACCTCCAAGCAAATCACTCTCGAAAGTAACCGTGGCATCCGCAGCATCCACGCCATCAGCAAGACGGTACGTCCACAGATCGCCGGCATTATCGGCTTGCTCCGCGCAATAGACGAGCGGACCGCGCATCACCGCAACACGACCTGCATCGCAACGCACATGAGAGTTGGCACGCACCAATCGCACTGCCATATCAAGATCCAGCACCACATGCAATGCAGTTCCCGGAGCAACTGCGAAATATACGAAACCGTTTTCCGGAGCCGTCTTCACAGCAACACCATCGCATGTCAGCGCATAGGAATCAGCCGACCATGTGGGAATACGCACGCCGAAACGTACCGAATCAGCCGCCTCAGCGGGCAATTCCACCATGTACTCAATATGACCGTTCCACGGAAAATCGGAACGCTGCTCCACATGCAACCCGGAATCAAAACTTGCCTGATTCGCAATGAACTGGTGAGCGAGCACCGTGCGACCGCCGTCACGTTCGGTATACACATAACGGTCCACCGACGCGATCAATCGCGCGACATTAGCTGGGCAGCATGCGCAGCCAAACCAATCGACACGATGCGAAAGCACATGATGCCGATCCGGATTGTCCAAACCGTCCGGCGAAGTCTCCAACGCATTCACATAGTAGTACTGCTTGCCATCAAGGCTGATGCCCGCGATGGCACCATTGAACAGCTCACGCTCAAGCACGTCGGCATATTCACCATTCGGTTCCAACAGAAGCATTTGGCGGGCAAACATGCTCATCGCCACAGAAGCGCACGTTTCGCCATACATGGTGTCGTTCGGCAGATCGTAATCGTACGTGAACGACTCCCCCACATGCGTGGAACCGATCGCACCCGTTACATACATGCGTTTCGACACGATGTTGTTCCAAAAACGATGCGCCGCATCCAGCAAGCCCTGATCGCCGGTAATACGCGCCACATGTGCGATTCCAGTGCATAAATAGGCCACGCGCACAGCATGGCCGTCAGCGGTCTGCTGCTCGCGCACCGGCTGCGCGGCTTGGAAGTACGTGGGCTTGTAGAATCCCAGATCCCGGAAAATGTAGTCGTTGTCGACAGCGGCGATCTGCTTGGCGTAGAACTGCGGATCCTGACCACGCACGTCGATGAGATACCGCGCCAGATTCAGATAGCGCTCCTCACCGGTCGCATCATACAGCTTCGCCAACGCCAATTCGATTTCCGGATGCCCATCAGCACCGTGGATCTTGCCGTCCTCCGGGCCGAAATTGGCATCGATGCAATCCGCCATACGGCACGCCACGTCAAGCGCCTGCTGGTTACCGGTCACCTCATGATAGGCGACAGCAGCCTCAATATAGTGGCCCATGACATACATTTCATGGCTTTGCTGAATCAGTGTGAAACGCTCACGATGCGCCCATTCACCGGTTTTGATTTGGTACGGAGTGTCCAAATATCCGTCCGATTGTTGCGCACGTGCGATGAGGTCGACGGTTTTATCGCACAGTTCCCGCAATTGCGGATCAGGATGATACGACAGTGCGTAAGCCGCTTCCTCCAACCACTTATATATGTCGGAATCCTGGAAGACCATGCCATGAAATTCACCGGCCTCATCACCGGCTGCGATACGCAGATTCTCCACGGCATGACTTTTATTATCGGCAAGCTGATTGCCGGCCGGATCATCCGGAACTTCAGTGGCAATCTCATCATTCATCACACCCCACTGATAGGGAATGACGGATTCAACAATCTGGTCGCGACGCTGCTTCCAGAAAGGAGAAGTAATAGTTACATTCATGATATTTCCTTAAGATTAAGGACTTCGCCAGCCCTTGACGGCTCTTGGCTACTCCGCCTTCGGTTCTGCTCAGGCCGGAGCCTGGAAACAGTCCACTGGGCTGTCTCCCAAGGGCTGACATCGCCAGGTGTCAGCCCTTGACGGCTCCAGCCATAAACCCTTTGACGTAGTACTTCTGGAGGGCTAGGAAGAGGATGGCTGCGGGGATCATCAGAATTACGACGCCAGCTTCGGTGGCACCGTAATCAATGACGCCCATAGTCTGCTGACGCATGTTCACCAAAGCGAGCGGCAGCGTGGCGTTCGACGAACTCGACAGGTACAGCGGAATCATGAAATTGTTCCAAGCCTCAAGGAAAGCAAGCAGACCGACAGTGACCATCGACGGCTTGACGACCGGCACCAGAATCTTAATCAGCGACTGCAGGGAGTTGCAGCCATCGACCATGGCGGCCTCTTCCATATCCTTCGGAATCGCATCGAAAGCATTACGCATGATGAACGTGCTCATCGGCAGCTGGAACAAGGTAATAACCAAACCGACACCCAGCAAGGAATCGTTCAGACCAATATCCTTGTACCACACCATCAGCGGAATCAGCAGAGACGCATACGGCACCATCAAAATGGACAGCGTCACCATGAATCCGAGATTGCGGCCCGGATAGTCGAAACGGGAGAACGAATAGCCTGCGAGCGTGCACACCACCACGGAGAACACCACGGCGACCAACGTCACCACCACCGAGTTGAACAGGTACTTCGGCAGGCCTTCCTGGTAGCCGAACAACGTCAGATAGTTGTTCACACCCCAGCCCTTGGACTGTGCGGAACCAGGCTGCGGACTGAACGAGCAGACCACCACCCAGATCAGCGGCGAAATGAAGACCAGAGCCAGCAGACCTTCGAGAATATAAACGATTACGCGCTTCCACAATGGAGTAGTCATGTGAGTTCCCTCCCCTTGCTCACTTGGTGTTGTCGCGCATACCGCGCATCTGGATGGAATTGATCACCACGAGGGCCGCAAGCACGATCAGCGACAGTGCGGCTGCCATGCCCAGATCCTTCTTGGAATCGAATGCGAAGTTGTAGATGAGCTGCACCACGGTCATGGTGGAATTGTTCGGACCGCCCTTGGTCAGAATGAAGAACTGGTCGAACGCGAGGATGGAACCGGTGACGCAGTAGATCAGGCACATCACGATGGTCGGCTTCATCAGCGGCAGGGTGATGGAACGGAAAATGCGCCACGTGCCAGCACCGTCCATGCGCGCGGCCTCATACAGGTCGCCAGGAATGGCCTGCAGGCCGATCATCATGAGCAGCATGTAGTAGCCGGAGAAACGCCAGACGATCACAATAATGGTAGCCCACAGCGCGCTCTGGCCGGTGGCGAGCACGGAGCCGCCCTCATCCATCAATCCGAAGAAGCTCAGGATCTTGGTGACGGGGCCCACCTGCGGGGAGTACAGCGCGTAGAACAGCAGCGAAGCGGAGGCGAGACCGGTTGCGGACGGCAGCAGGAAGCACGTGCGCAGCATATTGTTCCACTTGGTGCTTTCCTGCACGATCAGCGCCAGACCAAGGCCAAGCACCAGCAGGAAAATCGTGACGATCACGGTGTATTCAAGCGTGAACAACACCGACTGTCCGAGCAGTTTATTTTCGAAAACCTTGACGAAATTCTCAGGGAAATTCCAACCACGGTTACCGCCCATCAACGACCAGCGGGAACCGGCCATGATGACGAGCAGCACGATTGGCACGAAGAACAGCATGATGATCATCAGCCAATCAGGCAGCGCATACAGCAGGCCACGACGGGTTGCCTCCGCCTTGGCCTTGGAACGATGCGTCTTCACTGGCGCAGCGTTCTTGGAAACAGTAGTCATATTCCCTCCTTGGAACACTTTTGGCGACTCTCTCTTGAATCGTTCGGGGTTTTCGACATAAATGGCCAAGCGATTGGATATGCGTTTGGAAGTGCGATTCCGTCTCGTGCGGCCGTTGAAATCCGCCATGAAGACCGACATTGTTTTTGAAGTATTGTCGATCTCCATGGCAGACCACAACTGTGGTCTGTCGATTTTTGTTTTCGATATTCAGTTATTCGATATTCAGTTGTTCTTAAGTTATGTAAATCGGGGAAAGGAGAAAAAGGAGGAGAAGTTCGTTTTCAGTGGCTCACCTCACTGACCCAGCACGTCGGTGATGGCCTGGTTGTCGGCCTTGAGATCGCCATCGCCCCAGACTGCGTTCTGGATGAGCAGCTGCCACGGGGAACCGGCTGCGTTGAAGGCCTCATTGAAAGCTGCGGACTTCGGGGTCTGGCCATTGCCGTCGATGATTACGGAGTTGATGGTCTGGACGCGAGGATCGGCATCGTCGTAGGCGGTCTTCAGGGTCTGGATGTTGGATGCGGTGTCGCCGTTGGCTGCGAAGACTTCCTTCTGGGCGTCATCGCTCATGAGCCATGCGAGGAAGTTCCAAGCCTGAGCGACGTGCTTGCAGTCCTTGGAGATGCCCATGGCATCGCCGCCGAGGAACGTGGAGGTCTTGCCTTCCTTGGTGCCCGGGATCGGGGTGACACCCACTTCGAAGCCGCCGTCCTTCTCAGCTTCGAACAGTGCGGTGGAAGAGGTGTTCGGATACGGCATCACACCGATGTTGCCGTTGGCGAACGGAGCGGTCCAGGTGGCACCGGTTTCTTCCTTGGAGCCTGCGCCCAAGCCGTTGGTGGTGTTGGCGAGTTCCTTGTAGGCGTCGAGCACGGCCTTCATGGAATCGTTGTCGAGGGTGGCTTCGGTGCCATCTGCGTTCATCACGGATTCGCCGTCAGCCCACACGGACGGGAACAGGTCGAACACGAGAGCGCCACCGGACTGGCCGGCCAAGTAGGAGCCTGCCACGCCGTCCTTGTTGAGGGCCGCGACCGCCTTGGCCTGCTCAACGAACTCGTCGATGCTGCTCGGACCCTTCTCCGGGTCAAGACCTGCTTCCTTGTACAGATTCTTGTTCCATACCATCACGGAAACGTCGGTGATGAACGGCAGCGTGTATTCCTTGCCATCCACGGTACCGGCTTCAATGTGGCCCTGCTGCAGGTCGGACTTGTTGTCGAGTCCGTCGATCTGCTTGGTGATGTCGGTGAAGATGCCTTCAGAAGCCCAGTACGGAATACGCACCACGTCACCGGCGAGAATGTCCGGAAGGGAATCGGTCTGGGAAGCACCACCAACCTTGCCTTCCATATCGTCGTTCGGAATGATTTCCAGCTTGACCTGGTTCTTGTGGGAGGCGTTGTAGGCCTTCACCGCGTTCTTGGCCTGACGCTCCAGCGGAGAACGGGTCCACAGAGTGATCTCAGTGCCGTCATCAGTGCCGGCTGCCGGAATATCGGCCGGAGCCGCGGATCCACCACTGCTGGAACCACCGCCGCATGCAGCCATCGGAATAAGCAACGCGGTTGCCGCGATGCCGGCAATAACGCGAGTGACCTTGTTGAAAGACACCATGTCTACTTCTTTCTCTATGTATCGCTCAGCTTTGAGCCATCCGGCGGGCCTTCCGCCGTCTGCCTTCACGATTTCCGGTTGTTCTCCTTCGATTGAACCGTAGTGCGAAAGCCTTTTCTCAGTATATGGTTTTCTCCAGATTTTGCAAAATCGCTTTCGCACATCAGAATGCAAAGGTATTCATGTCGATAAAACCGTTATAAATAAACGATTCTTAGCATTTTAAGAATCGTTTATGACAGCAAAAAATGACGTGAGATGCAGAAAATGCGAAAGAAAAATGTGTTCATTTTCGCAAATGCGAAAGTTTCGCAATTTGCAAGTGAAAATGTCAGCAATCGGCTATATAAAGCCGTTTTGTCCACTTTTTGACACGATGCGAAAACTTTCGCAGTTTTGTCGTATAATATTACGCAATACAAGGGCGGCGAAGCGCATCGACGCGCAGCCAACGTTTTCGTCACACCGTAAAAAAGGGGAACATCATGGCAACTGCAGATACTCACTCAACAGCAAGGCTTGAAGATGTAGCAGCGCTGGCCAACGTGTCTTTGGCAACGGCTTCAAAGGCGCTGCATGGCAAACCGCGCGTCAGTGAAGACACCCGCGAGCGCGTGATGGAGGCAGCGCGGCAACTCAACTATTCCCCGAACAAGCTGGCGCAATCGTTGGCAAGCGGCAGAAGCGGAACCATCGGTTTGGTCACTTCCGATCTGCAAGGCCGTTTCTCCACGCCTATTCTTATTGGCGCCGAAAACGAGCTGCGCGCACAATCGACATCGGTACTACTCGCCAATGCTCGCGGTGACGATGCGCTGGAACGCAGCCATGTAGAGAAACTGCTGTCGCTGAAAGTGGACGGCCTGCTGATTGTGCAGTGCGAGACGAATCCGCGCCCGTCGCTGGGGCGTGATTGGGGCGTGCCGCTGGTGTATGTGTATGGTCCTTCCACCGATATCAACGATTGTTCGGTGACGTGTGACAATGTGGACGCCGGGCGCATGGCCGTGAATCATCTGATTTCGTGCGGACGCAACCGTATCGCCATTATTGGCGGCGATGAAACGTATACGGCCTCCACCGACCGCACCAAGGGCGCGTTGGAAGCGTTGGCCGAGGTTGGTTTGGAACCGGCTGGCCCGATTCGCTATGGCCGTTGGGACGAGAATTGGGGGCGTGCCGCCACCAGACTGCTGCTCGACCAAGGCGTGAAGTTCGACGCCGTGGTATGTCAGAGCGATCAGCTGGCACGAGGATGCATTGACGCGTTGAAGTCGCAGCATCTACGCATTCCTGAGGATGTGGCGGTGATCGGCCACGATAATTGGGACGTGCTCACCAAAAGCTCCCGCCCGCCGCTGACCAGCATCGACAATGAAACGGAACTCATCGGCCGCAAAGCTGCCCGCTACCTGATGGACGCCATCAACGGCCAGCCCCACCACGGCACGGAATACCTCCCCTGCCGCCTCATCCAACGCGAATCCACTCTCCCCCTAGACTAGCGTCATCGCTTTTTGTTGGAACGTCCCTTGAAGTAAATGTCGAACACAATCCAGACGGACAGGATGAACGCGATCACGTAGCCAAGGAAACCAACGATCGGAATGCCGAAAATCACCGGTTTGATGCCCGCGTAATACACAATCGACGAGCCGATGAACAGGCCGACCACGATCAGCGCCATCGTAAGCCTGTTCACCATGTTGGCAAGCAGATGGATCGGTTCCTGCGAACCGACCATCTCCATATTCACGCGCAACTGGCCGCGCGTAAGCATACGGGAGGCCACTTTCAGCTCATTGGCGGCAGCGAGCAGACTGTGCAGCGCCTGATGACCTTCGATAACCAGCGATTTCGCCTCATCCTTGGCGAAATCCTTCTTCGACGTGCTTGCGGCGATATGGTCGGAGATGATCTGAATCATATTCACGTCTGGAATGAACTCGTCGAGCAGGCCTTCCAAAGTGACCAGCGCACGCCCGACCGTGGTGACGGTGCTCGGCACTTCAATGCCGTGTCGTTGCGCCATTTGCGTCAACGCGGTGAGCATGGCGGCGATATCCAGCTCGGCCAAATCCACTGTGCCGAATTCCTTGACGATCACATCCAAGTCGGCCAATAACGCCGGATAATCCTCCGGATCGGCCTCGGCACCGGCGAAACGCAGCAGACCGTCGGCAAGC
>ERZ773103.2325-NODE-2325-length-17840-cov-2.426595_pt1 | contig 17840 bp, 19 predicted proteins | sample MGYA00511118_ERZ773103 | MGnify/ENA primary metagenome ERZ773103 (study PRJEB29015, sample SAMEA2737821) | human gut metagenome | biome: human gut; feature: human-associated habitat; material: faeces | place: China | collected 2012 ... | reverse complement strand
ATGAGTTTATCGCCGGCCGCGAGCTGACGGCGCTAAGCACGCTGGCGGCGCTTTGTCCGGTCTGGCTGGATGATTTTGGTCGCGGGCGAACCTCCTTCCCGCTGCTGGAGAGATTCCGCTTCGATTGCGTCAAAGTGGATAAGGATTACTTCTGGGATAAAGAAAACGACCCCGCTTTGCCCGGTCTGTTGCAGTCTATTCATACCCTGACCGGCCATGTGATCGTTGAGGGTATCGAAACCGAAAAGCAAAAACGGTTAATCACTTCTGCCGGGGACATCATAGGTCAGGGCCGCTACTGGAAGGAAGAATATATTTTTCTTTGCGGTTGAGGGTCGACCGGGGGCTGGTTTCGGTTACCTGCTATTCTTTTATTTTCCAGTTTTAAATTCCCCCTTTGCTACAGATAGTCTTTATTAGCGCAGTGATAAGCGCCTCTCTTTTTTATGAAGGATCATTCCCTGTAAATACCCCCATGCGTAACGCCCCGATCGCCATTTCGACGTAAGCCAGGAGCTGACCTCTGAGCAGCGCGAGCTGGTGAAAAAAGATCTCGCCGCTGCGATCAATTAATCCTGCCTGCGCCATCCGCTCAGGATCGCGCGGCATGGAAAAATGCCGCCGTTTACCGGCGGCTATTGCTTATTTTGCGCTACCCTGGTTTTTTTCCAGCCGGGCGAAATACTCCGGTGCAAACGGACGCGGATCGACGTCGGCAAACGGCGCGCGCTCAAAGTGCGATTTCAGCGCCCAGGGGACCGTGCAGTCAAAAATGGTCTTGCAGCTGATGCCATTTCCACGGATCGACGGGCTGTATTCCGGCGTCTGGGACGGATCCAGCTGGTGACCGCGAATGCCGGGGATTGTCGTAATGCTGACGTCCCCCTGCATGCGGGTGGTCATCGCCCACAGGATATCGTCGCTGTCAAAGATGTCGACATCTTCATCAACCAGAATAATATTTTTTAGCTCGGAATAGGTCGCCAGCGCCAGCAGCGCGGCCTGCCCCTGCCGGCCTTCATCGGCGGGTTGACGTTTTTTCACCTGCAGGATCCCGAGGAACTTACCGCCACCCGCGGTGTGGGCGTAGACATTTTGTAAAAAGCCCGGAATGGCGGCCTCGACGGCATTCCAGATACTGGCTTCCGTTGGCAGGCCGGCGAGGGTGGTATGCTCTTCCCCCGGTCCCACCAGGGTCTGCAGAATCGCATTGTTTCGCATGGTCACTGCTTTGACTTTGATTACCGGCAGCGACGGATTAGCGCCGCCGCAGTAGCCAGGAAATTCCGGCATCGCGTGGCCGCTATTGGTGTGCTGATCCTCTCTGACGCGCACGCCAGGCAACAGCTCACCTTCGATAACGATCTCGGCGCGGGCGATGGCTTTCTCCGGGACGCTGACGCCCTGAACCAGCTCCACCGGACGTTGACGCAGCGCGCCGGCGACGCCCAGCTCATTATAGCCGAACGGCGTGGTAGGGGCTTCGAAGCAGGCGCCAATATAGATGGCCGGATCGAGACCCATATTGATGGTTATCGGCAGCGGTTTGCCGGCGGCCTCGGCCTTTTGGCGAAACACTTCGATATGGCGGCCGGCGGCAAGAAACATCGACAGCTCATCCCGGCCCTGGACGCACAAGCGGTGGATGGTGACGTCGGTCAGCGAGGCGTCGACGGGATCGCTGGCCAGCGCCAGGCCCAGGCAGAAGAAGGGGCCGGCGTCGATAGGGGTGTTGGTGGGCGCCGGAAGCAGGGTGCGCAAATCAAAATCCGGATCGTCGGCCAGAAAGATCTGTTCCTGGCAGGGGGCGCTGCTGGCCGGGACGACCACCGGCGCGACCGGTTTTTTCACCGCCTTACCCACTTCAAGGGCCAGCTGCGAGGCTTCGCAGCCCAGCAGCAGCGCGGCCCGCTGGCGGCTGGCGTGCATACCCACCAGAATGCGCGAGTGTGGATAACCCTTAATATTGTTAAACATCATCGCCGGCCCGATGCGGGTGGGGCGCTTCACGGTGCCGCCCGCGCCGATATGGCGATAAACACCGGCCAGCTCGGCGTTAGGGTCAACCGGATGATCGGTTTCGAGATACTGATTGTCATGCTGTTGCAGCAGCGCGATGGCGTCGCGCAGATCCTGAATCGGTGCGGTCATGATGTTCTCCTTAGCGTATCGATGCGCACAGTATGCTTCGCAGGCTAATGGTTATCAATTGCATCATTTATGCTTTATTGATAAGCTTTTTCTTATCAATTTGTAGGGAGGAGTCCGACCATGTCCTTGCGAGCGTTACGCCATTTTGTGGTCGTTGCCGAAGAGTTGCATATGCACCGGGCGGCGGAGCGGTTACATATCGCCCAGCCCGCCCTCAGTCAGCAGATTAAGCAGCTTGAGCAGCGCCTGGGCGTGGTGCTCTTTTCCCGCGCTAACCGCCGTCTGACTCTGACCGCCGCGGGCGAGGCCTTTTTACACAAGACGCGGCTGGCGCTGGAAATGGCCGATCAGGCGGTGCTGGACGCCCAGCGCACCGCGCGGGGCGAGCAGGGGAGGCTGCATTTGGGGTATGTCTCCAGCGCGATGTACGACAGTAAACTGCCGGGGCTCCTGCGCCGGCTGCGCGCCGACTGGCCGGGGATTGAGCTGTCGCTGGTGCAGGGGGATGTGCAAATGCTCTACGAAGCGCTGTTGGATCTGCGTCTGGATATCGCCATCATCCGCGCGCCGCTGGCCTCGCCGCCGGACGCGCTGGTGGTCAGGCCGTTTGTACGTGAAAAGCTCTGCCTGGCGCTCTATCAACAGCATCCGCTGGCCGGCGTGGGCGCGCTTAATCTGGCCTCATTGCGCACTGACAACTGGATCTCGCTTGACGATCCGCAGGGCACCGGACTGGAGCAGGTTTTTATGGATGCCTGTCGCGTCGCGGGCTTTACGCCGCAGGTGGCGCAGCGGATTAACGACGTTACCTCGATGATTAGCCTGGTCTCCGCCGGGGTGGGAGTGGCGTTGGTTCCGCTCTCGGCGCGGGCCTTACGCCTTGATAACGTGGTGTATATCGATCTCCAGGATCGGCTGGCGGAGAGTGAGCTGAGCATGGTTTACCACCGCCATATTCGTTCGGCGGTGGTAAGGAAAGTTATCTCGCTGCTTAATACCGCTGAGCGATAGTCCCGGTTAGCTGGTCTTCAGGCGGCCAAAGCTGACAATCCTTGAGCGGCCCAGCTCTTTCGCCCGGTACAGCGCGGCATCCGCCGCGCGCAGCAGACTATCGCTTTGGGTGTGCTGCGGGTAGCTGGCGATGCCAATCGACACATCCACCTGGCCTATCTCGGTCAGACCATCGCGCAGCGTCATATTGCGCACCTGGGTGTAGATCTCGCTGGCGCACTGGTGCGCCCCAGCTTCGTCAATCCCGGGGAGCAGCACTAAAAACTCCTCGCCCCCGTAGCGGAAAGCCATGCCGATATCGCGCACCGCGCGCTGCACAATGGTCGCAACGCTCTTAATCACCAGATCCCCAGCCTCATGGCCATAGCGATCATTGATGGTTTTAAAATGATCGATGTCGATCATCAGACAGCTCAGCGGAGTATGGGTATGGACCGCCAGCGCCATCTGCGAATGCAGCGCTTCGTCAAGATGATGGCGGTTACGCAGGCCGGTCAGGGAATCGAACAGCGCTTTTTCCAGCAGGGCGCTGCGCAAACGCTGATTGGCCAGCGCCAGGCCCAACGCTTCCGCCATCAGCTCGAGATAGGCCCGGGAAGGAGCGTCACCGGCGGTGACGTTCTGGAAGGTCAGCAGGCCAATGGCTTCGCCCTGGGCGATGAGCGGTACGCAGAGCGACTGGCCGGCGTGCGTCTCCGGCAGATGATAGCAGGTGATATCGGGCTCGCCCTGCACCGGCGGATGGCTGAGTCCCCGCCGTATCGCCCAGCAGTCGTCGGGAGAAAAGGGCGTCGTCTCACCGGCGGGCGACAGCCACTGCGCTACGCAGCGCAGCTGCCAGGGGTCGGTATCCAGAACATACAGTTTACCGGGGATCGTCGGGGCGATATTCGGCGCAAACCGCTCCGCCACCTTAATCACATCCTCAATGGTTTCACAGCCCTGCAGCCGCTGAGTCATACGCGCCAGCAGCTCGCGGATCGCCCAGTCGGCGTCGCGCTGCTGCTCCAGCCGCTGACGGGCCAGGCCGTTCTCGCGAAAAATGCGGATCGCCTGAGCCATGTCACCAATCTCATCCACCTGGGTAAAGTGCGGCGTCTCCACCGCATAATCCTGGGAGGCGAGACGCTGGACCACGTCGCTCAGGCGAACCACCGGGTAGAGCACCCGGCGTTTGAGAATGAAGCCGAGGACGAACAAAAACATCAGGGCGGTCAGGCCGACCATGATTTCCGACAGCGTACGCCAGATCCGCGAGCGCTCGGTGGCCTGGTCGATAGCGACGGCGGCGCGATGCTCAAGCATCTGGCGGAAGCGATCGATCTGCGTCTGCATGCGCTCCAGTTCAGTCTCGTACGCGGTGCCGTACAGCACCGCGATGGCCGCTGGCGCATCGCCGCGAGCGACATGCGCCAGGGCCGCCTGCTGTTCATCCTGTAGCTCATCGGCGATCCGCAGGCCATCCTGGAGCAGCGCCAGCTCCTCGGCTGGCGCCGTTATCTTTCAGGCCGCCCAGCCGCTGCTCTATGCTCTTGTCGGTCTGCTGCAGCTGCTGATATTGCGTAAGCGTCTCCGGCGAAGGCTTTATCACGTACAGCCGGGCGAGGTCAGACAGCGCCCAGGCGTCGTTTTCCACCTCGTCGGAGAGGGTATCAAAGACCTGGCGCTGCTGTACCGCCTGGCGTTCGACGCGGTCGGCGCTGGAGGCCATGAGCATAGCGCTCCCGGAAGCCAGCGTCAGGCCAACGGTGATCCCGTAAGCCCAGTTAGTGATGGTGGCGATTCTCACCGTGAATTTCCTTGCATGCAGATGAAGCTGTTTTGATTATAGAACTCCGCCCCCGCCACGACGGCGGCCCGCTTCAGAGGCGGCGCTCGCTATGCAGAGGGGCAAGGGTCTGAAGAATGATGGCGTGTAGCGTTTCCGCATGGTGGCGCAAAACGAGGAAGACATCGCTATCCAGAGCGCCATTTATAACATCCGCTTCCATAATCTGTAAGGCTTCCTGCCAGGCCATCCCTTTACGATAAGGGCGATCTTCGGTCAGCGCGGTGAAAATATCGGCGATGGAGATAATCCGGTCGGCGAGGGTCAGGTGCTCCTTTTCGAGATGCAGAGGGTAGCCGCTGCCGTCCATTTTTTCATGATGATTCGAGGCCCAGTTAATGATGTCGCCGAGCTCGCTATAGTCGCTGAGAAGTTCGCCGGTCATATAGCTGTGTTCCCGCACCTGACTCAGCTCCTCATCATCCAGCTCGCCCTCTTTTTCGAGAATGGAGAGTGGGATATAGACCTTGCCAATATCGTGTAGATAGCCGGCTATCTGTATTTGCTGGCAGGTGGGCTCCGGCAGCAGCATCCAGCGGGCAAGCTGGCGGGCGATTTCCCCCACCATGATGCTATGGGTGGCGGTAAAGCTGCTGTAGGTGTCGACGATTTTGGCAATCAGCAGGCAGACATCCTTCAGACCGTGAATATCCAGATAGCGCGTGTTGATGGGGCCAATAATCTCCAGCAGCCGCTGAATATGGCCGGGGTGAAGGTGCTGCCAGAAGTTCGCATTTTCAGCGACCTCGCACAGGATATCGCAGAGCGGCGGATCGATCTCCCGATGCAAAGCGACGAACTGTTCCACCACCGCCCGCGTGGGCCAGGCGGCAACGTGGCTATCGGCCGGCAGCAGCCGTTCAAAGGCATCAGCGAAATAGACAATGTGCTGTTCGCGGGAGCCCCGGTGGTTCGGGCTAAAATGGTGATCGCGAATAAAGGGAACGATGGGCTGGAAGGTCGCTAATCCCTCCAGCATCGCCACACCCTGGCGCTGATGCGGGTCGTGGATATTATCGATAGCATCCAGCGAATGAATGGTGCGTTTATCCCCCAGCACGCCGATATCGTGCAGCAGCGCGGCGCAAAAAATGGTCTGCTGCCGTTCGTCAGGCAGTTCCAGCCTTTGCGCCAGCGTCAGGGCGATTAAGGCCGTTCGTTGCATATGCCGGTGCAGTTCAGGGTTAATGATCTGGATGACTCTGGTGGTCAGCATCAGGGCCGACTTCAGGGCAATACGCATCTCTGTTCTCCGTTCGCGTGACCTGGCGGGCAAAAATGCTCTCGCCGGTGACGGAAGTGTCGATAATCTGATCGCAATGCGTGTTGTGTGTTGCTGAACAGGTAAATCCTCAGAATGTTTTGGTTCATAGCTCTGCCCGTTTCAGATCCAGTGGTGCACCAGAGTTGGGCGATATCGTCCTAAGAACCTTATTATTGTCTGATAGTTAACCATTTCCCCCCCAGAAAAGAAATGAATTCTGGCAAGCCCTTTGCATTAAGCAAGCGTAAGTTTGATTAATGTCTATGAAGGGAGTGACCTGTATGAATTTTAGAGCATTACTTGCCATTGCGTTATTGACGATGAGCAGCCTGGCGTTTAGCGAGACGCGTCTTCCGCATATTGTTATTTTAGCCACCGGCGGAACGATTGCTGGTTCGGCGGCCAGCAATACCCAAACAACCGGCTATAAAGCCGGGGCGCTTGGGGTGCAGACGCTGATTAACGCCGTGCCGGAAATGAGTAAAATCGCTCACGTCGAGGGCGAGCAGGTGGCCAATATTGGCAGTGAGAATATGACCAGCGATATTATTCTCCAGCTCTCGAAGCGGGTGAATGCGCTATTGGCCCGGGACGATGTCGATGGCGTGGTGATCACCCATGGCACGGACACGCTGGATGAAACCCCGTATTTCCTCAATCTGACGGTGAAAAGCAACAAGCCGGTGGTCTTTACCGCGGCGATGCGCCCGGCGACGGCGATCAGCGCCGACGGGCCGATGAACCTGCTGGAAGCGGTCACGGTCGCCGCCGATCCTGATGCCCGGGGACGCGGGGTAATGGTGGTGCTTAACGACCGCATCGGCGCGGCGCGCTTTGTCACCAAAACTAATGCCACTTCGCTGGATACCTTCCGGGCGCCCGAGGAGGGCTATCTTGGTGTCGTGGTGGGCGGAAAACCCCAGTTCGAGACGCGGGTGGATAAAATTCACACGCTGCGCTCGGTGTTCGATGTGCGTCAGCTGAAGGTTCTGCCGAAGGTGGTGATTATTTATGGTTACCAGGACGATCCGGAGTATATGTACGATGCGGCGATCGCCCATCATGCCGACGGTATTATCTACGCCGGAACCGGGGCGGGGTCGGTGTCGGTACGTAGCGCCGCCGGTATCAAAAAAGCGCAGCAGGCGGGCATCGTGGTGGTGCGAGCCTCCCGTACCGGCAGCGGCGTCGTACCGCCGGATGACAGCCAGCCCGGGCTGGTGGCCGACTCCCTCAACCCGGCAAAAGCGCGTATACTGCTGATGACCGCGCTGACGCAGACTAAAGATCCGCAGCTGATTCAGCAATATTTCCATACCTACTGATCCTCTGCGGCGAGGGCGTTTTTCACACCCTCGCCGTGCTTTCTTCTCAATGACCTGGCTTCCATGCAAATCGATGGCGGATGATTGCCCATCATTCACTCCACCTGTATTTCCCACGAGGCGTAAAAAAATATTTTTTATTGTCCGGCGGGCACAGTATTTCAATGCACCGCGCTTATTTTAAAAGCAGGTTTAAATAAGTCTATTCTTAATTGTTGTCTTAAAGTCGTTTTAATCTTTTTTATGCTGACGGATTAAAAAAGATGCATTTCGCAGTGGGACGCGTTTAATACTCGCTTTGACAGACTACGATGCATCCCAACGCGGTCAGGCCGCCGATCGCGCGGCTCAGCGGACGTCTGCCACCGGCGGCCAGGGCCGCACTGCGGCAGCTTTCGGTTGTTTTCGTTAGTAACGCTGATGATTAGCGTGAAAATGATATGCATGATGAATATATTAAGCGTGGTTCAAGATTTAAGTTTACATTTAGTAACATATGTGCCGCAATTATGTTTTTTTGTCAGCTTGCTGTTTTTTACTTGCCGGAGGGAATTTCAGCGGATTAGTATTGTCGAACTTGCTGTACGTACCGCCTAATGATGATAAATGGATTCTGTTTTCCTTAAGCGTTACCACATAATTAATGTTTACAGGAAAAATCATGGCCTGCGTATTTAATAAACAACTTTTACACCCGCGTAACTGGCTGACCTGGTTCGGGCTCGACATCCTCTGGTTAATCGTGCAACTGCCTTATCCGCTGCTGCATTTTATCGGCACCAGCGCTGGTCGCCTTTCCCGTCGCTTTCTTAAACGCCGCGAACATATCGCCCGGCGTAATATCGAACTCTGCTTCCCGGACATGTCGCCAGCGGCGCGCGAGACGCTGATCGATCAAAACTTTATGTCGCTGGGAATGGGGCTTATCGAAACCGGCATGGCCTGGTTCTGGAGCGACGAGCGGGTCAAAAAATGGTTTGATGTCGAGGGGTTCGCCAACCTTAATCACGCGCTTAGCGGTGGGAAAGGGGTAATGGTCGTCGGCGTGCACTTTATGTCGCTGGAGCTGGGCGGCCGCGCGATGGGGCTGTGTCGGCCAATGATGGCCACCTACCGGCCGCACAACAGCCCGCTGATGGAGTGGGTGCAAACCCGCGGTCGCCTGCGTTCGAACAAAGCGATGATCGATCGCAACAACCTGACCGGTCTGGTGCATGCCTTAAAATCCGGTGAAGCGGTGTGGTTCGCGCCCGATCAGGATTACGGTCCCAAGGGCAGCGTCTTTGCACCTTTTTTCTCCGTCCCGCAGGCGGCGACCACCAACGGCACCTATGTCCTGTCCCGCTTATCGGGCGCGAAAATGTTGAGCATCAGCATGGTACGTAAGCTGGATCGCCGGGGCTATAGCCTGCATATCAGCGAGGTGATGAATGACTATCCGGGTGAGGATAAGCAGATCGCCGCCGGCTATATCAACAAGGTTATTGAGCGCGAGATCCTGCGCGCTCCCGAGCAGTATCTGTGGGTACACCGTCGTTTTAAAACCCGCCCGCTGGGCGAACCTTCCGTCTATTAACCTTCCCGCACAGGCTGCGCTTTCAAAATCCCGACAGTTGGGGTAACGTGAGCCGGATCATGTTTTAGTCGTGCGCGAAGGAGTGCAGAGTGTTCGCTGAGTTTGGTGTTCTGAATTATTTAACTTATCTGGTCGGGGCGGTGTTTATCATCCTCGTTCCTGGCCCTAATACGTTTTTCGTGCTGAAAACGGGCATTGCCCACGGGGTGAAGAAAGGCTATCTGGCGGCGGCGGGCGTCTTTATTGGCGACGCAGTGCTGATGTTTCTGGCCTTCGCCGGGGTGGCGACGCTGATTAAAACTACGCCGGTGTTGTTTAACGTCGTGTGCTCCCTCGTGGCAATTTACCTGCTGTGGCTCGGGGGCAAAATGCTCTATGCGGTGCTGACCCAGCGCGACGGCCAGTCCGACGCCAGCGCGGAGCCGGCGAGCGCGATCCTCAAGCGCTCCCTGACCCTGAGCCTGACCAATCCGAAAGCGATTCTGTTCTATGTGTCGTTTTTCGTGCAGTTTATCGATGTCAACGCCAAAACCCCCGGCGTGGCGTTCTTTATCCTGGCGCTGACCCTCGAGGTGATTAGCTTCTGCTATATGAGCTTTTTGATCCTCTCCGGCTCGTTTGTCACCCGCTACGTCAAAACCCGCAAGAAGCTGGCTAAACTTGGCAACAGCCTGATTGGTCTGGTTTTCGTCGGGTTCGCCGCGCGCCTGGCTACCCTGCAGTCCTGATCCCCACGGGCCGGTTACCCGCTGACCGGCCCGCCGTCTCTTATTCTGCCCTGTAACAAAAACCCTTCATTTTTTATTGCATTGGTGTTACATATACAGCCGTTTATCGCTCAGCAAAAAGGAAGCCCCGATGATTCTGCAAAAACTCCTCAGCAATAAAAACTGCAAAAAATACTGTCTGTCGCTCGCGGTGGTGTTTGCTATCGCGCTGGCGGTAGTGGGGCGGGCGACCTTCGGGGGCGTGGTGAGCGAGTACAATATGCCGTACTCAGAGTGGACGACGTCCATGTTCTTCCTGCAGGGGGCGATGGTGACGGTTTACAGCATTGTCTTTACCGCGCTCTTCGCTATCCCCCTCGGCTTTATTTTCCTCGGCGCCGATCGTCAGGATTAAGCGTCAACGGGCGAACCGCGGTTCGCCCTGTCTTATCGGCTTATCAACAGCGTGAAGCATTAGTCGTCGTCATGATAGTGATGATGGTGGTGGTGGCGATGGGGATGATATCCATCGTCAATAATGCATCCCGATAACAGCGTGCACAGCGCAATAATCAACGGTAACACGATCGGTTTTTTCATCCTTACTTCTCCCGCTATTCTTATTCCCCGGGGCCGAGAATGCCGCGGCGGATAACGTGAGTGTAAAGGGTTAACTTATTGATGGGATAGGATAAATCCGCAATATCGCCGCGGCGATCACCACCAGCCAAACTGGGTGCCGGCCACCGCCACGATGGCGACAACCAGCATGATAATGGTGCTTTTTTTCATTATGCCCCACCCGGCGCCGCATAGCCGCCGACAAAAAACCAGCCGAGAAAGACGACGGCGATGATAAAGATCGCCACCGGGAAAAGAATACCCAATTTCATGATTGTGTCCCTGTGCCCACGAATGATGCCCTGCATGATACTGGATATCGCGGTACTTTAGTCAATATGAATGAAATTCTCCTGGCGGCGGGACTTCTTATCCTGGTACATCGCCTCATCGGCAGCGCGTAAGGCCGCTTCAACATCGATACTCTGCGGATCGCAGGTGACCACCCCGAAGCTGGCGCCCTCATAGTCGATACGCTGTTCGCCGAGGAAGTAGACGCCGCACAGAGCCTGACGCAGGGACGTGACATACGCCTGCTGTGCGGCAGGCTGCTGGGCGCTACCGACGATCAAAAACTCATCGCCGCCAAGGCGGCCAACGATATCTTCCCGGCGCGCGACAGCGGTGAGTCGTTTGCCGACCTGCACCAGAAAGCTGTCGCCGCACGGATGGCCGAACCGATCGTTAATGGCTTTGAAACCATCGAGATCGATAAAAATAAGCGAGACCTGCTGCTGCTGGGCACGGGCGGAGGCAAAGCGTAACGCCAGCTGCTTAAACAGCGCGCGGCGATTGGGAAGCTGGGTGAGCTCATCGGTAGACGAGTGCAGCTCCAGCGCGACGTTTGCCGCCTGCAGCTGTTGCACCAGGGTGTCTTTTTCCACGTAGTGGGAAATGAGCTTCGCAAACAGGCCCATGACCTGTTCGCCTTCGAGGTTATAAGGCTGTTGTTGCCGGCTGGTGGCGCAGAGGGTGCCGAACAGAGAGCCGTCGGCCAGGCGGACGGGAATGCTTAAAAAAGTAGCGATTCCCAGCTCCTGGGCGGCGATGCAGGAGTGCCAGCGGTTGGCAACGTCATTGCTAAACGTACACTGATCCTCAAGGGCGCGTTTGCACAGGGATTCATCCCAGGGGACGGAAAATCCTTCCGGGATCTGCATTTCGCTGCTGTTGTGGGCGAACATGATCTGCTGCCGCTGGGCGTTGGTATCAATGCGGGTGAGGTAGGTGGACTCCATTCGGGTCACCGCCTCCAGCATCTCCAGCAGCTGGCGCACCAGGGTTTCCAGGGACTGTTCCGCAGCGAGGGTTTGCGACACCCGGGCAAGAATAAAATCTGACATGAATAATACAGCTCCAGCACGCCAAACGTCACCCCAGCATATTGGGCTGCAAACGGACATCAGCGTCAAATAAACAGTGATATTTTTAAATTTATCACATCTGTCTGGGGAATACTTGTCCACGCGGTGGGAAAAAAAGCCCCGTCGGGGGCGACGGGGAAAAACTCATTGATTATGGAATGATCTGTTCTCTGGTCAGTTCGAGAACAGGGCTACTCTACGGGGGAAAAGTGCAGGCAAGATGGAGAAAACGTGGAGATTCAGGCTAAAATCCCCGGGCATTCAGGAAAGGGAGGAACAATGAAAAAGCTACTGGCTATTCTGCCACTATTATTAGCCGGCTGTGCCCAGCCGCAGCCCACTGCGCCGACGAAAACCATCGGCATGCCCAACCCCGCGGCGGTATACTGTCAGCAATCCGGCGGCACCCGGGTGCCGGTGCAAACGCCGCAGGGCGTCAGCACCCAGTGCAAACTACCCAGCGGCGAAACCCTCGACGAGTGGGCGCTGTGGCGCCGGGATCATCCGGCTAAATCGTAACCGGCAGGGCCGCCAGCCAGGCGGCCAACACCCGGGCATGATTCTGCTCGGTGTTCTTCGCAGCGTACAGCAGCGTCAGCGGCTGGCGTTGCGCCAGCGCCGCCAGCCGCAGGCCCGTTTCGCGATGGGCGTCGAGCTCCTGACGATAGCGCTGGCTGAAGTGGGCGAAATCGATCGCCTCGCCGTGAAAGTCTTTGCGCAGCTCAGCGGAAGGCGTTAACTCCTTACACCACTCATCACAGGCCAGCGCCTCTTTTTTAATCCCCCGCGGCCAGAGACGGTCGACCAGCACCCGATAGCCGTCGCTGCTTTCCTGCGGATCATACACCCGTTTACACTGAATCATCATCCTGCTCCTTCTGTGCCATCCAGGCGAGCAACTGCGGGATTTGCCCGTCGGAAAATACCGTGATGCCGTGGGCGCGGAGTAGGTCGGCGGCCACGCCGGCGCCCGCTTTGCGCCGTCCGCGAAAGGAACCGTCATAGACAAACTGGCTGCCGCAGGTAGGGCTGCCGTCGGTGAGTAACGCTGCCTGACAGCCCGCTTCCCGGGCGGCGCTGAGCGCCAGCCAGGCGGCCAGCTGATAATGTCCGGTGACGTCGCGGCCGTCGCTTTCCACGATCCGCGCCCGTCCGGCAAGCACATCGCCGCCCGTGCCGCCGAGGATCTCCGCCGGCAGTCGGGGCGTAGGCAGACCGGCCGCCAGCTCCGGGCAGTGGATCACCAGCCGCCCCGCCTGCTGCCAGCGGGACAGCGTCGCCGCCAGCTGTGCCTTCTCGCTACCGTTATACCGCACCTGGAATCCCATCAGGCAGGCGCTGACCAAAAGCTTATTTTTCATTCTCTCTCCCTTACGCGCTTTTTCCAGTATACCTCACCCGTCGGCCACGGCGGTGGGGTGAAAATAAGGATTGTGTTCCACAGGCGGGATCGCTATTCTGACGTGCCTTGTGCTGTCCGTCTCGTCCAGACATAAGGAACCTGCTATGAAAATCCCTTTACGCCTCGCCCTTGTCGGCGATTATCACCCCGATATTGTTGCCCATCAGGCCATTCCCCTGGCGATAGACGATGCCGCCGCCGTGCTGGAGCAGCCGGTGAAATATGACTGGCTCGCCACCCCGTCGATCGCCTCCGGCGAGGCGCTGGCGGAGTACGATGCCATCTGGGTCGTTCCCGGCAGCCCGTATCGTCACCCGGAAGGCGCGTTTACCGCGATCCGCTATGCCCGGGAAAACAGCATTCCTTTCCTCGGCACCTGCGGCGGCTTTCAGCACGCGGTGATTGAATACGCCCGCAACGTGCTCGGCTGGCAGGACGCCGGACATGCGGAAACCGACAGCGAAGGGCGGATGGTGATCGCTCCCCTCAGCTGCTCGCTGGTGGAGACCTCTGCCGTCGTCGAGCTGCGGGCGAATACGCTGATTGCCCGCGCCTATGGCCGGGAGAGCATTGAAGAGGGCTACCACTGCCGGTACGGCGTGAGCAGCGCGTTTGCGGCGGAGCTGGAGCAGGGCGATCTGCGCGTCACCGGCTGGGATGAAGAGGGTGAGATCCGCGCCGTCGAGCTGGTGACGCACCCGTTTTTTGTCGCCACCTTGTTCCAGCATGAGCGTCACGCGCTGGACGGGCGTCCCGCGCCGCTGGTGCAGGCGTTTCTCCGCGCCGCGGCACAATAATTCCACCGGCAGCGGGCGCTGCCGGTCATCTTCAGGGGTGAATTTCCCGGTCACGTCCGGCGAGCGCGCCGCAGACCGCCATCACCAGCGAAATCAGCGCCACCGCCAGCAGCGGAATATGCCAGTCGCCATTGGCATCATGGATCCTGCCCATCAGCGGCGGCCCGCAGGCGGCCAGCAGATAGCCGACGCTCTGCGCCATCCCTGACAGCGCCGCGGCCTGATGCGCCGAGCTGGCGCGCAGGCCGATAAACGTCAGGCCGAGGATCATGGTGGCTCCGGAGCCAAAGCCGAACAGCAGCGTCCAGCCGATCGCCAGCTCAGGCAACAGCCACAGCCCGGCGGCGCTGATGGCGCACATCAGGGCGACCAGCACCGCGATCCCGCGCTGGTCGCGCAGCCGATGCAGGATCAGCGGTATCGCCAGGCCGGGCGCGGCGGTCGCCAGCTGCAGCAGGCCATGCAGCGAGCCGGCCTGCGCTTCGCTATAGCCCATACTCTGCAGAATCGACGGCAGCCAGCCGATAATCACGTAATAGACCAGCGAGTTGATGCCGAGGAACAGCGTCACCTGCCAGGCCAGCGCCGACCGCCAGATCCCCCGGTTATGCATAGCGCCTGAGCCGGTCAATGGCGTCTCCACCCGGCGCCGGGACTGCGGCAGCCAGCTGAGGAGCGCCAGTAGCGGGAAGACCATCAGCAGCAGCAGCGCCCCGCGCCAGCCGAATCCGGCCATCGCCACGGGGACCACCAGCGCCGAACCAAGCGCCGCCGCGCCGCCCATCGTCAGGGAATAGGCGCCGGTCATCCGCGCGACATGTTGCGAGAAATCCCGTTTAATCAGCCCGGGCAGCAGCACGTTACCCAGCGCAATGCCGCAGCCGATTACCGCCGTGCCGATAAACAGCAGCGCAGCGGAGGGCAGGGAGCGCAGGGCAATGCCGGCGCAGATCAGCAGCATCGCCAGCAGCAGGCTGCGTTCCATGCCGAACCGGCGGGCAACCCCTGCCGCCAGCGGCGAGACAAGGCCAAAGGCCAGCAGCGGCAGGGTAGTGAGCAGCCCGGTCTGCGCGGTGGTCAGGCCATAGTCGCTACGAATCGCGTCCAGCAGCGGCGCCGCGCCGGTGAAGACCACGCGCAGGGTGGTGGCGATGAGCAGGATACCGGCAATCAGCAGCGCGGGGCGGCGGCCGGTAGAGGAGATCACAGAAGACATATCATTCTCAAGGTAACTAACGAGGGGGGTTACGATAGCGGCTTTGTCCCTCGTTTAAATCAAGCTAAAATGACAGATTATCGCTAATATCGGACAAGATGATGATTGGACTGGGGCTGGATGGCTATGAACCGGACAGTGGCCACGAATCGGCCATTGCCTTTCGTATCCGGGTAGTGGAGGCGGAGCAGTTTATTCCGGCGCATTCCCACCGTAAGGGGCAGCTGATCCTTGCCCTGCACGGCGCCTTGACCTGCGAGGTGGAGAACGCAATGTGGATGGTGCCGCCGCAGTATGCGGTGTGGGTTCCGGGGCAGCTGTCCCACAGTAACCGCGCTACCCCCGGCGCCCAGGTATGCTTCCTGTTCATCGAGCCGGGCGCCGCGCCGATGCCGGATCGCTGCTGTACGTTAAAGATTTCCCCGCTGGTGCGAGAGCTGATCCTTACTCTGGCGGAGCGCGGCGGAGAGTCGCTGGCCGCCCCCGCCACGGCCCGGCTGGTGCAGGTTCTGTTTGATGAGCTGCCCCGCCAGCCGCAGGAGCACCTGCAGCTGCCGGTATCAAACCACCCGAAAATTCGTCAAATGGTGACGATGATGGCTGAGGATCCGGCGCGCTGGCAGACCCTGAGCCAGTGGGCGGCGGTGTTTGCGATGAGCGAGCGGAATCTGGCCCGCCTGGTAGTGCGCGAAACGGGGCTGAGCTTTCGCCGCTGGCGCCATCAGCTGCAGCTGATCCTCGCGCTGCAGCTGCTGATCCGCGGGCAGACGGTGCAGCAGACGGCTCAGGCGCTGGGCTACGATTCCACCACCGCCTTCATCACCATGTTTAAAAAAGGGCTCGGGCAGACACCGGGCCGCTATCACGGTAGCCTGGCTACGACTTCCCAATAAACAATGAGATGATCCCGGCGGCAATCAGCGGCCCGACCGGGACGCCGCGAAACAGGGCGACGCCGAGTACTGTACCGACCAGCAGCCCGGCCACCAGATGCGGCTGGGAGCCCATCAGGGAGACGCCGCGCCCGCCGAGCCACGAAACAAACACCCCGACCGCAATCGCCAGCAGCGATTTCCAGTTCATAAAGGAGTGGATCAGCGTCGAGGGCGGCAGCGTGCCGCTGGCGATAGGCGCCATCACGCCGATGGTCAGAATAATGATCCCGACGGTCAGTCCCTGTTTCTCAACCCAGGGAAAGAAGGCGTTCAGCGGCGTGACGCGCACGATAATCAGCACGAGGATGGAGATCGCCACGGTGGTGTTATGACTGATAAAGCCGAGCGCCGCCAGACCCAGCAGGATCAACAGGGTGGTATCAAACATGTACAGAGGTCCTTGCCAAAATAAGAATGCCAAAAATATCCCGCTTACTCTACGCATCGTGGCGTGAATAAACAGGATTTTTACGCCATGCGGCGGAAATCTGGGCGGATGCCCGGTTAGCTAAGACGGCGAAAGGTCGCGATCTCTGGTCGGGCGATATGTAAATAGTCTTCGGTGTCGAGAATGATCGACCGGTCCAGGCGCCCGGCGTTAAAGGCGATTTGTGGAAAGCGTTCAAACAGCAGCGGGTCCGCCACCAGCCGCAGCGCCGGATGGAAACTGAAGGGGGGAATGGCGCCGAACACGCAGGCGGTGAGGGCCTCCACCTCCGCCGGGCTGGCCAGCGAGGCTTTGCTGCCGCCGATATGCCGGGCCAGGCTGGCGAGGTCGGCCTGCCGATCGGCGGCGAGGATCGCCAGCACATGCTGGTTGACGCCGTTTCCTTTCACTTTACAGACTAACGCTTTCGCGCCCTGGCCAAGCGCGGTGCCGCGGATTGCCGAGACGGCTTCGCACTGACCGACCGCCTCGTGCGCCATCACCCGGTAGCGGGCCCGGTGCTCGTCGAGCAGCGCGCACAGCCGCTGGTGGATATTACCTTCTACTGCTTCAAGCATAGCGTCCTCCTGACATCATAAAGCAGCCAGCTTAGCGCTGTTGCGCCGGCCTGCCAACGGTGGGCCGGGAAATTCACCATTCGCTCATTATTACTTCACAGTGCTGTGGTGCAATCCCGCAGGCGCAGATGAGTTTTGTAAATAAAAAAAAGAATGATTTTCATTTTCAATCGAACTTTTTTTATTTCGCTCAGTCTCTATCGGACGACACAGAATATTAATAATTACCGTAATGAGGTTAGGATGATGCACGATGCAACCATGCAGGGTTCCCCACGCAAGAAATTTAATAAAATAAGGGAGCTCAACAGACGGCGGAATTACTTTACTAAGAAAGTACGTAATGCCCTGCGGGTGGGGGTGGCGAAAGCGCTCTGGGATCGCCGACGCCGTCAGCCGGTAGATTTGTCGTCTGCGAAAACCGTCCTGTTGATGCGTAATGAGGGGGCGGTCGGCGATGTAGTGGTGGATTCCGCGCTGGTGAAATGCCTGCATCAGTCAGGCTATATCGTTGATTTTTTGCTGACGACCTCTAACAGCCAGGTGATGCGTTATAACCCGCGGATCCGCCATATTTATGAAGCTGACCCGGTCACGTCCGCCGATTTTTTGCGTAAATTTAATCATAACGTTCCTCG
>ERZ773103.2324-NODE-2324-length-17840-cov-7.401631_pt1 | contig 17840 bp, 14 predicted proteins | sample MGYA00511118_ERZ773103 | MGnify/ENA primary metagenome ERZ773103 (study PRJEB29015, sample SAMEA2737821) | human gut metagenome | biome: human gut; feature: human-associated habitat; material: faeces | place: China | collected 2012 ... | reverse complement strand
AGTGGAGGTGATGTATAAGCAGCGATTGGCAGATCATCAAATCCGATAATGCTGACATCATCAGGAACCTGATATCCGAGCTGTTGGCATTGGATAAAGTATGGAATCACATGTTATAAAAAGAAATGTAAGGTTAAAAGCGCTGACGGGGTCAGACCCCCTTAAGAAAAGCTTGCATGTAGAAGATAAGGCATTCTTGAAAATATTTTAATCATACAGGGAAGGCGACAAGAAAATTAAAAGTGTGAGATATAAGATTTTTGAAAGTGGATATGATATGATAGGAAAGAAAAGTAATGCGAAGCCACTCGCATTACTTTTCTTTTCCATCAATGAGATATTCATAAGATATTTCGAAAACTTCAGAAAATGCTTTGATTTCAACATCAGTAACAAAGCGCTTATTTGTTTCAATTCTTGTAATTACATTTTTGTCCATATCATAGCCGCGCAGTTGAAGCTGATGGGCAAGCATCCGCTGGGACATATGGTTTTTCTCACGAAGCTCGATGAGTCTTTTACTGATTAAGTTCTTTTCTCCGGTGGCTGTCTTTGGTTTTGGCATATAAATGCTCCTCTCTTTTGTAATTGAAAAATGAGATTGTCTCATTTTTTGCTCTATTCATTGATTTTACAGTTGAGGTAAGAACAAAACGGTTGTAAAAGTGAGACAGCATGGACGTTCTTGGATTTTATGACTAGTGTGTTATAGTAAAATTAATTTAAAAAAGGAGTATTCTTATGCAGGTGTCAGATAAATTGATAACCCACTGGCGGAAGCGATTGAAGAATATGGGACTTCTGGGTATCAGGAAAAATTACTTTCATCAATAATCTCTTGACAAATCCCTTTGAAATCACGTATCCTCATAGTATAAAAGCGCTTTCATAAGAGCTTGGTATGCAATGCAAAGCAGTGAAAAGAGGAAAAAGATGAATATATATGATATAGCAAAAGAAGCCGGAGTTTCTATATCAACGGTTTCTCGTGTTATGAATAACAAAGGGAATGTGAATGCTGCTACAAGAAAAAAAGTAGAAGCAATATTGGACAAGCATGATTATACGCCCAGTGCGATTGCGCGTGGTATGGTAAGTAAAACAATGAAGACGGTTGCAGTACTGACTGTGGATATCCGCGTGCCGCATTATGCGAGAACTGTTTATACAATTGAACGGGAGTTTAGCCACAGAGGGTACGAGGTCGCAATCTGTAATACGGGTGGTGAGTTGGAAGAGACAGCCAAGTATTTAAAGACAATGCTTGAGAAAAAAGTAGACGGAATCGTACTGGTCGGTTCAATTTTTAATACACTTTGCAAAAAAGATGAAATTGGAAATATGATCAAGAATACACCGGTAGTGCTTGCGAATGGAAAACTGGAACTGCCGAATTCCTATTCTGTCTTAGTTGATGACCGGTATGGTGTTTCTCTGGCAGTGGAACATCTGCTAAAAAGAGGGCACCTTGATATGTACTATCTAAAGGATATGGACACGGTCAGTGCCAGGTTAAAAAGTGAAGGGTTTATAAAAGCATTGGAAAGTCACGGTGTTAGTGACGCGAAGCAATATGTGATCGATACGGACAGAAGTATCGGTGGAGGAATCGAAGCGGTTGAAAAACTGATTGCCGAGAATAAGAAATTTACAGCCATTGTCTGTGGAGAAGACATTACAGCAACGGGAGCGGTGAAAGCGGCATTGCGTGCCGGACTTCGAGTACCGGAAGATGTAGCGGTTACCGGGTACAATAATTCAGAATATGCAAGGATCTGTGAACCACGTCTTACGACTATTGACAATAAGCCGGAGATGGTTGCGATGATGAGCGTGCAGCTCCTTACAAGTTTGATTGAACAGACGGATGTGTACTCTTCCTGTGTGATTCAGCCGGAATTGGTGGAAGGAAAGACAACATAAGCTGACATAAGACAACAAAAAAGACGATATAGGTGAAAGATTGCAGATAGAGCTATGAAAAGCAGAAGGATTTTCAGAAAGAAAAACTGAAAGTACCTCTGCTTTTTTTCTTCATAATCTCCAATAAACTGAAAGCGCTTGCATAAAATATGAAAGATTGTTAAAAAATAATCGTTATTTTATACTAAAATAAATGCTAGGATTTGAGCATAATGCTGAAAAAAATAAAAATATGCGCATGAAATTGACAAAACGAGTGAAATAAATATAATGAAAAGTAAAGAAAGCGCTTCTATAAATTTTCAATAATAATTTCTCAAAAATGAAAGGAGATTAATATGAGAGTTCAATATGATGTAATGGTGCAGGAGTTTGCAAGAGTATTAGAGAAAAAAGGATTCACTCATGAAGATGCCGAGAATGCGGCAATCATTTTCGCACAGAACAGTCTGGCTGGTGTATACTCCCACGGACTGAACCGTTTTCCAAGAGTTGTCAGCTACTTGGAGAAAGGTGAGATTGATCCGAATGCAAGAGCAACTTGTGAGATGAAGATGGGAGCGATTGAACGCTGGGATGGACATCGTGGATTTGGACCTCTGAATGCAAAACGTGCAATGGATCGTGCATGCGAGCTTGCGAAGGAGAATGGAATTGGTTGTGTAGCTCTTGGAAATAATAACCACTGGATGCGTGGTGGTACATATGGCTGGCTTGCAGCAGATCATGGCTGTATCGGAATCTGCTGGTCTAATACAATGCCGAACATGCCTGCATGGGGTGGACTGAACCGCAAAATCGGAAATAACCCGTTGATTATGGCAGTGCCTCGTTCTAATGGGGAACATGCAATGATCGACTGTGCTGTATCTCAGTTTTCTTATGGAAAGATTGAAGATTGCCGTCTGAAAGGACTGAAACTTCCGGTGCCGGGAGGATATGATACAAAGGGAGAACTCACAACAGACCCTTCAGAAATCGAGAAGACATGGCGTGTGCTTCCGATGGGATACTGGAAGGGAAGTGGACTTTCCATCGTGCTGGATCTGATCGCAACAGTTCTTACAGATGGAAACTCTGTATCAAAAATCGGAACATTCGGTGACGAGATTGGACTTACTCAGATTATGATTGCAGTAGATCCTACAAAGTTCAACACAGTGGAGCAGACAGATGCAATTGTAGATGAGATTCTTGCAGATGTGAAATCTTCTGAGCCGATCAAAGAGGACGGAGAAGTTCTTTATCCGGGAGAGTTAGAGCTTAAGAACATCAAAGAGAACAAAGAACAGGGAATCCCGGTTGTTGAAGAAGTATGGGAATCTGTTCTGAAGATGTAATAATAATTAGGAAATATAGAATAGGAAGAAACAATGATTCAGGGAGTACTTTTTGATATGGACGGGCTTATGTTCGATACGGAAAGAATCGGATACGAAGGCTGGAAATATGCAGGAAAAAAGCTTGGCATTCATATGAAAGATGAATTGATTGCGTCTTTTCGCGGAACCGGAGAAAAAGAAAAGCGAAGACATTTCAAAGAAGCATTTGGAAGTGAAGAGTTGTATGATGAAGCATTTGCGCTTCGGACGGTATATGCAAAAGAATGGATCGATAAGAATGGGCTTCCGGTAAAGAAAGGGCTGGTGGAGCTGCTGGAGTATTTGAAAAAAGAAAATATTCCGGCGGCGCTCGCAACCTCGACAAACCGCAAGAAAGCGATGGGTTATCTGGATATGGCAAATGTAACAGAATATTTCAGTGCATCAGTGTGCGGTGATGAAGTGAAGGCAGCGAAGCCTGCCGGTGATATCTTCATAGCTGCGGCAGAGGCACTGGGAGTTCCGACTGAGAAATGTCTTGTTTTGGAAGACAGCCCAAATGGTCTGAAGGCTGCAAAAAATGCTGGCTGCAAAGCGATTGTAATCCCAGATCTGTCCCCGGCACCTGAGAAAGAAGAAGGCCTGTGGGATGCGAAAGTTTCGAATTTAAAAGAGGTTATAGAAATCATAAAGAATCTTTGATACAGGAGGAAATATCATGGAATATATTATTGGAATCCTGCTGCTCATCTCATTTGTAGGGTTGGCCGTATACGCAGTGCGCGGCGGTAACCTGATGATGGGTATGCTGATTATGGCAATTATTTGGACAGTGCTTCCACTTATTGGAAATACATTTGCGACAAATCCGGAATTTATTGGTTCTTATCCGGGAATCACGGATATCAGTGTTGTTGATGCAATTACAAAAGTTTTCCAGTCCGGTCCGGAAGGCTGGGGAAATGTACTTGTAAATGTTGTATTTGGTGCATGGTTTGGACGTGTTCTTCTTCAGACAGGTATTGCAGATGCACTGATCCGTAAAGCGGTTGAGCTTGGTGGAGACAAACCGGTTATCATCTGTGTATTACTTTCTACAGTTACAACAGCAATCTTTTCAACATTATTTGGCGCAGGTGCCGTTGTAGCGATTGGAGTGATCATTCTTCCAATCCTTATGAGTCTTGGTATTCCTAAGACACTTTCCATCGGATCCTTCATGATGAGTGTCGGAGCCGGAATGTATTTAAATCCGGTACTTACCGGACAGTTCCTCGGATTCTTCCTTGGAGAAGATGGAAAACAGCTCATCACTTATGATGATCCTGCACGTCTTCACTGGGCGATCATCGGAGTTGCAGTACAGCTTCTTGTAGTAATTGTTATGTGTGTTGTGACACTTGGAAAGAAGAAAACCGTTCATGCATGGAGCGCATCTGCAGCAAGAAAAGCCCGCCCGGGATATGTTCCGACAATTGCTCTGATCGCACCGATCATCCCGGTTGTACTTCTTGTAGTATTTAATGTACCGATTATTCTTGGATTTACAATTGGAAGTTTCTACGCATTATTCGTATGTAAGAAACTGACATCATTCCGCGGTGCATGCCGTGTACTGAATAAGGATTTCTATGATGGTGTTGTTGACACTGCACCGCTGGTAGGATTCCTGCTTATGATTCCGATGTTCAACAAAGCAGCAGAGCTTTGCGTGCCATATTTTAATGCACTTCTTGGAAATATTATTCCGAATAATACACTGGTTATCAGCATTGTATTTGCAATTCTTGCGCCACTTGGACTGTTCCGTGGACCATTTACACTGTTCGGCTGCGGAGCTGCAACACTTGGAATCTTGAAAGGAATCGGATTCCCAACACCATATCTGTATGCACTGATGGTCATTCCTTCTATTACAATGAATGTATCGATCTGTATGACACAGAGCTGGATTGCATGGGGAGTAAGCTACTCAAAAGTATCCACAAGAGAACATCTGAAGATGACACTGCCATATGCATGGCTTGTATGTATCATTATGCAGGCAATCACATATGTTATGTTCGGTTAAGGAGGGCGTGAAAAAATGAGTGATAGAAAAGTACGTATGGGTATTGACGTAGGTGGAACACATACAAAAGCGGTTGCCATTGACAATGCCACACATGAAATAATTGGAAAATCTTCTGTAAAGACAACTCACGATGATAAAGCAGGCGTAGCAGCCGGTGTTGTAGCAGCATTTCAGAATTGTCTGCGGGGAAATAATATTGACCCGAAAGATGTCATTTTCGTAGCACATTCTACGACCCAGGCAACCAATGCCTTAATCGAAGGTGACGTTGCAAAGGTTGGTGTTGTTGGTGTCGGTCCGAAAGGAATCGGCGGACTCATTGCAAAAGCTCAGACAAATATGAAAGACATCAATCTTGGGTCCGGACGTTTTATCCGTCTTAAGAATCGTTACATCTGTGATGAAAAACTGTCCGACCAGGCTGTGACAGACACGATTAAATCTTTAGTTGGAGATGGCGCAGAGGTTATCGTTGCCAGTGAGTCTTTCGGCGTAGATGATATGGAAAATGAGACTGGCATCTGCAAGATTGCAAAAGACATGGGACTTGAAGCAACAGCAGCCAGTGAGATCACAAAACTTTACGGACTGACAAGACGTACCCGTACAGCAGCAATCAATGCGTCTATTCTTCCGAAAATGCTTAACACTGCAAACTCTACAGAGCAAAGTGTTAAGAGTGCAGGTGTTGAAGTTCCGCTGATGATCATGCGTGGTGATGGTGGAGTTATGGAGATCAGTGAGATGAAAAAACGTCCGGTACTGACCATGTTATCCGGTCCGGCTGCATCTGTTATGGGAAGTCTGATGTATCTGCGTGCTTCTAATGGTGTATACTTTGAAGTAGGTGGAACAACGACCAATATCGGTGTTATCAAAGATGGACGTCCTGCTATCGATTATTCTGTAGTTGGCGGACATCGTACATATATCAGCAGCTTAGATGTACGAGTTCTCGGTGTTGCCGGAGGAAGTATGGTTCGTGCAGATAAGAGCGGTGTAAAAGATGTAGGACCACGTTCGGCGCATATTGCAGGTCTTGATTATGCAGTATTTACACCGGAAGAAGAAATCGTAGATCCGAAAGTTGTATTCTTCAGCCCGAAAGAAGGAGATCCGGAGGACTATGTTGCGATTGAATTAAAGAATGGAAAACGTATCACCATTACGAATACATGTGCAGCCAATGTGCTTGGTCTTATTAAGCCGGAATATTTTGCATATGGAAATGCGAATGCAGCAAGAAAGGCAATGCAGCCGCTGGCAGATTACATGGGAAAAACTGTAGAAGAAGTTGCAACTCAGATCCTGACAAGAGCTTACGAAAAAATTGAGCCGATCATTATGGATCTGGCTGACAAATACCGTCTGGAAAAAGACCAGATCAGTCTGGTCGGAGTTGGTGGAGGAGCAGCGGCTCTTATCGGATTCTGTTCTGATAAAATGGGACTGCGCTATTCAATCCCGGACAATGCAGAAGTTATTTCTTCTATCGGAGTTGCGCTTGCAATGGTACGAGACGTTGTAGAACGTGTTGTTCCGAACCCGACACCGGAAGATATCCGCTCCATCAAAGCTGAGGCAATTGATAAGGCTGTAGAAAGTGGTGCGGCAGCAGACAGCGTAGATGTACATATTGAGATCGATCCACAGACATCAAAACTGACAGCCATTGCCCTTGGATCAACAGAAGTTAAGACAACGGACCTCTTAAAAGAGTGTACAGCTAAGGAAGCAAGAGAACTGGCGGCTGAAGACTTGAAGGTTGCTCCGTCAGAAGTAAATGAAGAATGTGCAACAAAGAACTTCTATGTATTTGCTATAGAAGGAAAAGGAAAACATCCGGTTCGTATTCTGGATAAAAAAGGATTTATCAAGGTTCAGAGAAATGACGGAAAAGCAATTCTTTGTAAAGCCGGAAGCTATCGTAATATCGTATCTCAGTTATGGGAAGAGCTTGCAATTTATCAGCAGGACGCAATCCTTCGCCCGGACTATTACATTTGTGCCGGTGCGCGTGTCATGGATTTCTCAGGTTCTGTAGACCTTGATAAGATCATGATGCTGATGGAAGTGGAAATGCAGATGATAGATCCAGGTGATGATGTCATCATCGTAGGAGCAAAGAACAGTTTATAGATCAATCATGATCCGTGGCATCTAAGGATGCAGAGGTATAAAATATATGGGAAGACAGGAAAAGTGGAACAGACTTATAGACGCATTTTCAGGAAAGGGTACTGCCTTTTCTATGCCGGAATATCCCAAAGTTCCGTTTCCGGAAATGATAGAGAAACTGGGGGCTTTGACAGAGGAAGACTGGGGAAAATATGCATTTAGCAGAGAGCCTTTAGAAGGAAGGTTCAGTAATGAGCAGAAAATGCAGTATACGCACAAAGCGAATGATTGCGGTCGAGAGTGGGCTGAAAAAATCGCGAGGCAGTATGGAACGAGAAATCCGGGAGAATTAGCTGAAAAACTTGGGATGAACGTAAAAACTCCAAAAGTCCCGGTAGGAGGCGGTCTGGTACTTTTTGCTCAATTTGTAGAACCGGATGAGATCACTATTTTTATGGATTGTGTGGATAAAGCTTCAAAATTGGAAGAAGAATGTGGATGCGATCTGATTCATAGAGAAAATCTTACCAATACATTGCTTGCTCATGAATTATTTCATGCAGTAGAGGAGCGGCACGTGAAAGAAATCTATACAAGAACAGAAAGGGTAGAACTTTGGAGAAAACCGTTTTCCAATAAATCTACGATTTCCTGTCTTTCTGAGATTGCGGCTATGGCATTCGCAGGGAAACTTCTGGATTTGAAGGTGTCCCCGTATATGTTAGATGTACTTCTCGTGTATTCTTATGATAAGAATGCAGCATGGGGACTATACGATGAAATCATGAATATGACAAAGAAGCAGTGAACACTGCAGGAGGAAATAAATGTTAACAACGAATATTACATTAGCTGAGAAGTATGATTACCTCAGTGATAAGTTTAAAAAAGCATTTACATTTTTAAGAGAAACAGATCTTGCATCACTTCCGATCGGAAGAACAGAGATTGATGGAGATGAAGTTTATGCAAGTGTGCAGAGCTATACAACTATGACTGTAGAAGAATGTGCATTTGAAAGTCATCTGGAATATTTTGATGTACAGTATGTGGTAGAAGGAGAAGAATGCTTTGGGTATGAGCCGGTGAAAAATCTGACACCTTCTATGGACTACGATGCAGAAAGAGACTTGATTTTCTACAATGAGCCAGACGATGCAGGCTCTGTAATCCTGAAGACCGGAGATTTTGCCATTGTTCCGCCGGAAGACGGACATGCGCCGAGACGTATGACAAAGAATGGTCCATGTCCGGTGAAGAAAATTGTTGTAAAAGTGAAGCTGTAAAATAACTGAGCAGGAATGCCGAGGCATTCTTGAATAGGAGGAAAATGCAATGAAGAGTTCATTTCGTTGGTACGGAGACAGTGATCCGGTAACATTAGATAAGATTCGTCAGATTCCGGGGATGCGTTCCATTGTTTCCGCTGTCTATGATGTAAAACCGGGAGAAGTATGGCCGGAAGAAAGTATCAAACATCTGGTAGATGAATGCCGGGAGCATGGATTAATTTTTGATGTTGTAGAATCCATTCCGGTAACGGAAGAGATCAAACTTGGAAGACCGGGAAGAGACCGTCACATTGAGAATTATTGCGAGTCTATCCGCAGATGCGCAAAATACGGGATTAAATGTGTGACATATAATTTTATGCCGGTATTTGACTGGACAAGAACACAGCTTGACAAAGAAGCAGAAGATGGTTCCACAAGTCTTGTAATGTACTGGGAACAGATGAATGGTCTGGATCCATTAAAAGACGATATTCATCTTCCGGGCTGGGATTCCAGCTATACACAGGATGAAGTCCGTGAGCTGATACGTGCCTATGGTGAAATAGGAGAAGAAGGGCTTTGGGAAAACATTGAATATTTCCTGAAACGTGTCATTCCGGTAGCGGAAGAGTGCGGCATTGTCATGGCGCTTCATCCGGATGATCCTCCGTATCCGATTTTTGGACTTCCAAGAGTGATCACATGCGAGGAGAATCTGGATCGATATCTTTCTATTGTGGACAGCCCGGCTAACAGCTTGTGTCTGTGTACAGGATCCCTGGGCAGCTCTCCGAAAAACGATATACCGGCCATGGTTCGCAAATATTCTTCAATGAATCGAATTGGATTTATGCATATCCGAAATGTAAAGATCCTTCCGGATACATCATTTGAAGAATCTGGACATCTGACACAGAATGGCTCTCTTGATATGAATGCAATTGTGAAAGCATTGGTAGAGACTGGATTTGACGGATATTTCCGCCCGGATCACGGACGTATGATTTGGGGAGAAACAGGAAAACCAGGTTACGGATTATATGACCGTGCACTCGGAACAGCTTATATTAATGGATTGATCGAGGCCAACGGTGGAGTGATCGAATAAAATTATAGAAGAGAATACAATATAAAGAGCTTCATACACAGCCTGGAAAGTTGTGTGTGAAGCTCTTTTCGCATGAATGAAAATAGTATATTTGTTTTAAATGTGCAGATTCGGGTGTTGCGATGAATATGCCGAAAAAAGTAGATATAAGGAAAATGCATAAAAAAATCACTGATTACCATAGAAATTTGATAATAAATACAAAAATATTCTATGTTCTAAACAGGGTATAGTGATTATAATGGAATTAGTTGATTGGTTCAAGGAAAATTGAAGCAAAATGAACAAATGGGAGGAAACAAAATGAAAAAAAGAAGAGTATTAGCAGCAATTATGACAGCTACACTTGCGTTATCACTTGCAGGTTGTGGTGGATCCTCAGGAGATTCTAAATCATCAGGATCATCAGACAGTTCCGTAGCAAATGCAGACAAACCGCTTTGCTGGTTCAACCGTCAGCCATCTAACAGTTCTACGGGAGAACTTGACAAAGAGGCTCTGAACTTCAATGATGATACATACTATGTAGGATTTGATGCTAACCAGGGAGCTGAACTGCAGGGACAGATGGTTGTTGACTACATCAAAGCTAATGCAGACAAGATTGACAGAAACGGTGACGGAGTAATCGGATATGTACTTGCAATTGGTGATATCGGACATAACGATTCTATCGCTCGTACACGTGGTGTTCGTTCTGCTCTTGGAACAGGTATTGATGCAAACGGTGAAGTTGATTCTACACCAGCAGGAACTAACGTAGACGGAAAAGCAAAAGTTGTTAAAGATGCAACTCTTGATGTAAATGGAAAGACATATACAATTCGTGAGCTTGCTTCTCAGGAGATGAAGAACTCAGCAGGAGCTACATGGGATGCAGCAACAGCTGGTAACGCAATCGGAACATGGTCAGCTTCTTTTGGAGAGCAGATCGATGTTGTTGTTTCTAACAATGATGGTATGGGAATGTCAATGTTCAACGCTTGGGCAAAAGACAACAAAGTTCCTACATTCGGATATGATGCTAACAGTGATGCTGTAGCAGCAATTGCTGAAGGATACGGCGGAACAATTTCACAGCATGCAGATGTACAGGCTTACCTGACACTGAGAGTTCTTCGTAACGCACTTGACGGAGTAGATGTTGATACAGGTATCGGTACAGCAGATGATGCTGGTAACTGCCTGACAGAAGGTGAAGACTACAGATACAGTGAAGAGGACAGATCATACTACGCATTAAACGTAGCTGTAACAGCTGACAACTACAAAGACTTTACAGATTCAACAAAGGTTTACGACAAAGTTTCCAAACAGCTTGATTCTTCTAAGAGTCCATCTAAGAAAGTATGGCTTGACATTTACAATGCATCAGATAACTTCCTGAGCTCAACATATCAGCCACTGCTTGAGAATTATGATGATCTTCTGAACCTGACAGTTGATTACATCGGTGGAGATGGACAGACAGAGTCTAACATCACAAACCGTCTTGGAAATCCAAGCGAGTACGATGCATTTGCAATTAACATGGTTAAAACAGACAATGCATCATCTTATACATCACTTCTTAAATAATAAGAGATTGATTACCAGTAAATTAATGAAACAAAGAGGGGTGTCAGAGATGATACCCTTCTTTCGCTAAGAAAAGGAAGCAGGGCTATGACAGAGGATAAGAATAAATACATCTTATCGATTAAAGGTATGAGTAAGTCATTCGGCAGAAATAAGGTTCTAAAACATATTGACCTGAATGTCAAACCTGGAACCATTATGGGACTTATGGGTGAAAATGGTGCCGGAAAATCGACAATGATGAAATGTCTCTTTGGAACCTATCAGAAAGATGAGGGGACAATTATATTAGATGGCCGGGAAGTGAATTTTTCTGGACCGAAAGATGCACTGGAAAATGGCGTAGCGATGGTACACCAGGAATTGAACCAGTGTCTGGAGAGAAGTGTTATCGACAATATGTTTCTTGGTCGATATCCAAAAAACTCTTTTGGAGTTGTTGATGAAGCAAGAATGAAAAAGGAAACATCAAATCTGTTCCGTCAACTTGGAATAACTGTGAACCTGACTCAGCCAATGAAGAAAATGTCTGTGTCACAGCGCCAGATGTGTGAAATCGCGAAAGCAATTTCATATCATTCTAAGGTGATTGTATTAGATGAGCCAACATCATCACTTACAGCACCGGAGGTAGAAAAGCTTTTCAAAATGATGCGTCAGTTGAAAGCACAGGGAATTTCACTGATTTATATTTCACACAAGATGGACGAGATTTTTGAAATTTGTGATGAAATATCAGTTCTTCGAGATGGAAGTCTTGTTATGACTAAGGATAGTAAAGATACTGATATGAATGAGCTGATCGCAGCGATGGTTGGCCGTTCATTGGATAACAGATTCCCACCTGTAGATAATGAACCGGGAGAGAAAATTCTCTCTGTACAAAATCTTTCAACAAAATATGCACCAAAGATTCAGAATGTATCCTTTGATATCAGAAAAGGAGAGATATTCGGATTTTATGGTCTGGTAGGAGCAGGACGTACGGAACTTCTGGAGACAATCTTCGGAATACGTACAAGAGCAGAAGGAAATGTAATTTATAATGGAAAAGTTATGAACTTTTCCTCCCCGAAAGATGCAATGGATCATGGATTTGCTCTGATTACAGAGGAAAGAAAAGCCAATGGTCTGTTTTTAAAAGGTGATATTACATTTAATACTACCATTGCCAATATGAGTCATTATAAGAGCGGCGTTGCATTGTCTCATGACAGAATGGTACGTGCGACCGCAGAGGAGATCAAGATCATGCATACTAAATGTATGGGACCAGATGATATGATCACAAGCCTTTCCGGAGGAAATCAGCAGAAAGTTATCTTCGGTAAATGGCTGGAGCGTTCACCGAGTGTATTCATGATGGATGATCCGACCCGAGGAATTGATGTAGGTGCAAAATACGAGATTTATGAACTGATTATCAATATGGCAAAGCAAGGAAAGACAATTATTGTAGTTTCTTCAGAGATGCCTGAAATTCTTGGAATTACGAATCGAATTGGCGTTATGTCAAATGGACGTCTGGCTGGAATCGTAAATACAAAAGAGACAGATCAGGAAGAATTATTGAGACTCAGTGCGAAATATTTGTAACAGAGAGGAGTATTAGATATGGCAGAGAACAACGTAATTATTTCGGCTGAAGAAGAAGCAAAGCTTTTAAAGCCGATTGACGAATATGTTGGTAAGATACAGGCTCAGATCGATGCACTTCGTGTAGAAGGATCTGACAAAGTCAATAGTTTAAAAAATCAGATTGCAATTGCAAAAGAGAATAAGAATTTAACAAAAGAGCAGCAGAACAAGATTATTGAGGAAAGCAAAAAACAACTGGAGAAAGCAAAAGCAACAGAGGATGCAAATAAAGAGCAGATTACAAAGTTGATCGCAGATGCAGAAGGTTATCTTTCCAAGCATTACAGCAGTGAATATTATGACATTGTTGTCAAGAGCTGTGAAGCTGAGAAGAAAGCAGAAAACAGCAGCTTTGAAAAAACTAAAGCACAGCTTCAGGAAGAGCATAAGAAAGCACTTGGCAGCCTGAAAGATGCAGAAGAGATCAAAGCAGAGAAGTATACATATAAGAATAAATTATATGATGCGCAGATGGCACATGAGTCCAGACTTCAGGAAATCAAGGACAGAAAACATGATGCATTTATGCATAAGTTCCATTTGATTGATCTTCTGAGAATGTCAAAATACACATTTGCTCAGAAACAGGCACAGAAAATTGAAAATTACAAATATACATTCAATATGACACAGTTCCTGTATAAGAATGGTCTGTATATTGTAATTATCCTGATCTTTATTGCTCTGTGTATCATTACACCAATTGTGAAAAATACACAGCTCTTTACAGTAACGAATATCCTGAATATCTTACAGCAGGCTTCACCGCGAATGTTCCTCGCACTTGGTGTTGCAGGCCTGATCCTCTTAACAGGTACCGACCTTTCTGTAGGACGTATGGTTGGTATGGGTATGGTTACAGCAACCATTATTATGCATAACGGAATTAACACCGGTGGTGTATTTGGTCACATTTTTGATTTTTCCAATATGGGAACAATTCCAAAAGCATTATTAGCATTAGGTGTATGTATCATTCTTACAACCGTATTTGCTATGATCGCCGGATTCTTTATGGCAAGATTTAAGATGCATCCATTCATTTCAACAATGGCGAACATGTTGATCATCTTCGGTCTTGTTACATATGCAACAAAGGGAGTTTCTTTTGGAGCAATTGATCCGGCAATTCCGAATATCTTTATTCCAAAGGCAGGAAGATTCCCAATGATTATTTTATGGGCAATCATCGCAGTAGTTGTTGTATGGTTCATCTGGAACAAGACAACATTTGGAAAGAACCTTTATGCAGTCGGTGGAAACCCGGAGGCAGCAACCGTATCCGGTATTTCCGTATTCAAAGTAACAATGGGAGCATTTATCATGGCAGGTATTCTTTATGGATTTGGTTCCTGGCTCGAGTGTCTCCGAATGGTTGGATCTGGTAGTGCAGCTTATGGACAGGGCTGGGATATGGACGCTATTGCAGCCTGTGTAGTTGGTGGAGTTTCCTTTACTGGTGGTATCGGTAAGATTTCAGGAGTTGTAACTGGTGTATTGATCTTTACATCTCTGACATACTCTCTGACAATTCTTGGTATTGATACAAACCTTCAGTTTATCTTTGAAGGTATCATTATTCTGGCAGCCGTTACACTTGACTGTCTGAAATATGTACAGAAAAAATAATAGTTAAAAAAGGCTGTTTACGCAGGTAAACATAAAAGGTGAAAGCCGCCCTGCTCGTCTTATAGATGAAAGGGGCGGCTTTTATAATATAGCAGGAGTCTTAAGAAAATTCCTGCTATATTATAAAAGTCGCTGGCAGTTGTATAATGATTGTTTTGAATCCGGGACATATTTGATATAATGAATGGGGATTAAAAGTTCCCGATTTATGATAAAAAACTTGAAATAGGGACAAAAAGGGGATTAAGATGGAACGATATAAAGTAATTCTTGTGGATGATGAAGAAGAAGTCATTGATGTCATGGAAGCCAAGATCCGCTGGAATGAATTAGGGTTTGAAGTAGTAGGAAGCGCGACAAATGGAGTGAAGGCATTAGAATTGATAGAAAAGCTTCAGCCGGATGTCGTTTTAACCGATATCAAGATGCCTTATATGGACGGACTGGAACTGGCCAGAAGAGTGCGTGCGGATTATCCGAATATATACATTATGCTCTGTACCGGTTTTGATGAGTTTGAATATGCGAAGGAAGCAGTACATCTTGAAATCAAGGAATATATGTTAAAGCCGATCAATGCGGTGGAATTATCAGAATGTCTGACAAGGTTAAAAGATACGTTAGATAAAGAACGGGAAGAGAAGTTAAATGTAAAGAAACTGGAAGATTATTTCCAGGAAGCGCTTCCGGCATTAAAATCTAATTTTTTGATCTCACTGATTGAAGGAAGAGTGAGTGAAGAAGATTACAAGAGATTTCTGACAGCATATCAGATCGATATGAAGGGACCGCTTTTTTGCTGTGTTGTATTTCATACTTCGGCGAATCATGTACCGGAGGGGATGGATTCGCTGCTTTTGTCCATGTCGGTAGACCGGGAAATCAAGCAGAGGCTGGTAGAAAAATGGAAGTGTCAGGAGTTTATCTATCTTGGTAATACAGTTTTAGTACTGGAAGTGGACACGGAGGAGAATCTTGTTCAGATTACCGATGAATGTGACAGGTTCTGTCGATGGGCCTATCGGATTATGGGAGCAGTTGTCACAGCAGGAGTAGGAACGACATGTGAAAGTCTTTATGATATCAGTACATCCTACGAAGGCGCCAGAGAAGCAGTTTCCTATAGAGTTTTGTATGGAACAAAGCGGGCAATCAATATTGGAGAAATCGTACCAAAAGAATCGAAAATCCAGACGCAGCAGGAAGAAGCGAGAATGCATGAGCTATTTCGTGCTATTCATGTAGGCGATGAGGAAGAGATTGAGAAAGCGGCCAGAAAAGAGATTGAAAAACTTCATAAAAATGCAAAGACGATTGGACAGTACAACCTTGCTACCATGGAGATCGTAAGCGGCTACTTTAAATTCTGCTCCAATAATTCACTGGATTTTAATGAAATGTCCGGAAATGTACCGAATTTATATCAAAAAGTATCCCAGATGGATGAAAGTGCACTGACATCCTGGATCATAGGTATGTCGCTGAAAATCAGCGAACAGTTGAAAAATGCCAGAAACAGTACGTCAAGACGTCTTGTGACAGAGGCTCAGAATATTGTGAGAGAAAGATATATGGAGTCAGAGATCACGCTTGATGATGTGTGTTCAGCACTTGGAGTTTCCAATTCATATTTTTCTTCCATATTCAAAAAGGAGATGGGAAAATCTTTTATTTCATATCTGACTGATTACAGGATGGATATTGCGGCAGAGATGATACTGAATACGACAGAAAAGAGTTATACCATTGCAGAAAAAGTAGGATATCTGGATGCAAATTATTTCAGCTATGTTTTTAAAAAGAGATTTGGGATGTCACCTTCGAAATATCGGAATGAACATTTAAAGAAATAATCCATATGAGGGGAAAAGAAAGCGTGAAGAAAAGAAAAGGCGGATTTAACATACAATCCATTATCATGTCTGTTCTTATGGCATCGACACTGATTACAATTACTATAATGGGATTGCTGCTTTACCACAGATTCAAACTGGCAATGGATAATACCGCTGTATCAAATACGGAAGCAACGGTCGAAAGTAGCGTGGACCGGTTGAATTCTGATCTGTTAGATATCAGACAGATTTTTAATGCGGCTAACTACAATATTATTCAGGAATTTGATATTTCCAGTCAGGAATTTGGCAAACAGTTCAGCCTGCTGTATGAGATCAATTCGGACAAAATTCAGAGTATTGCATTGTATGGCAAAGATGGAAAGCTGATCGCTTCGGAGCCAGTGGCGATGGAAAAGAACAATGCCGATGTCACAAGCCAGAGCTGGTATTGCAATGCGGAAAGCGATATAGAGAATATTCAGTTTTCGCTTCCACACACGCAGAACCTGTTTCGGGATGGATCCTTTCGGTTTTATCGGGTGATCTCCCTGAGCCGCTCGGTCGATATCAATGATGGCGAGAGACCGGGAAGTGGTGTCCTTTTAGTGGACATAAAATGTTCGGTGATTGAGGATGTGCTGCGGCAGATTAATGATTCTTCGGATGGTGTTTACTATTATGTGTGTAATCGAGATGGTGAGATGATTTACCATCCAAGACAATCAGAGCTGAGCAGGGGATTATTTGCCGAGGACAGCAGCCCGGCGGCAGGATATGAAGATGGTGTGTATGAGATGCCATCAGGCGGCAGCACAGAGCAGGTTATTGTAGGCAGTATTGCGTATACCGGCTGGAAGTTAATCGGGGTTATACCTCAAAACCGGCAGACGACAAGCAACGATGACTTGAAATATTATATTTTTATCACGATTATTGTTCTGCTGATGATGCTGCTTGGCAAACAGCAGATCAACAGCGTCTGGGTTGAGGCAGGGGCTACGCTTGCCGGGGCGCTGCTGCAGGCGGGCCTGGTCGACGAGCTTATCGTCTATATTGCGCCTAAACTGTTAGGCAATACGGCGCGTGGATTATGCGCGCTGCCGGGGCTTGAAGAGCTGAGCCAGGCCCCCCATTTTAAATTCAATGAGATACGTCAGGTTGGCCCGGATGTCTGCCTGCATTTAACCACTGCGTGAGGCTTTCCTGATTATTAGGAAGCAGCGCTCAGAATAATATGATAAAATCCGCCCCCCTTGCGGGGCACATGAACCCGAAGGAAGAGTATGAACATTATTGAAGCTAACGTTGCTACCCCGGACGCTCGCGTCGCCATCACCA
>ERZ773103.2322-NODE-2322-length-17842-cov-155.938832_pt1 | contig 17842 bp, 16 predicted proteins | sample MGYA00511118_ERZ773103 | MGnify/ENA primary metagenome ERZ773103 (study PRJEB29015, sample SAMEA2737821) | human gut metagenome | biome: human gut; feature: human-associated habitat; material: faeces | place: China | collected 2012 ... | reverse complement strand
TAAATCCGATGGCTTGTTTACAAGCCACATTTTGCAAAGCAAAATGTTCTGACCATTTAATTTGACAATGACAAATACATAATAGTATAATTGGGGTATAAACACATAGAGAAAAAGAGGAAGAAAAATGGAAAACGATTATTTAGTAAAGAAAAAGCCTATATTGGCTCTTTTTATTTTTGCTTTGCCTATGATTATAGGTAATTTTTTTCAGCAGATGTATACTATGGCAGACTCAGCTGTTGTTGGAAGATATGTAGGGGAAGAAGCCTTGGCAGCTGTAGGTGTTTCCTATTCTTTGACTACGGTTTTTATCTGTATTGCCATTGGTGGAGGAATAGGAGCATCTGTTACAGTTAGTCGATACTTTGGTGCAAAAATGTACAAAAGAATGAAAACAGCTGTTTTTACGGCTTTTATTGCATTTTTGGCTGTAAGTATATTTTTAGGTGTATTCGGCTTAGTGTTTAGTAAAAAGATAATTATACTGTTAAATACGCCGTCAAATGTAATAGATATGGCTGTTGAATATTTAAACATATATTTTTTAGGTTTACCATTCCTATTTATGTACAATGTTGTTTCGTCAATGTTTAATGCCCTTGGTAAGTCTAAAATACCTTTGTATTTTCTTATATTCTCATCTGTATTAAATATTATATTGGATATATTGTTAGTAACCCGTTTTAATATGGGTGTAGTTGGTGTAGCTTGGGCAACATTTATTGCACAGGGTATTTCTGTAGTGCTGTCATTTTTTGTATTTATGATACAGTTAAGAAAATTGAAAATAGGTAAAACAACTTTATTTGATATGACGGAACTTGTAACAATGGCTAAAATAGCTTTTCCGTCTATACTACAACAGTCTACTGTTTCAATAGGGCTTATGCTTGTACAGTCGTCAGTAAATAACTTTGGCTCAGAAGTGCTTGCTGGCTTTTCAGCAGCTATGAGAATAGAGTCCGTATGTGTAGTGCCAATGGCAGCTATAGGCAATGCCTTGTCATCATACACAGCTCAGAATATAGGTGCTGGAAAAATGGAGAGAGTACCTCAGGGCTACAAAGGTGCAAACATTATGGTTATTATATCCGGCATAGTAATTTTGGCTGTTATTGAATTGTTTAATGGACAGATTATGTCATTGTTTATGGGTGGAGATGCTACAAAAGTGGCATTTGACACAGGTTATAATCTTATGGCATATATGGGATTTTTCTACAGTATGATAGGTTTTAAAATGGCTATAGACGGTCTTTTAAGAGGTGCTGGGGATATGGTAATGTTTACTGTTGCCAATTTGGCAAACCTTTTTATAAGAGTTTTTGTGGCAGTAGTATTTTCTCCTAAATTTGGTGTTGAGGTTATATGGTATGTTGTGCCTTTAGGTTGGTTTGTAAATTGGCTTGTTTCATTTTGTCAATATAAAACAGGAAAATGGAAAAGAATATATCAAAGTGCAAATTGATTTTTAAATAATGTTAAATAAAAATATTGACACAGGTAGTTATGATTATTATAATAAAAATATAATAATTATAAAGAGGGTGTGTTTTTATGAAAAAGAACTTGAAAAAGGCATTATGTGTATTAATGTCAACAGGTATGTTATTTAGTGGAGTTACTGTTGCATATGGTGAGGAAAGCAATATTTCTTTGCAGATTAATGGTAGTGAAATATCAGCAGAAGTGCCACCTACTGTTATAGATGGTAGAACAATGGTACCTGTAAGAGCAATATTTGAGGCTGTTGGAGCTAATATTGACTTTGATGCAGAAACAAAGACAATAACAGCTAAAAAGGGTGATGCAACAGTAAATATGACTGTTGGAGCAAATGCTGTAACTGTAAACAATAAGGAAGTACAGTTAGATGCACCGGCAGTAATAGTAAATGGCAGAACATTAGCACCAGCTAGATTTGTAGCAGAAACTTTTGGATATACTGTTCAATGGGACGCTGAAAACAAGATAGTAAAAATTACTGGCGAGGAAAGTAGTACAGAAACTACAACAGAAACCACTACTGTAACAACAACAGAAACTTCAACAGAAACTTCAACAGAAACTTCAACAGAAACTTCAACAGAAACAACTACAGAATCAACAACTGAAACAACTACAAAAGCAACAGCAACTTCATCAAGCAAAAAGTATTATGATGAATATAGCGATGTTTTAGACTATGGAACTTTTAGTGGTGCTAATCTTGTAGATAAAATGACTGTAGAATTAAGTGATTTTAAGAGTCATTCTTATATATATGATTTTAAGTATGATGAATCAAGATTTAGTGGCTTAGATAAAGTAGTTGAAACTTATGCTGAACAAGTAGAAAAAAATGGTTGGCAAGTTACAGCTATGGCTGAGGCTGAAGAGGCTGGCATAATAACATTGATTTGTACTAAAGACGATAGAATTTTATCATTTGGCACAAATTTTTACGATAAGAAAATAATGGTTGAAGTTATTAAGAGTTCAAAAAATACAGAACTTTTAAAGAAAATGCTTGAAGAAAGTAAATAATTTTTATTAACTCTCAATTTTTGGACAAAAAAAGTCTGAAATTTGGGAGTTAATTTATTTTATAGAAAAGGGCATTTGCACACTTTATTGACATAGAAAATAAATTTTATTATACTTAATACATACAATTAGAAAAGGTGGAAAGTTTATGAAAAAGAGCATAAAAAATGTATTTTGCGTTTTGCTTTCAGCTACAATGTTATTAGGTGGAGTTTCAGCAGTATATGGTGGAGAAAAGAGTATTTCATTACAGATTAATGGTAGTGAAATATCAGCAGAAGTGCCACCTACTGTTATAGATGGTAGAACAATGGTACCTGTAAGAGCAATATTTGAGGCTGTTGGAGCTAATATTGACTTTGATGCAGAAACAAAGACAATAACAGCTAAAAAGGGTGATGCAACAGTAAATATGACTGTTGGAGCAAATGCTGTAACTGTAAACAATAAGGAAGTACAGTTAGATGCACCGGCAGTAATTGTAAATGGCAGAACATTAGCACCTGCCAGATTTGTAGCAGAAACATTTGGATATACTGTTCAATGGGACGCCGAAAACAAAATAGTTAAAATTATTGGTAGAGAAAGTACAGAATTTTATAAGGACTATAGTGACTTGCCGGACTATGGAAGTTTTAGCGGTGCTACTTTATTGGGAAATGAAAAAATAAATGTAGATGGTTTTGTAGGACAGGGTTATATATACGATTTTAAGTACGACAAAAGTAAGTTTTCATCAGGAGATGATGTTGACAGAGAATATGTTAACAAATTGAAAGAAAATGGCTGGGAATATGATGGTAAGACATATGGAGAAGAAAATGCTGAAATAATGCTATTTTTCAAAAAAGGACCTATGTTGTGTGGCTATAGTGTTTGCAATAACCATAAGCAAGTAGCTATTATTATAACAAATGTTATGGGCAAAGATATTGACCTTAAAGACGCAGTAACTGTATAGAAAGAAAATGATGTTCTTTTTGATTATTGTTCAGAATATTCTTGCATTACTTGTAATGCTATACATATTAAAATAACCGCCCCAATCTCCCCAGACTAGGCGGTTATTTTTAACTTATAGGTGGGGTAGCAACCTTTGTTGCTCCCTCTTGTATATTTATATTAACATTAAAGTTCTATATAGTCAAGAGTTTGAAATAGTAAAATGTCATAGACTGGGTACAATAATCCTAGATATTCAGGAATAATTTAATAATATTTTATTTCTTTTTTGTTTCATCTTCTTCCTCTGTATCGTCATCATCGTCAGTGTAATCATAAAAAGATGAATTTGCATAATAAACAAGTTTATAAAGTTTTTTAGGGTCTTCTATACAGCAATATTCATCATTATATGGTTTTAAAAAGTCTATAAGAATTGGGCTAAATTCAAAGTCTTTTTTATTTTTACGATTTTCATAATACATATAACATAAGTCCTCGAGATAATCCAGATGGTCTAGGGGATAAAGACATCTGTTTTCATTGTCGTATTTCAATATATCTTTTAATAATAACAAATCTTCTTCAGCACTAGCTAATACATTTGTTCCATGTTCTAAATTTTTAACATATTCTATAACAGCTTTTTCAACAAGCTTAGACACAGACTTTTCCCCTGTGTTTTTAACAATAATTTCCAATATAGATTTTATTCCTTTTTTACACTTGTAACCAACGGTTTCATAGTTTTGTTTTGCAAATTTATTATTAGCTTTTCTTCTTGCTGGACTTGTTGTATATTCGCCGGCTTCTTTAATTTTTCTAGTATCCTTATTTACAGCCATAATTACGCCCTCCTAGAAGTTTTCGTTAAATATATATAATTTATTATATATAAATTTATTAAATTTGTCTATAGACTTATGATATGTTAACCTGTATAATACAAGATAACCTACATACATTCCTGTAGAGGTTGTTTTCATTTCTTCACTATTCAAGAAAATTTTTAGATTAAAAAGGGGGATTTTTTATGAAAAAATTTTGTGTTGTTATTATTACAATTATCACTACTATAACTAATTGTTGTGTTGGTTTTGCATCTCCTTTCGGAGATAAATTGGAAAATGGTATATCAACTTACGCAAAACAAATTGATATGTCTAAATATAAGTATTCTCAAGAAGAAGCTCAAAATGAATTTACTTACTTAGTCAGTAGAAGTGAAAATGCTTGGTATGTAAAACATTCGGCTAAATTTAAAATGAATGGCAATAAGGTAGATAAAATACTTGTGGAATATAAATATAATCCACAGCAAATAAAAGAAAAAAGAAAGTTTATAGACAGTGTAGTTGACCCTATTGTTGAACAGGCTCAAGAATATAAAACTGACTATGAAAAAGCAAAGTTTGTTTACAATTACCTAATTGATAATTATGACTACGATTGGACTTTAAAAAATTCTGATGATTTAATGTTATATGAAGGTGGAACAGGTGTTTGTAGAGCATTTGCCATTGCCTATAAAAATATATTAACAAAATTAAATATTCCTTGTGATGTTGTAATAAGCAAATCAATGAAACATGAATGGAATATGGTACAAATCAATGGCAAATGGTATAATGTGGATTGCTCTGGTGCAGATTTATTAAATAGTGATAGAGATTGTTTTTTCCTTAAATCAGATTTATTTTTTACCTTTTTAGGATATTACAATGGAATTTCATATAGTAATGAAAAAGCTGAAAATATAGACTTAGACTAATGAAAGGTGCTAATTTCAAATTTTACTGAAGTTAGCATCTTTTTTATTATTTTTTGGCAAGGTAAAAAATGATTAATGTTGGTGGTCTTTGTTTAAAGTAAATAAAAATAGAACAAAAATAAGCAAAGTAACATAAAAAAATGGAAAGTAAATAGTAGAAAAATGGATGATAATTCATTGAAAATAGTATTTTATAAGAATATCTTAAAAGTAAAAAAGCCCCGTAACCACCTAGATTACAGGGCTTTTGCTATAAGCTAATAACGGGAGTTGAACCCGTGACCTCAACACTACCAATGTTGCGCTCTACCTCCTGAGCTATATTAGCGTACTCCTTAAATTATATATTATATAAATATTTTCGTCAAGTATTTTAACAAAATTGTAACTTACATTACAGTACAAAAAGATGATAAAATATAAGTAGTGTATAGTAGCGTTAGCAAGGAGGTTAAATATGTTTGATATAAATGACAATATAATGTATGGAAATGTTGGGGTATGTCGTATTGATGGCATTTTGAGAGGAGATAAGATAGGTATGAATCCCGAAAAAGAGTATTACAAGTTATATTCCTATGGAGAGAAAGAAGTAATATACACACCTATTGACACCAATGTTTTTATGAGAAAGATAATGACAAAGGAACAGATAAAAGAGCTTATACATAAAATTCCCAATCTTGAAACTATTAAAATTCACAGTAAAAATATGAAAGTACAATCGGACTATTACAAGACATTTTTGAAAAATTGTGACAGCAAAAATATGTTAATGCTTATTAAAACCATATATGAAAAGAACTTAGACAGGAAAAAAGAGGGTAAAAAGGAGGGGACAATAGAAAATATATTTTTTAAGGAGGCACAGGAGAAACTTCATTTGGAAATAGCTATTGCCTTTGGTATAGATATTGAGGAAGTGCCTAAAATAATAGAAAATGAACTTAAAAATATGTAAGTCGAAACAAAAATTAAATTCGTTAAATTATAAAAAAATCTGAGGACAATAACATATCCTCAGATTTTTATTTATAGTGAATCGGAAAGATAAATCCGATGGCTTGCTAGTCAAGCCACAAATTAACAAAGTTAATTTGTTCTGAATATATTAAATTATCTCTTTCTAATGAAAGTTGGAATAGCAAGGTCAGAATCTGAATCATCTGAAACAGGTGTATAAACCTGAGTAAAGCTACTTGGGAATGCTCTATTTGGAGCTTTTGTAGCAGGTCTAACAGTTTCTTCCTTAGCTGCTTCCTTTGCAGGAGCTGGCTGTTCAATCTTATTAGCATCATTGCTTTCGTCAAGACCAGTAGCAATAACAGTAACGATAACTTCGTCTTCAAGAGTATCATCGTAAACTGTACCAAAGATAAGTTCAGCATCTGGGTCAAGAGCTTCGCCAATAATATTAGCAGCATTGTTTACATCGAAAAGACCGAGGTTTCTGCTACCTGTAAAGTTAACGATTACAGCCTTAGCACCATCAATAGAAGTTTCGATTAATGGAGAGTTAATAGCAGTTCTAGCAGCTTCTTCAACATCAGTAGAACGACCAATACCGAAGTGAGCAAGACCCTGGTCACGCATAACAGTACAAATATCAGCAAAGTCAACATTAATGTCGCCGGCCTTAGTAATAAGGTCAGAAATACCAGTAACACCCTGATAAAGAACGCTATCAGCAAGTTCGAAAGCCTGTGGAACAGAAATATTCTTGTCTGCTGACTGTAAAAGCTTCTGGTTAGGAATAACGATGATTGTATCAACATGTTCTCTTAACTTCTCGATACCTTCAAGGGCAAAGTTCATTCTCTTCTTTCTTTCGAAGTCGAAAGGCTTAGTAACAACAGCTACTGTAAGAATACCCATTTCCTTAGCCATTTTTGCAATAACAGGAGAAGCACCAGTACCTGTACCACCACCCATACCAGCAGTGATGAATACCATATCAGCACCTTCAAGTGCGTCAGTAATATCAGCAGAATTTTCTTCAGCTGCCTTTGCACCTACTTCAGGACGAGCACCAGCACCAAGACCTCTAGTAAGTTTTGCACCTATAGCGATTTTCTTTGTTGCGTTTGATTTGTTTAAGGCTGCCTGATCTGTATTTACGGCAATGTATTCTACATCAGTATTTGATGCAATCATTCTATCAACGGCATTACATCCGCCACCACCTACACCAATTACAACAATCTTTGCAACATCTTTTAATTCGTTTACAATTTCAATCACAACATTATCCTCCTATATATGAATAAACATCAAGTCGTTCATTATAATAAACCGTTTATAACCTCCCAGTCATAAACCTACCTATTATTATTTTAATTGCTTTTAGGCAATATTGCAAGCATATTTTCTATAAAAATAAAATTTTGGTTAATTTATCATATTTTCTTAATATTTCCATACAAATTTATATTATAAATTAATGTATAAATGGTTAAAAATATTTTTTGTTGGTTATATTTTATTTATAAGTTCTTAATGATAAATAAAATAATTTTACTTTTAGTTGCAAGCATTTATGCCATTTTAATTAATATATGTGCAAGTTGGGTTGCCACCTGTTAAATTAAGTACACCGGCATAGGAAGTATCTAACTGCTTTAAAACTTCGTTTAATGTAAGCAATTTTTTGTTTGCGTCATCAAAGCTACCAAACTCTACATCAATTTTTCCTACATAAAAGTGTATATCATTTTCATCAGAAACATCAACTTGTACAATAGTATTTAAAAGCTGGTCCTTTTCAAAAAGTTTAGAAAGCTGTACTACTGTGTCAAAAGCACTTGGGTTATCTACCTGTAAAACTTCTCCCAATGTAAACTGGTTAAATTTAAGACCCTCTACAACAGGTAACTGCTTTTTAAATGTCTTTTGTGTATCCAGTATTCTTCCGTAGTCATTAATATAAAGATATGAACCCATATAAGGCACATAGGCTCTTAACTTATATTCCTTAATATTTACAGTTATTGTTGACGGAAGTTTTCTGTGAATACTAACCTCCTCAACATAGTTGTTGGACTTAATATTTTTTAATGCTTTTGTTTTATTAAAGGCGAAAATATTATTCCCAACCTTTGTATTTAACATACTTTCAATTTGTTCTTTTGATAAATTTTCATTGCCACTTATTTCTATTGACTTTATATTGAACACAGGCAAAGTAAAAAATGTAAGCCATAGTGCTAAAGCTACAATACCTATAAATGCAACAAAAAATAATTTTCTATGCACGCTATCACCTACCAAAAATATATAGTAATATTAAAATTGTTTATTGTCAACTGCATAGGCTATTTTATAACCTTGCAATTTTCAAGAGATACTTCTTTTTCCTCAACATCTAAACCCTCAAGGGCATATTCAGTTGTGCTTTCAATACCAAAAAGACCACAAAGCCCCTTTATGTAGTTATATCCCAAGTTGTAGTTGCCCAAATATCCACCACAGGTTGTGATGTATGTCAATTCTTTGCACCTACAAAGACCTTTTTCTACACCGTTTTCGTCATAGGCAAATGTAATACCACATACGCAAATATGCTCAAAAAATACCTTTAAAAGTGATGGGAAACTTAAATCCCAATAAGGTGCAGAAATAACAATGTAGTTTGCACGCCTAAATCTGTCAGCAAAATCAAATATCGGGTCATTGAGAGAACCGGATTTTAAAAGTCTATCTCTCTTTTCAATATCTTCTTTCTTCAAAGGCTGTAGTTTTTGTAATGAAAGGTCTATTTCTACAACTTCCAAATTTTCTTCGGGTTTATACTTTTCCAAAAATTCTTTTGTAAGTTTGTAAGTCCTTGAATTTTCCTTGCCACTAATACAGCAATTAATCCACAATAATTCCATAAAAAACAACCTCCTAAAAAAATATAGTAATATAATACCACGAAAAACAAAAAATCGCCACAATTTTGTGACGACTTTTTATAATGTTTATAATGATTGTTTATATTTAGCCTAAAAGCATTCTGTCGTTATCCATTTCCTCGCCACTTGCTCTTTCGAACATCTTGAGAAGGTCAGAAACTTCCATATTCTGCTTTTCTTCCTTAGAAAGGTCTAAAATAATATTACCGTTGTGCAACATAATAAGACGATTACCAATTCTTAAAGCGTCTTTCATATTGTGAGTAACCATCATAGCAGTAAGTTTTTCTTCCTCTACGATTTTTACTGTTAAATCAAGAACCTTTGCTGCTGTCTTAGGGTCAAGGGCAGCTGTATGCTCGTCTAAAAGAAGAAGTTTAGGCTGGTGGAAAGATGCCATAAGAAGTGTAAGTGCCTGTCTTTGACCACCAGAAAGGAAACGAGTTTTGTCTTTAAGTCTATGTTCAAGACCTAAATCAAGTTGAGATAAAAGTTCTCTGTAAAGACCTCTTTCTCTTTCTGTAATACCCCAACGGAGAGTACGCTTTTTGCCTCGTCTGTAGGCAATAGCAAGGTTTTGTTCAATAGACATATCAGAGGCTGTACCCATTCTTGTATCCTGAAAAACTCTACCGATGTGCTTTGCTCTCTTAAATTCTGGTTCAGCAGTTACATCATCGCCGTCAATAAAGATTTTACCAGAAGTAACAGGGAATGTACCGGCTACAGAGTTTAAAAGTGTAGACTTACCAGCACCGTTACCACCAATAATTGTTATAAAATCTCCGTCATTTACTTCAAGGTTTACACCTTTTAAAATGTGTTTTTCGTTTACTGTACCTATTTCAAAAAACTTATGTATATTTTCAAGTTTAAGCATTTTCGCTGCCTCCCTTTTTAATAGAATTTTTAAGGTTCTTTGTAAAGATATTTCTGATTGCAGGGAAACATAATGCAATAGCAAGAAGAACTGAACTTATAAGTTTTAAGTCGTTTGAGCTTAAACCAAGCCATAAAACTAAAGCTATAATAATTCTATAAAGTATTGAACCTAAAGCAACAGCTATAAGGGAATGTAAAAGGTTTCTGTGACCAAAAACAACCTCGCCAATGATTACTGATGCAAGACCAATAACGATTGTACCTGTACCCATACTAATATCGGCAAAACCGTTGAACTGGGCAACAAGAGAAGATGAAACTGCAATAAGACCGTTACCAAGCATAATACCGAAAATAAGAGTATTGTCAGTGTTTACGCCCTGTGCTCTAATCATATTTTTGTTATCGCCTGTAGCACGAAGTGAGAAACCAAGCTCTGTGTTAAAGAATATCCATAAAATGAAGATTACAAAGACAGTAAGAACAAGACCAGCAACAATGGCTGCTACATTTTTAGTAAGACCAACATCTTCTAAAAGTGAAATAATTGTAGTCTGCTTTAAAAGAGGTATATTTGACTGACCCATAACCCTGAGGTTTACAGACCAAAGGGCTGTCATTGTAAGAATACCAGAAAGCAAAGCAGGAATTTTGAGCTTAGTATGTAATAAACCAGTAACAAGACCGGCTAAAAGACCGGCTAAAAAAGAAACGATAGTTGATGTGAAAGGGTCCCAACCTAATGTAACAAGTTTACAAGTTACAGCTGCACCTAAAGTGAAACAACCTTCAGCTGTTAAGTCAGCAATATCAAGTATTCTGTATGTAATATATACGCCGATTGCCATTACTGCCCATAATAAACCTTGAGCAAAAGCACCTGGCATAAGACCCAATAAACTTAAAATCATATTAATTCTCCTTACAGTAAAAATAAAATATAAAGGGGCAGAGATTTCCGCCCCTTTACAAAATTAAAAATTAGATTAACTGCAATAAAAGTAAATATTGCATTATTCTTCAATCATTTTAGCCTTTGAGGCAACATCATCAGGAATAGTAATACCCATTTCAGTAGCAACCTTCTTGTTTACAACAAGCTGAGGATTTTCTGTGTACTGAATTGGCATTGTCTTAATGTCCTTACCACCGAAAATGTCAATAGCCATTTTACCAGTAAGCTTACCAAGTTCTGTATAGTCAATAGCAACAGAAGCAAGTCCGCCACCCTTAACCATACCTTCTTCACCAACGATTACTGGAAGTCCCTTAGGATTAGTAATACTTGTTAAAAGAGGCATTGAAGATGCAAGAACATTGTCAGTAGGAATATAAACTGCGTCATATCTGCCAATCATAGATTCTGCAACCTGAGCAACATCATTTGTGTTAGAAACAGTTTCTTCCTTTGATTCAATACCAAGTTTGTCAGCTGCTTCCTTAGCCATTTTAGCCTGAAGAACTGAGTTCTGTTCACCTGAGCAGTACATAATAGCAATCTTTTTAGCATCTGGAACAAGCTGTTTTAAAAGAGCAATCTGGTCTGAAACAGGGTTAATATCTGAAGTACCAGAAACATTTGTGTTAGGTGCTTCGTTAGACTCTACTAAGTCAGATTCAGCAGGGTCAGTAACGGCTGTAACAAGAATAGGAATATCCTTTGTTTCAGCTGCCATAGACTGAGCTGCAGGAGTAGCAATAGCTAAAACTAAGTCCTTTCTGTCAGTAACGAATTTCTGAGAAATTGTTTTAAGATTAGACTGGTCAGCCTGTGCATTCTGAACATCAATCTTTACATTTTCGCCGTCTACATAGCCACCCTCTTTTAAGGCTTCAATAAATCCTTCTCTTGCTGCATCAAGGGCAGGGTGCTCTGTGTACTGAATTACACCGATGTTGTAAGTCTTATCTGATTTTGCACCGTCTGTAGATGCAGTAGATGAAGATGCACTGCCACAACCAGCAAGCATTACTGTTGATAAAGCAAGTGCTATAAATGTTGATAAAAATCTTTTCATATAATGGAATCCTCCTTTTTGTAAACAATGCACAATGTATACTATATATTTTAAAGTATATAAGCCTAATTGTCAATAAAAATAAGAAAATTAAAAGGCAAATAACAGCCCTAAGGGACAGTATACATAAAATAATTATTGTATAATTATGCAATAAGTAAAAATTATCCAAATTTGCAACAAAATAGGGGATAATCTAAAAGAAAATCCCCAATTATGTATAGATTTATTTAAAAATTACTGCATATTTTCAAATTCGTCTTTGTGATAAAGGTTTTCGTGAATAATCTTTATTGCTCTTTCAAGGTCATCAGCCTCAATCTGTCCAGGGGCAGACGCCTTTCTTGCACAACCAAATGTTACACAGCTACCAAAGATTTCGCCACAAACACGACTTACAATACCTCTGCCCTCCATACTCATTGTAATAATAGGTACATCAGGGTATTTCTGATGAATAGTGTCTGTAACATCAAGAAGTTCTAAAACATCTCTGTTTGAGTTTGGCATAACAGCAATTTTAGGAATATCAGCATCAATGTCAATCATTTTTTCCATTCTTCTGATAAGTTCTTCCTTTGCTGGAGTTTTTTCAAAGTCGTGGTTAGAAACCACAACAGTAATGCCGGCATCTTTTGCGTGCTTAATAAGAGGAATAAGAGCATCGTCGCCTACTTCAAGCTCGTAGTCAACAAGGTCAACAAGACCACTCTGAATAGCAGTTTCGTATACTCTTGTGTACTCATCAATAGTACATTCCTGAACGCCACCTTCTTCAACTCGTCTGAAAGTTAAAAGGAGAGGTATTCTGTCAAGAAGTTTTCTAACCTGCTTGAGCATTTCAATTAAGTTTTCTGACTGAAGAACATCATCATACCAGTCTACACGCCATTCAACAATATCTGGCTTTAAAGATGCAATAGTCATAGTCTGAGATACAATTTCGTACTGAGTATGTCCAACAATAGGTAAACAAACCTTTGGCATACCTGTGCCGATTTCCAAATCTCTTATAGTAATGGGAACCATAACCTACCTCCTGAAAAATTGTTTTGTTACTAAAAATTATACCATAGTTGATGAATAAGTCAAATATTTATTCATTTTCACTCAGCTTTTTCAGAACAAATTAACTTTGTTAATTTGCGACTTAACAAGTTAAGCCGTCGGATTTATCTTTCCGATTCACTAAAAAATCTCCGTAAAAACTTACGGAGATAGAAAATTATAAAACCTTATTTAAAAATTCTTTTAATCTTGAACTCTTTGGATTTTCAAAGAATTCATTTGGTTCATTTTCTTCAATTATTGAACCCTTTTCCATAAATATAACTCTTGTACCTACTTCACGAGCAAAGCCCATTTCGTGAGTAACAACAACCATTGTCATATGACCCTTTGCAAGGTCCTTCATAACTTCCAATACTTCTCCAACCATTTCAGGGTCAAGGGCAGAAGTTGGTTCGTCAAAAAGCATAACATCAGGTTGCATACATAATGCTCTGACAATAGCTATTCTCTGTTTCTGACCACCTGAAAGCTGGTTTGGATAAGAGTCTGCTCTGTCAGCAAGACCAACCTTTTCAAGAAGTTCCATAGCGTACTTTTTAGCTTCATCAGGAGATTTTTTCAAAATCTTTGTAGGAGCTAAAATAAGGTTGTCCATAATTGTCATATGTGGAAAGAGGTTAAACTGCTGGAAAACCATACCCATTTTCTGTCTATGAGTGTTGATATTTGTCTTAGGGTCTGTAATGTCTGTACCCTCAAAGAATATCTGACCATCTGTAGGTTCTTCAAGTAGGTTAAGACAGCGAAGAAAAGTGGATTTACCAGAACCAGATGGACCAACAACAACTACTACCTCGCCATGGCGAATTTCAGCAGAAACATCGTTTAATGCCTTTGTGTTGCCAAATTGTTTTACCAAATGGTCAACCTTGATTAATGGATTATTATCTTTCACTAGACTGCAACCTCCTTTCCAAACGTCTTAAAAGTAATGTCAATATTGTAACAAGAATTAAATAGATTAAAGCTACTGCAATAAGTGGCATAAAGGCGTCATAAGTACGACTTCTAATAATATCGCCACCCTTTGTTAAGTCCTGAATAGCAACATAACCGGAAATTGAAGTATCCTTTAAAAGCATAATAGCTTCGTTGCCAAGGGCTGGGAGAATGTTCTTGAATGCCTGTGGAAGAATAATGTACCACATTGTAGCAATATAGCCAAAACCAAGACTTCTACCTGCCTCGAACTGACCTTTGTCTACGCTGTTAAGACCACCTCTTACGATTTCGGCAACATATGCACCGGAATTGAGAGAGAAAGCAACTACAGCACAGAAAATCTTACTTACATCAGGACTAGCGAAGATTATGAAATAAATAATCATAAGCTGTACTACAACAGGAACACCACGAATAATTGTTAAATAAACATGGCAAATACCGTTGGCAACAGCAAGCAAGAATTGAAGTAAAGACTGAATAAAGTTACCAGCCTTATTTGTGTGGTTTTTGTCATAAGAATATCTTATAATGGCAACAAGCACACCGATAATAACAGCAAAGATAAGGGCAAAAACAGTGATTTTAAGTGTGTTGCCCAAACCTGAAGTTATGTACTTCCATCTGTCATCTTTTATAAAATTCAAATAAAATTTAGTCTGAAAATCTGACATAAAATATTTCCTCCGAAAATAAGGTACTTACCTTTAAAAAAGGTGTGGAAGTTCCACACCTTTGTAAGTCATAACCTTTGCAAATAAATTACTGAGCAGAAGTTGTAGTTTCTGCAGATTCGTCATTTGCAAGATATTTGTTAAGGATAGAGTCTAATTCGCCACTTTCCTTTAATTCAGCTAATGCCTTGTTTACTGCATCAAGGAGCTGTTTGTTGTCCTTTGCTACGGCAATAGCATAGCTTTCCTGAGTTAAAGGTGTTGCTAAGATTTCGATGTCAGAATTATTTTCAACAAACTTCTTTGCTGGCTGATTATCAATAACAACAGCGTCAATCTTGTCTGTCTTTAATGCTTCTACAGCATCAGCACCCTTAGGGAACTGCTGAACAGTTACATTTTCTACATTCTTAGGGTCAGAAACATAAAGGTCGCCAGTTGTACCAAGCTGAACACCTACTGTCTTACCAGTAAGACCAGATGCGTCCTTGATGTCAGAACCCTTCTTTACAATAATAACCTGACCGGCTTCTACATAAGTATCTGAGAAATCAACACTTACCTTTCTGTCTTCACTAGCTGTCATACCTGCAAGACCTACATCAGCCTTACCACTTGTAACAGCAGGAATAATTGAATCGAAAGCCATATCTTCAACTTCTGCCTGAAGACCAAGCTTTTCAGCAATAGCGTCAGCAAGTTCAGCGTCAATACCAACTACCTTGTCGCCATCTCTGTATTCATATGGTTCAAATTCAGCATTTGTTGCCCAAGTGAACTTACCAGCTGAAACTGTCTTTACATCAGAACTATCTGAAGAATCTGCACTATTGTTTGCACTACCACAGCCTACCATACCTAAAAGCATTGTGCCTGCAAGTACAAAAGCAAGACCTTTTACAAATTTTTTCATTTTTCGTTACCTCCAATATTATATTAGTTCTATAATAACAAATTATTTCAAAATCGTCAATAGAATTGCATACAGTAACTTTGCCTAAATTTAATATTTGGTTATTTTTGTAAATGTAGTTGAAAATGATATAGATATGAAAATATAGTTTAGGGTAAGTTGGGGCAAGTTATGGTATGTTTAGGGCAAGTTTAGGGTAAGAAAAATCCAGCAAATAAAAGGCTTAGGGCAATTAGGGCATATTTTTTTAAAATAAAATTATAAAAAATAAAAATATAAAATATATAGTAGATGAAGAAAGTGCAATATTTTGCCCTAAAAATTAAAAAACAGCCGTTAAACCTAGTAAATAAGAGTGTTACAGCAATATGCAAACTTGCCCTAAAATTCAGATGAAATTGCCCTAACTTTGAAATATATATTTTTCAAGGAATATTACATATTTAAAGATTAAACTTTATTTGTGAAAAGTGAATTTTTAAGAGTAGCAAAAGAGGGGGAATAAACGGGGCAAAGTGGGGTGAGCGAAACACCAGTAAATACTGGGCAGGGGGCAAAGGGGGCATATTTTTTTTAATGCAAAAAAGTAAAAAATAAAAATATAAAATATATAAGAGATGAAAAAATTACAAAAACTTGCCCCCTAAAAATAAAAACAATCCTTAAACCCAGTAAATAAGCTACTTACAGTAAAGTGTATAGTTGCCCCACAATTCCGGTGAAAATGCCCCCTCTTAGAATAGCTACAATTTTGCAAATTCTTTTATTTTCTTTGATAGTGTTGTAAATCTTTCAATTTCTCTATTATTATCTACCATATTATATACAGTTTCCGGTGAGCCTACAATGACAGCTAAGTTTTTAGCTCTTGTAAGACCTGTATAGAGAAGATTTCTTGTCATAAGCATTTCAGGACCGTTTAAAAGAGGAAGTATAACAGCTCTGTACTCACTACCCTGACTTTTGTGTATTGTAACGGCATAACTTAGTTCCAATTTATCAAGCTGTGCAAAGTCATAGTGGACTACTTTATTTTCGTCAAAAACTACTTCCATAAATTTGCTATCGTTGTCTATGTAAGTTATGAAACCCTCATCACCATTGTATATGCCTGTTCCCTTATCTGTGACAATGTTATTTCTGATTAATTTCCATTCCATTTCATAGTCATTCTTAATCTGCATTACTTTGTCGCCCTCACGAAAAGTCATATTTTTCATAACTTTTTCAGCCTTATTAGGAGCTGGAGGGTTAATAGCCTGTTGCAAAATAGCGTTTACAGAAGCAACACCTAAGCCCTGTTTTCTCATTGGTGTAAGTACCTGTATATCTGTAGGTTTACAGTTCAAATACTTTGGCAAACGTGTTGTAACAAGGCTGACTAAAAGGGAACATATTTCATTTTGGTTATACCTTTTCATAAAGAAGAAGTCACTGCCGTTTTTGCTTAAATTAGGGTGTTCACCTTTGTTTATTTTGTGGGCATTTATAATAATATCGGACTTTTGAGCCTGTCTGAAAATTTCAGTAAGCTGTACTACCTTTATTTCTCCGGAAGTAATAATATCCTTTAATACATTACCAGCACCTACAGATGGCAACTGGTTTGAATCACCTACTATTATAACTCTTGTACCTATGGCAACAGCCTTTAAAAGGGCTTGCATAAGCATAATATCTATCATTGAACTTTCGTCAATAATTAAAATATCTGTTTCAATAGGTTCTTCTTCATTTTTGCAAAAAGTCTGTCGGTTGCTATCCTCGTTAAGAAATGTTACGCCTAAAAGTCTGTGAATAGTCTGGGCATTGTGACCTGTAGCCTCCTCCATTCTTTTGGCTGCTCTACCTGTAGGAGCTGCAAGAGTGACCTCCATTCCCTCAGCCTCTGAAAGCTGAATAATAGCATTTATAATAGTAGTTTTACCAGTACCAGGACCACCTGTGATAACAAGTACACCGTTGCTCATTGCCTCAATAATAGCCAATCTTTGCTCCTTTGCAAATGTTATACCCTGACTGTAGGCAAGGGCGTCTATTTTGTCATCGTATAAGCCAGTATTGTCAAGCTCCATATCGGCAAGCTCTATTAACTTTCTGGCAACATAGCTTTCGGCATAGTAAAAATAGTTGAGATATACATTTTCGTATTCCGGTGTACGGTCAATCCAAATATAGTTTGCTATGTGCATACCTGTCATTTCGTT
>ERZ773103.2317-NODE-2317-length-17885-cov-3.650813_pt1 | contig 17885 bp, 11 predicted proteins | sample MGYA00511118_ERZ773103 | MGnify/ENA primary metagenome ERZ773103 (study PRJEB29015, sample SAMEA2737821) | human gut metagenome | biome: human gut; feature: human-associated habitat; material: faeces | place: China | collected 2012 ... | reverse complement strand
TCTGAATCCTGATGAGTGTGTAGCACTTGGTGCTTCTGTACAGGGTGGTAAATTAGCAGGAGATGCTGGTGCAGGAGATATCCTTCTTCTTGATGTAACTCCACTGTCACTGTCTATCGAGACTATGGGTGGTGTAGCAACAAGACTGATCGAGAGAAATACTACGATTCCTACAAAGAACAGCCAGGTATTCTCTACAGCAGCAGATAACCAGACAGCCGTTGATATCAACGTAGTACAGGGTGAGAGACAGTTTGCAAAAGATAACAAGTCTCTTGGACAGTTCAGACTGGATGGAATCGCTCCAGCTCCACGTGGAGTACCGCAGATTGAAGTTACTTTCGATATTGATGCCAACGGTATTGTAAATGTATCTGCAAAGGATCTTGGAACAGGAAAAGAACAGCATATTACAATCACAGCAGGTTCTAATATGTCTGATGATGAGATTGATAAGGCTGTAAAAGAAGCAGCAGCATTTGAGGCTCAGGATAAGAAACGTAAAGAAGCAATTGATACAAAGAACGAAGCGGATTCAATGGTATTCCAGACAGAGAAAGCCCTTGGAGAAGTTGGAGATAAACTGGATGCAGCTGACAAAGCAGCATGCGAAGCTGATTGCAAAGCATTAAAAGAAATCCTTGAGAAAGTAAATATGGATGACATCTCAGAGGCTCAGGTTGCAGAGATTAAAGCTGCACAGGAGAAACTGAATGCAAGTGCTCAGAAAGTCTTCACAAAGATGTATGAGCAGGCAGCTCAGGCTCAGCAGGGAGCACAGGGAACAGCAGGAGCAGGTCCACAGGCAGGTCCGGCACCAGATGGTTTCCAAGGAGATGATGTAGTCGATGGAGATTACAAAGAAGTCTAAATAAATATACACGTTAAGTATAAGGAAGATTCCGGGGGACCCAGGTAAGGTATTACACCTTCCCGGGCTTTCCGGATTATTCCATGTGAAAGGATATATTGTAATGGCAGAGGCGAAGAGAGATTATTATGAGGTGTTGGGAGTCAGCAAAGATGTAGATGATGCAACACTGAAGAAAGCATACAGAAAGGTTGCGAAAAAGTATCATCCGGATGTGAACCCGGGCGATAAAGAAGCAGAGAAGAAATTTAAAGAAGCATCAGAAGCATATGCAGTTCTTAGCGATCCGGAGAAGAGACGTCAGTACGATCAGTTCGGTCATGCAGCATTTGACGGAAGTGCCGGAGGCGGCTATGGTGGATTTGATTTCAATGGTGCTGATTTTAGCGATATTTTTGGTGATATCTTTGGCGATTTATTTGGCGGCGGTGGAAGAAGAGGCCGTGGAGGAAATCAGGGACCTATGAAAGGTTCTAATATCCGTAAGAGTGTAAGAATTACATTTGAAGAGGCTATATTTGGCTGTGAGAAAGAACTGGATGTAATTTTGAAAGATCCGTGCCCGACATGTAACGGAACAGGAGCAAAACCGGGAACTTCACCGGAGACTTGTCCAAAATGTGGCGGTAAAGGTCAGGTCGTATACACACAGCAGTCATTCTTTGGAATGGTACAGAATGTTCAGACCTGTCCGGACTGTGGAGGAACAGGTAAGATCATCCGTGAGAAATGTTCAGACTGTGGAGGAACAGGATATATCTCTAGTAAGAAGAAGATATCTGTTTCCATTCCTGCAGGTATCGACAATGGCCAGAGCGTACGCATCCGCGAAAAAGGAGAACCTGGTGTAAACGGCGGACCAAGAGGTGATCTGTTGGTAGAAGTTGTCGTATCAAGACATCCGATCTTCCAGCGTCAGGATATGCATATCTTTTCTACTGTGCCGATTACTTATGCACAGGCTGCATTGGGCGCAGATATTCGTATCAAGACAGTAGACGGGGAAGTTATCTACACGGTAAAACCGGGTACGAAGACAGATACCAAGGTTCGTCTGAAAGGAAAAGGTGTTCCATCGGTAAGAAATGCACAGGTAAGAGGAGATCATTATGTAACACTGGTGATCCAGACACCGGAACATCTGAGTGCAGAAGCAAAAGAAGCGCTTCGCAAATTCGATGAACTGACAGGTAATTCTTTACATGTGGCTGAAAGCAAAAAAGAAGAATCCGGCGATTCAAAAGAGAAGACTGGCAAAAAGAAAAAAGGATTTATGGAAAAAGTAAAAGAGGCCTTTGATGATTAAAATCATCAAAGGTTTTGCTAAATAGATGATAATGAATGAGAATTGGAAACCGTTTTATAAAAATGTAATGGCTCTGGTTATTCCCATCGCGATCCAGAATATGATCAATGTCGGAGTGACGGCGGCAGATGTACTGATGCTTGGAAAAGTGGGAGAAAAGGTATTATCAGGAGCGTCTCTCGCAGGTCAGGTGCAGTTTATCATGACGCTGTTATTTGCAGGGATTACATCGGGGGCAACCGTTCTGACTGCACAGTACTGGGGAAGAAAAGATACGGAATCGATTGAAAAAGTCCTCGGAATCGGACTTGCGATCGGGACGGGAATTGCCTGCATTTTTTCTCTGGCAGCAATTATGATCCCTGGAACACTTATGAAGATATACACGTCGGATCCATTGGTCATCGCAGAGGGAATAAAGTATCTTCGGATCGTTGGGATTTCTTATATATTTATGGCGGTCACGCAAGTGTATCTGAATATCATGCGAAGCATCGAAAGAGTGGTCATTTCCACCTGTATCTACAGCATTTCCCTGATCGTAAATGTGGTGCTGAACTGGATGTTTATCTTCGGGAATCTGGGGGCACCAGAACTTGGAATCCGGGGTGCGGCGATAGCAACACTGTGCGCCAGGATTATAGAGTCCATGATTTCAATGTGGTATGCACATTTTAAAAATCATGTGGTAAAGATCCGACGAAAATATGTGCTTCATATGGATAGTCTTTTATTAAAAGATTATCTGCGGTATTCGATGCCGGTCGTATTAAATGAAGTGATGTGGGGACTCGGAAGTTCTGCGAATACGGCTGTGATCGGACATCTTGGAAGTACTGCTGTGGCGGCAAATTCAGTTGCCCAGATGGCAAAACAGCTCGCAACCGTCGTAGCATTCGGAGTATCACATGCGACAGCAATCTATCTTGGAAAGACGATCGGAGAGAAAAAGTACAGGCTGGCAAAATCATACGCAGTGCGGTTTATCTGGATCAGCCTTATTATGGGAGGATTGGGAGCACTTGTGATCTTGCTTGCAATTCCGTTTGCGAAGAATGGATTAACGCTGACGGCGCAGGCACAGACATACCTGAGTTTCATGTTTGTGGTGATGGCGTATTTTACAGTCGCACAATCTTATAATACAACGATGGTCATCGGGATTTTCCGTTCGGGCGGAGATACCAGATTTGGACTTGTCATGGATGTATCTACCATGTGGGGATGCTCAATCCTGATAGGAGCGGTGGCGGCGTTTGTATTCCATGCCAGAGTAGAAGTGGTATATGCAATTCTGATGTGCGATGAGCTGATAAAAGTACCGCTTACAACCTTGCGTTACAGGAAATACAGATGGTTGAATGACGTAACGAGAAGCTAAGTATTCTTGTGAAATATATTATCGGTAAATGTATGGCAATGTAGGGAAAAATGGTTGTACATACAAAGGTTTCGGTAGTATAATAACAAAAGATTATTGATAGTAAAGGAGAGATACCAAATGAAAGTAGTAGCAACAAAAAAAGCACCAGATGCAGTAGGACCATATTCACAGGCATATATCCACAATGGAATCCTGTATACAGCAGGTCAGGTGCCGATTAATCCAGAGACTAATAATATAGATGCAACCACGATTGAAGAGCAGGCAGAGCAGTCTTGCAAGAACCTCGCAGCAGTTTTAGAGGCAGCAGGAACTTCTTTTGATAAAGTTATCAAGACAACTTGTTTCCTGGCCGATATGGGTGATTTTGCAGCATTCAACGAAGTATATGCAAAATATTTTACTTCAAAACCTGCAAGAAGCTGTGTGGCAGTAAAGACATTGCCTAAGAATGCGCTGTGTGAGATCGAACTTATTGCAGTTGTAGACTAATAGAACGTTAAGGTTAAGGGAGAAGAAAGTTATGTCAGAAAACACAAGTGGATGCGCAGCTTCTGACTGCGCAGGATGTTCACATTCGAGTTCTTGTGGCAGTAAGCCGCAGGCACCACAGGATTTAAGAGAACCTTTGAATGCATTTTCACATGTAAAGCACGTGATCGCAGTTGTCAGTGGAAAAGGTGGCGTAGGAAAGTCTATGGTTACCGCTTCTTTGGCAAGACAGATGCGTGATCAGGGATATGAAGTAGGAATTATGGATGCTGATATCACAGGACCATCAATCCCGAAGATGTATGGAATCCATGAGCAGGCAGGCGGTAACGATGCAGGAATCTTCCCTGCAGTTGCAGGTGATGGAACTAAAGTCATGTCTATCAATCTTTTGTTAGAGCATGAGGATGATCCGGTTATCTGGAGAGGACCTGTTATCGCGGGCGTTGTTACGCAGTTCTGGACAGATGTTGTCTGGGGAGACCTTGATTATTTATTTATCGACATGCCTCCGGGAACAGGCGATGTACCGCTTACTGTATTCCAGTCTATTCCGGTAGATGGCATTGTGATCGTAACATCCCCACAGGATCTGGTTACGATGATCGTAAAGAAAGCTTACAATATGGCAGAACAGATGGATATCCCGGTACTCGGTATCGTAGAAAACTACAGTTATCTGGTATGCCCGGATTGCGGAAAGAAGATTTCTGTATTCGGAGAGAGCCATATTGACGAAGTGGCAGAAAGCCTCGGCCTTCCGGTATTAGGAAAGATGCCGATTGATTCCAAGCTTGCGGAAGCAGTAGAAGAAGAGCGTTTTGCAGAAGTGGAGAATGAATATCTGAAAGATGCAGTCGCTAAATTAAAATTTTAAGAATAGTATTTACAGATATTATTTCCGATGAAAATGTTATAAAAACTCCTTACAATATTTCGATGATCGAGTCGTCTTATTGTAAGGAGTTTCTTTTGTTGCATTATTGCACGAGATAATAACGCGCACTGTAAGGCGTAAGATTAAGTGTGACGGAAGCATTGCTTATTTTTTTCGTTGTATTTTTGTAAGCCTCGGTTCCGTCGTAGATATCCATGTCGCTTGCCAGCAGTAATTTTAAGCTTTTTGCATTCTGGACAGGCAGAACATATTTTTTCTGAGAGTGATCTGAAAAATTAAAAACTGCAATGATGCGTTCGGTTTTGCTAGTGCGTTCGAAAGCATAGATACAGCGTTCTTCCTGATGGCAGTCTAGCCACTGGAAGCCGTTCTGTGAGTAATCCATTTCAAATAACGCAGTATGTTTCTGATACAGTTTATTCAAGTCGATCATAAAATGATGGAATGCGTCATGCAATGGATATTTTAAAATATCCCAGTCCTGTTCACGTTTCTCATCCCATTCGCGGAGCTGTCCGATCTCATTTCCCATAAAGTTTAATTTCTTACCGGGATGTGCATACATATACATGTAAAATGCACGGGCCTGTGGAAATTTATCCTCGTAATCTCCGTACATCTTTTGCAGGATCGTAGCTTTCCCGTGAACCGTTTCGTCGTGGGAGAGCGGAAGAAGATAATCATCATTGTAATAGTACATCATGGAAAATGTTAATTTATGATAGTTGTCACTTCGATATTCCGGAGCTGTGCGGAAATAATTTAAAGTATCATTCATCCAGCCCATGTCCCATTTGTAATCAAAACCAAGGCCACCTTCGTGTACCGGACGCGTAACGTTCGGGTAAGAAGTAGAATCTTCGGCAGCTAAAAGAGCCGTTGGGTGAAGTGATTTTAATCCCTGATTCATTGTCTGAATGAAAGAAACTGCATTTCCGTTGACACCTCTGGCCGGTTCTCCCTGCCAGTAGATGATCCGGCTGATCGCATCCATGCGGATTCCGTCAAAATGGTATTCGCTCAGCCAGTAATTGGCGGCTGATTGAAGAAAACTACGCACCTCGCCACGAGAATGCATGAAATTACAACTTCCCCATTCGCTCTGTCCGACATCCTGATGTGGGTATTCATACAGACAGGTGCCATCATATTTAGCAAGCGCATAGCCATCCACTGCAAAATGAACCGGAACAAAATCCATAATGACTCCGATCTGATTCTTGTGGCAGATATCAACGAACTTCATCAGTTCTTCCGCAGTACCGTAGCGAGAAGTAGGACTGAAAAATCCGGTGTTCTGATATCCCCAGGATTCATCGCAGGGATGCTCGGAAAGTGGCATCACCTCAAGATAGTTATATCCGTTTTCCTTCAGATATGGAATCAGAATATCAGCCATCTCGTTATAAGAATACCAGTCGTCAGCCTTGTCAGAAGGTTTCTTAAAAGAACCAAAATGCATCTCGTAGATATTTAAAGATTCATTCTTTCGCACGGTTCGGTTCTTCATCCAGAGTTCATCGTGAAAACGGTAAGTTCCAAGATCACGTATCATGGATGCACTGTTGGGACGAAGTTCCATTCCGAAACCGTAAGGATCACAGTGGTCGATGCAGGTGCCATCCTGTTGGTAAATACGATATTTGTACATCTGACCGGGTGTGGCATGTGCAACATAACATTCCCAGAAATTTCCATCGTGAATCCGGTGCATCTCATATTCTTCCCAGTGATTAAATTCACCGATCAGAGCAATGTGGGAAGCAGCAGGTGCAAATGTTCGGAATGTAACACCAGCGTGTTCCACATGTGCACCTAAAAATTTATATGCGTCAAAACAGGCTCCTGTGTAAAATTGGTAGAAGTCCATAATATCCTCCTTAAGAATTAGATGGGACATTTCAGATACATTTACAATCATAAAATGTAAAAATGTCCGGTAGTCATTTTTGTTAGTACATAGATTATACCGTAAAAAAGAGAACTTGACAAACAGAACAGATGTTCTTATAATAAATAAAAGCAGAACAAATGTTCTCGCAAAAGAAACTGTAGAAAATTAAATGAAAAATAAAATCCTGTTGTGCATTTTTGTGTAGAGCTGTGTGTGGGACATGGATAGAAAATCTGGGGATTTATATATTTTTTATAACGGAAGGATTAGGAGGGGACATAGACTATGAAGATTCAGGAAGCGATGTCGATATATGATAAGTTGAAGATTTTGACGGATGCAGCCAAGTATGATGTGGCCTGTACATCCAGCGGAACGACCAGGCATAACGATGGGACGGGGATTGGGAATTGTGCACAGGCCGGAATTTGTCATAGCTTCTCGGCAGACGGAAGATGTATCTCTCTTTTGAAGATATTATTTACGAATGAATGTATCTATGATTGTAAGTATTGCGTGAACAGAAGGAGTAATGATGTGGAACGGACGTCATTTACTCCGGATGAGATCTGTACGCTGACGATGGAGTTTTATAGGAGAAACTATATTGAAGGGTTATTTTTGAGTTCGGGGATACTGAAGACTCCGGATTATACGATGGAGCTTATTTATCATGCCCTTTATAAACTGAGGACGCAGTATAATTTCCAGGGATATATCCATGTGAAGGCAATCCCGGGTGCCAGTCTTGAACTGGTAAGAAGGGTTGGATTTCTGGCAGATCGAATGAGTATTAATCTGGAACTTCCTACTGCGGAGAGCTTAAGACTTCTGGCACCACATAAGAACCGGAAGAATATTCTCTCACCGATGCGCTTGGTGCAGAATCAGATGATTGAGAATAAACAGGAAGTGATAGCTTATCGAAATGCACCGCGATTTGTGCCGGCGGGGCAGAGTACGCAGATGATCATAGGCGCGACACCGGAATCTGATTATCAGATTCTGAAAGTGACCGAGTCTTTGTATCAGAAGTTTGGATTGAAGCGAGTGTTTTATTCAGCATTTGTGCCTGTAGTGGAAGATCGTGATCTTCCGGCGAGAACAGGGGATGGGCCTCCGCTTCTTCGTGAACATCGGTTATATCAGGCAGACTGGCTATTACGATATTATCATTTTCAGGCAGATGAGTTATTGTCAAAGGAACAGCCGGATTTTAATCCCTTATTTGATCCGAAATGCAACTGGGCCTTGAAGCATCTGGAGTGTTTCCCCGTGGAGATTAATCAGGCAGATTATAGGGTGTTGCTTCGTGTACCGGGGGTGGGGTATAAATCAGCCACGAGAATTGTGAAGGCGAGAAGAATGGGAAGACTGGATTTTACAGATCTTAAGAAGATGGGAGTTGTTTTGAAGCGGGCGATGTATTTTATTACCTGTAATGGAAAGATGATGTACCACACGAAGTTAGAAGAAGACTATATTACGAGGAATCTGTTAAGTACCAGAGAAAAACTGCCGGATGAGATCAGGAATGCCGGGTACCAGCAACTATCATTATTCGACTGGGAGAAAAGTAAAGAAGCAAGAAGAGAAGGAATTATCCTTCCGGGAATGAGTGCGTGAGGTGTGAGCTTATGGATATGAAGCAGATCTATATATGCAGTGATACGGTAAAAGGAATATTTTCTGCAATTTATGATGCGTGGAGAGCAAGCAGAGAGCCGGATGCATGTGGAATTGCATTAAAGGGAATGGTGGAGCAGGAATTATTCTGTGAGTATGTGCAGGTGGAAGAGACGGAGAAGAAAGCGCTGGCGGTAGAACGACTGATTAGAAAGAATCTGGGAGTTCTGGCTTATGAGGATATTTATTACGCTATGATGTCAGAAGATATGAATAAGGCAGATGCAATTTTAAAGACGATTATGGAGGCCAGACATATTCCGGATAGCCGGAGGATTATGGAACATCTTTCGAATCCGAATGTGGGAAAGGTATTCGAATTAAGCAGAGCTGTGGGAAATGAAGCACACACGTTTATAGAGTTTGTACGGTTTAAAGAATTAGAAAATGGCGTGCTCTATGCGAAGATTGAACCGACAAATCACATTCTGACGTCTATTGCACCGCATTTTGCAGACCGGCTACCAATTGAGAACTGGATGATACAGGATGAGACGCATCAGGAATTTGTTGTGCATGAAGCCGGGAAACAGTGGGTTGTAGTAAGTGGAGAAGAAATATCGGAAGACATGGCAAGCCGTTTCTCGGAAAAAGAGTATGAGTATGAACGGTTGTGGGATGCTTTCTTCCATACGATTGCGATTGAATCCCGTAAGAATCCAAAATGCCAGATGACACATTTGCCGCTTAAGTATCGCAAAAATTTAGTGGAGGTAGTATAATGAATCTTTAGTGAAGTTAGCGGACAAGGAGAGATAGAGGATGAACCTGGAGATCCCGGTAATACGCATTTCTGTTCGTAATCTGGTGGAATTTATATTACGTTCAGGCGATATTGATCAGAGAATTATAGCAGCAGATAAGAACGCAATGCTGTTAGGTGGAAAGATGCACCGAAAAATACAGAGCCAGATGGGTGCGGACTATCATGCAGAAGTACCTTTGAAGTTTGAAATTCCGTGCAAGGGATTTGTAATCAGTCTGGAAGGAAGAGCAGATGGAATCATAAGAAGAGAACAGAGTGCTGTTATTGATGAGATCAAAGGGATATCTTTTGATCTGGAGTTATTAAAGGAACCGAAAGAGGTGCATTTGGCGCAGGCGAGATGTTATGCATATATATATGCGACGAAGCATGAACTGAAAGAAATCGGTGTGCAGATGACTTACTGTCATATGAAGACTGAAGTGATAAAAAGGTTTCAGAGAGTGTATGCTTATAAGGAATTAGAGGAATGGTTCTTTGAACTGATCGGCCGGTATGAGAAATGGGCAAGATTTCAGATAGAATGGAAGGAAAAAAGGAACAAGTCAATTAAAGAGATTGAATTTCCTTTTGTTTACAGAGAGGGGCAGAAAGAATTGGCGGTGTCTGTTTATCGAACGATTCTTCGAAAGAAAAAGCTTTTTATCCAGGCACCGACCGGAATCGGTAAGACGATCGCAACGGTATTTCCGGCGGTAAAGGCTGTCGGAGAAGGTTTGAGTGACAGGATTTTTTATCTGACGGCCAAGACGATTACTCGAACAGTAGCATGGCAGGCCTTTGAACTTTTGAGAGAACAGGCAATGCGTATGAAGGTGATCATTCTGACCGCGAAGGAAAAAATCTGCTTCTGCGAGGAGATGGATTGTAATCCGGATGCGTGTCCATATGCAAAAGGTCATTTTGACAGAGTCAATGATGCTGTCTATGAACTTCTGACGATGACGGATTGCATGGACCGGGAGATGATTGAGATGCAGGCTAGAAACTGGAATGTATGCCCGTATGAGATGAGCCTGGATCTCGCGATGTGGATGGATGCGATTATCTGTGATTATAATTATGTATTTGATCCGAATGCTTCTTTGGGGTGTTTCTTTGGTGAAGGTGTGAAAGAAGATTATCTCTTTTTAATTGATGAGGCACATAATCTGGTAGAACGTGGACGAGAGATGTATTCGGCCAGTATTTATAAAGAGGATTTCTTAAAGATTAAGAAGATGGTGCAGTATGAAGATACCAGACTGACAAACGCATTGGAGGCCTGCAATAAGCAGTTACTGGCATTAAAAAGAGAATGTGAGGAATATCAGATCTTAGATGGTGTTTCCAATATTTATTTAAAAGTTTTAAATGTGTTGGCAGAGTTAGAACGTTTTCTGGAAGAACATAAAGATATTTCAGGAGTAGATGAGAATCATAAGATCGTTTTGGAGTTTTATTTTCAGATTCGGATGTTTGCAGAGGTTTATGAGAGATTAGATGAAAACTATCTGATCTATTCGGAATTAGAATCAGATGGTAAGTTTAAAGTATGTCTGTATTGCGTGAATCCGGCGACGAATCTACAGTCTTATTTAGATAAAGGTGTGGCAACCATATTTTTCTCCGCTACATTATTGCCAATTCATTATTATAAAAAGTTGTTGAGTGTTAAAAAGGATGATTATGCAATCTATGCCAATTCTCCGTTTGATAGCTCGAACCGTTTACTTTTGTTAGGTGGTGATGTCAGTACCAAATACACACGAAGAGATGAGGTTATGTATCGACGGTATGCGAAGTATATTTTGCAGGTTGCAGAGGCGAAGAGTGGCAATTACATGGCCTTTTTCCCATCGTATCGTTTCATGGAGAAGGTATATGAATTTTTTGAGGAACTGCTAGAAGAGAAAGATTCAGATATGGAGTATGTCATGCAGTCACCGTATATGTCGGAAGAAGCAAGAGAGATATTCTTAGAGAATTTTGAAGAAAGCAGAGAGAGCAGTTTTATAGGTTTTTGTGTGATGGGAGGCATCTTTTCAGAAGGAATCGACCTTGCAGATGATAAATTGATCGGGGCGATGATTGTTGGAACCGGCTTGCCGCAGGTATGCAGAGAACGAGAAATATTAAAATATTACTTTGATACCCACGGAGAGAGGGGATTTGATTATGCGTATTTATATCCGGGAATGAATAAAGTACTGCAGTCGGCAGGGCGTGTGATACGGACCGATACAGACAGAGGTGTGATCCTGTTATTAGATGAAAGGTTTCGAGACCGGAGATACAGAGAAAGTTTTCCGAGGGAATGGAACAATATAAAAAGCTGTAATATTGAAAATATTACAGCTCAGATTCAATCCTTTTGGTCTGAAAAATAATTTAAAAATGCCTGTGCAGATTTTGAAATCGGAATCTGATTATTATAGGCAATCGCAAGTTCACGTTCGGGGATCAAGGCATCTGTTTCTACAACAAATAACTGATCGGAATTGTGAGGGATACAATAATCCGGAACAAATGCGATTCCAAGACCGATCGTTGCAAGGTCGATCAGCAGATCGTTACTGCTAAGTTCGATTTCCGGAATCAGATCCAGTTGCTGCTCCTGGAACAGAGAGTGCAAAAATTCACTGGTGGTACTATTTTTATTCAACATAAGAATGGGGTACTCCAGTAATTCTTTTAAAGATAATTTCTTGCCTTTTAATTCAGAAAAAGATTCATTTGCGACAAATACATCTTTGAAAGTATGAATCTTCTTTACATGGGCAATATTTCTCAGGTAAGGATTCGGAAGGTTTACAACAATCAGATCAACCTGTCCACTCTCTAATAAGTCAACGCATTCGATAGAGGTGGCGTTTGTTACCTTGATATGTGCCTGCGGAAATTCTGTATGTAACTTCTTCAAATAGGGAACCAGATAATACCTGCAGATGGTGTCACTGGCACCGATTCGAATCTGTCCACCTGTAGAGTTCGCATCCAGCAGCTGAGATTCTCCTCTGTGGATCAGATGCATAGCTGGTTCAATATGGCGAAGTAAGATCTCGCCCTCAGGTGTAAGCGATACCTTCTTCGTACTGCGAATGAACAAGGTCTGACCAAGTTTTTTCTCCAAAGATTTGATGGACTGGCTGACCGCTGACTGTGAGATGAATAATTTCTTAGAAGCTTCTGAGAAACTTAAAGTAGAAGCTACATAATAAAATACTTTATATAATTCGTAATTGATATCCATGATAAGTTCTCCTTATTAATCTTATAAGTTATTATAAGTCAAAAGCGGATGAAATACAATGGCTATTCTGCTAGAATAGATTTTAGATGAGGAAAAGAAAAGTTATGGGAATGAAGTATGAGAAAGAAGAGATGGGTTTATGAAAATGAGGCGGGAGAGAAAATCGGAGTATGGTCTTAGGTGGCAACGCATAATAGCCATATGTGCAATGATCTCTCTGATTTTTTCCATGTTATTAACTGGTGTGCAGATTGCAGTGTATGGTGACGGTGATTATTCGTTTTATCGTGGAGAATATGAGAAATACTTTGTTCCACATGCATTGAACATGGATATCGATGACATCATGGTTGTTACAGAATCCATGATGGATTATCTGATCGGGAAAGAAGAGGTATTGTCTGTGGACACGGAAATTGATGGTACGATGCAGGATTTCTTTAATGAACAGGACAGACTTCACATGGCAGATGTCAGGAACTTGTTTTTGGGAGGCCTGAAACTTAGAAATCTCTGTCTTGGTTTTTCGTTGATTCTTATAATCGTAATAAGTTGCTGTTGTAAAGGGAGAACTTTACGGTTATTGTGCTATGCCTATCTCAGAGCATTTGCTTTTTTTGCGATTATTGGACTCATACTAGCAGTAGCTTTTATGATAGATTTTACGGATTGCTTTACAGTGTTTCATAAGATATTCTTTACGAATGATCTATGGTTATTTGACGAATCTACAGACTATATGATCCGGATGCTTCCGGAAGAATTTTTCTCAGATATGACGATTCGGATTGCAATGGTATTTGGAATAGAATGTATTTTCACAGGTGGTGTGATAAAAGGTGCTGAAAAGATAGAATGGAAAATAAGGAATAGAAACGTGGATGTCGGATTTGAAAAAAGAATGAAAAATAGAATGAAAAAAAGAATGTAAAATAAGAAAAGATTATAAGTATATTAAGATATATTAATTATACTTAATAATAAAGGCTGTGTTACAATGTAAACATAACAAACATAAGATTCATAAGTGGAGGAAGATTTATGAGCAATGTAAGACGTGTGTATGTGGAGAAGAAACCAGGATTTGCTGTACAGGCAGAAGATTTAAGACATGAGATCAAAAGCTATCTTGGGATTAAAGATGTAAAAGAAGTTCGCGTATTAATTCGCTATGATGTTGAGAATGTCTCTGATGAGACTTTTGAAAAGGCGTGCCACGGTATTTTCGCAGAGCCGCCGGTAGATACTTTATATGAAGAAGAATTTCCAGTGGGGGATAACAGTAGAGTGTTCTCGGTAGAATTTTTGCCGGGACAGTTCGATCAGAGAGCTGATTCAGCAGTGCAGTGTATTCAGTTTATAAAAGAAGATGAACAGCCGGTTATCAGAACAGCGACAACTTATGTGATCGTTGGAAATGAAAGCGCGATTTCGGATGAAGAATTTGAGGCGATCAAAGCACATTGCATCAATCCGGTAGATTCAAGAGAGACAAGCCTTGATAAGCCAGAGACTTTGGTGACAAAATTTGACGAGCCGGAAGATGTTATTATTTTTGACGGATTTAAAGATATGTCCGATGATAAGTTAAAAGAATTATATGATTCTCTTGGACTGGCTATGACATTTAAAGATTTTAAGCATATTCAGAATTATTTTCATGGAGAAGAGAACAGAGATCCGTCTATGACAGAGATTCGAGTTCTGGATACTTATTGGTCAGACCATTGCCGTCATACAACGTTTTCAACAGAGCTTACAGATGTTTCTTTTGGAGAGGGTGATTACAGAGCACCGATCGAGGCTACTTACAAGCAGTATCAGAAAGATTTTGCAGAGATTTATAAAGACAGAGATGATAAATTTGTATGTCTGATGGATCTGGCACTTCTTGCTGCGAAGAAATTAAAAGCAGAGGGAAAACTTGACGATCAGGAAGAATCTGACGAGATTAATGCGTGCAGCATCGTTGTCCCTGTAAAGATAGATGGTGTAGAGGAAGAGTGGCTGATCAACTTCAAAAATGAGACACATAACCATCCGACAGAGATCGAACCATTTGGTGGAGCTGCAACATGTCTTGGTGGAGCAATCAGAGATCCATTGTCAGGACGTACCTATGTATATCAGGCAATGCGTGTGACAGGTGCGGCTGATCCTACTGTGTCTGTAAAAGATACACTGAAAGGAAAACTTCCACAGAAGAAATTAGTTCGTGAAGCAGCACATGGATACAGTTCTTATGGTAACCAGATTGGTCTGGCAACAGGTGCAGTAAAAGAGATTTACCATCCAAATTATGTTGCAAAACGTATGGAGATCGGTGCAGTTATGGGAGCAGCACCTAGACGTGCGGTTATCCGTGAGACATCTGATCCGGGTGATATCATTATTTTATTAGGTGGTCGTACGGGCCGTGATGGTTGTGGTGGAGCAACAGGATCTTCCAAAGTACATACTCTGGAATCTATCGAAACATGCGGAGCAGAAGTTCAGAAAGGTAATGCACCTACAGAGCGTAAGATCCAGCGTATGTTCAAGAGAGAAGAAGTTAGTAAATTAATCAAGAAATGTAATGACTTTGGAGCAGGTGGAGTATCTGTTGCAATCGGTGAGTTGGCAGATGGACTGAAAGTAAATCTGGATAAAGTGCCGAAAAAATATGCCGGTCTTGATGGAACTGAGATTGCAATCTCAGAGTCTCAGGAGCGTATGGCAGTAGTTGTTGATCCAAAAGATGTAGATGAATTTTTGAAATATGCGAATGAAGAGAACCTGGAAGCTACGATTGTTGCTGAGGTAACGAAAGAACCTAGACTGGTGCTTTCATGGAGAGGAAAAGATATTGTTAATTTATCAAGAGCATTCCTTGATACCAATGGAGCACATCAGGAGACAAAAGTAGCAGTTGAGATTCCAAATCGTAAGGACAGTGTTCTTGGAAGAGAAGAGATTAAAGATGTCAGAGAAAAATGGTTAGAGACATTGCATGACCTGAATGTATGCTCTCAGAAGGGGCTTGTTGAGATGTTCGACGGATCTATCGGTGCGGCTTCTGTATTCATGCCACACGGTGGTAAATATCAGCTGACAGAGACTCAGAGTATGGTAGCAAAACTTCCGGTGACAAAAGGAGATTGCGATACTGTAACTATGATGAGCTACGGATTTGATCCGTATTTGTCAACATGGAGTCCTTATCACGGAGCAATTTATGCAGTGACAGAGTCTGTTGCGAAGATTGTAGCGAATGGTGGAGATTACAGTAAGATCAGATTCACATTCCAGGAGTATTTCCGCAGAATGTCCGAGGATCCTTCAAGATGGAGCCAGCCGTTTGCAGCACTTCTTGGTGCATATGATGCACAGCTTGGTTATGGACTTCCATCAATCGGAGGTAAAGATAGCATGTCCGGTACATTTGAAGATATTGATGTACCACCGACACTGGTATCCTTTGCGGTAGATATTGCAACAGAGAAGGATATTATTACTCCAGAACTTAAGAATGCCGGAGATAAACTGGTATGGTTACAGATTCCGACGGATGAATACGATATTCCGGTCTATGAAAAAGTAATGGATCAGTATGCAAAATTTACAGATAGTATTCATGCTGGTAATATTGTGGCTGCATATGCACTTGACAGACATGGTATTGCGTCATCCGTAAGCAAGATGGCATTTGGTAATGGAATGGGTGTAAATATTGATAAGGGCGTTGATGCAAAAGATTTATTTGCACCAGAATTTGGTGATCTGATCGCAGAAGTTCCGGCAGATAAATTAGGCGAATTGGCATTTGACTATACTGTGATCGGAGAAGTAACAGATGATGCTGCGATTACATATGGCGATATGAAGATTACACTCTCAGAGGCAGAGACTGCATGGAAAGAGACACTGGAATCTGTATTCAGCACAAATTCAGGTGCCGAAGGACAGGATCAGAAAGTAGAGACCGGACTTTACGATACAAAAGATATCCATATCTGTAGCCATAAGATTGCACAGCCGACAGTATTTATACCGGTATTCCCGGGAACAAACTGTGAATATGACAGTGCAAAAGCATTTGAGAGAGCAGGGGCAAAAGTTGTAACAAAGGTGTTCAAGAACCTGACAGCAGAAGATATCGTGGATTCTGTTAATATCTTCGAAAAGGCAATCAATGATGCACAGATTATTATGTTCCCAGGAGGATTCAGTGCTGGTGATGAGCCGGACGGATCTGCAAAATTCTTCGCAACAGCATTCCAGAATGCGAAGATCAAAGAAGCAGTAGAGAAATTATTAAACGAAAGAGATGGTCTTGCTCTTGGTATCTGTAATGGATTCCAGGCACTGATCAAACTTGGTCTTGTACCAAACGGAACGATCACAGGACAGACACCAGACTCTCCGACTCTGACATATAATACGATTGGCCGTCATATTTCTAAGATGGTATATACAAAAGTAGTAACAAATAAATCACCTTGGCTTGCAAATGCAACTTTGGGTGGTGTATACACCAATCCGGCATCTCATGGAGAAGGTCGTTTTGTTGCAAGCAAAGAGTGGCTGGATAAGCTGTTTGCAAATGGTCAGGTAGCAACGCAGTACTGTGACCTTGACGGAAATATTACGATGGACGAAGAATGGAATGTCAATGGATCATACCTTGCAATTGAGGGTATTACAAGTCCTGATGGACGTGTACTTGGTAAGATGGCACATTCTGAGAGACGTGCACGCTCCGTGGCTAAGAATATCTACGGCGAACAGGATATGAAGATCTTCGAATCAGGAGTAGAATATTTCAAATAAGCAGATAAAATCCGGAAAATGCAGGCGAAATAAGCAAAAAATGCAAGAAGAGAAGGATCAAATTGCAAGAAACCGGAATTTAATGTTGAAAAATTAGTAAAAAGTCTTGTGTTATGTGAAAAACTTTAGTACAATAGCGTAGGACAGTGAAGCCGGGAAAGTGGATGAAATTGTTCATCCACTTTTTTGATAGAAATCAAAATAAGAGTACAGGAGATATGTACTCATAAGAGAAGCTGTTCGAAATTATAGTTACGCGTAGGAGGTAATGGTATGTCATATGTAGATGAAGTCTTGGAAAGGGTAATTGCTAAGAACCCTGCAGAGCCAGAATTTCACCAGGCAGTAAAAGAAGTTTTGGAGTCATTGAGAGTTGTAGTTGAGGCAAATGAAGAAAAATTCAGAAAAGATGGGTTGCTTGAGAGACTGACAGAGCCTGAGAGACAGATTAAGTTCCGTGTACCGTGGGTAGATGACAAGGGTCAGGTACAGGTGAATACAGGATATCGTGTTCAGTTTAACAGCGCAATCGGAGCATACAAAGGAG
>ERZ773103.2301-NODE-2301-length-17947-cov-5.080706_pt1 | contig 17947 bp, 13 predicted proteins | sample MGYA00511118_ERZ773103 | MGnify/ENA primary metagenome ERZ773103 (study PRJEB29015, sample SAMEA2737821) | human gut metagenome | biome: human gut; feature: human-associated habitat; material: faeces | place: China | collected 2012 ... | reverse complement strand
TCTGAAGAAGATTCATCACAGATCCGGCACAGCCTGCTTTCGGGTTCATACAGCCGATCACCACCTCATCGATCCTGGACTGTACCAGTGCACCGGAACACATCTGACAAGGCTCCAGCGTTACATACATGGTGCATCCCTCCAGACGCCAGTCTCCCAGCTTTTTACTTGCCTTTCGGATAGCATTAAGCTCTGCATGGGATAAGGTATTTTTATCTGTATTGCGACGATTGTAGCCTCTGGCTATGATCTTTCCCTCATGCACGATCACGCAGCCGATCGGCACTTCCTCCAATGCACGGGCCTTTTTTGCCTGGCGGATCGCCTCTTTCATAAAACGTTCCTGATCTGTCACGTTTTTACTCCTCCTGTAACTTCACATTCCGGAAAAAGCTCCGGGATTCTATCTGTTCATACTAAGACTGCTCTCAGCCTTCTGTCCGTTCGATTATAGCTTTTCCGGTATTTCATGTCAATCTGCTGCAAAACAGATATTCGCACACAGCCAAAAACGCCACAGAAATTTCCACACTAATTTCTGCAGCGTTTTCTTATTGTATAACAGAAAAACGCAGACAACGGAAGCTCTCGCGAACTCCATTGTCTGCGTCAATGAATGCATTATATCTGCTTTTTTCCGGAAAGTCAAGCAGCCAGATTATTTGTGAAGGGACTCACCATTGGTAGCGATCACAGCTTTATACCAATAGAAGGATTTTTTCTTATAACGGTTCAGTGTACCTGTTCCATCGTCGTTGCGGTCCACGTAGATGTAGCCGTAACGTTTTTTCAGCTCTGCTATAGATGCACTGACAAGGTCAATGCAGCCCCAGGAGGTGTAGCCTATAAATTATATGTTTTTTCTTCCATGAGCAAGTCCCCATCTCTGCTTACTGCTTTTCGCAGCTCCGCAGGAAACTTACTTGATTCGGTTAAAAAGGCTTGCAGCTTTTTTCGGGGGAGAGTATGCTTGTAGTATCATAAATAAGAGAAACAAGGGGATTTTCCTATGAAAATATGTGGATTTAACAAAACAACTTTACTGGATTATCCGGGACGGGTAGCCTGTACCATATTCTTAGGCGGCTGCAACTTCCGCTGTCCATTCTGCCAGAACGGAGCTCTTGTCGTGGAGCCTGACACCCAGCCTGAATATTCCCAGGAGGAAATCCTGGCTTTTCTAAAAAAAAGAAAGGGGATTCTCGATGGCGTCTGTATTTCCGGCGGTGAACCCACACTTGCACCGGAGCTGCCGGAATTTCTCAGCAGGATCAGGGAACTGGGCTATGATGTGAAGCTCGATACCAACGGTTCCCGCCCCTCCGTGGTAAAAAATCTCGCAGCAGCTGACCTGATCAACAAGGTTGCCATGGATATCAAGGCCTGTCCTTCCAACTATCATGTGCTTACCGGTGTACATGCTGATCTGGATGGAATCCGGGAAACTGCCGGATGGCTGCTGGACGGACACCTTGATTATGAATTTCGTACAACAGTTGTGAGGGAACTTCATTCCGAAAAAGATTTTCAGGAGATCAGCCGGTGGTTAAGCGGTGCAAAAGCTTATTATCTCCAGGCTTACCGGGATTCCGACGGAGTTCTGATACCGGGATTCTCTGCCTGCTCCGAGGAAGAAATGAAAAACTACCGGGATATCCTGTCTCAGACGATCCCGGTAGTAGAAATTCGTGGTATGGAGCTGTGATCTGCGGATTTGCAAAACTGTTTGCTTATCTGCATGGATGCCGAAATTTTTCTGATCAGATGTTAATAAAACAGTACCAGTATCCTCCCTTTCCGCCTGGGATATGAATATCCGGACATTCCTTAAAGTAGGGAAAGCCAAACATATTGGCCATAAACCGTTCCTGCTGACTGTATCCGCCGGGCACTCCCAGTATGTACTGTCCCCGGGGATTTCTGCACAGCAGAAGATGGCCGAAATTCTGATATCCGTACATGACAAAACGGTTGCTGCAGAAGCAGCCGTTTTTTCTGCATAAGGCACTGCAGTCCGATGGTCTGATCTTGCGGCAGTCTGTGAAATAGCCGTCGTTAAAGGGATCATCACAGGGTATTCCCGGAAGTGGACGAGATGGCTCCGGTCGCGATGGTTTCGGCGGATGCGGTGACGGCTGGACTGGTCGTGGTGGTTCCGGCGGATGTGGTGATGGCTGGCCTGGTCGCGGTGGCTCCGGCGGATGCGGACCGGGAGCCTGATATGAATTTCCGGTTTCCGATGTCTTTAATACATCCTCCTGAATCTCCTCCACCGTCATGATCCTGTCTGACTCCTTCTGATTTTCCTGCACTTCTGGCAAGGTTCCATCTTTTTGATTTTCTTCTTCCTTTTCTTCCCGCTCTCTGCCTTTTTTCTCCGCCGCCTTCTGATATTCCGTTCCTGTTTTCTCCGTTTCCTTCCGAGATTCCATTTCTTTTTTCTTCCACTCGCGGAAATTCTCCGGCCGGATCGGCTGATCATCCCATTCCGTTCCCCAGAATCCGCCGGCATCGGAGATCAGAAGCAGTCCTCCAAGCTCCTGAAGACTTTTTCCCATGCCTCCAATATCCCCTGTATCCGTCTCCAGTGCGCACTCGATCCGTTCCCTCCCTGTAACACAGCTTCCGATCAAAATACCATCCATCAGCCCTTCCTGCCGCACAAACCCATACACTCTGCACCGACTTCCAGGCTCCAGTCCAACGCAGCGCAGATGAACCTCCACACGGCATTTCCTATCTCTGGCCTCCACCCTCACATAACCGCTGCTGCCATCTTTTTTTCCTTTCCGATACTCGTACACATACGCAACAAAACGCTGATATCCAGCCAACGCACGTCCCTCCGGTATTTCGGTTTCGTTAATATATATGAAGATCGAGAGAAATCATTCCATCAACTGAAAAAAGCTCCAGGATGTACAAACATAAAAAAGAACCCCTCAACCAAGGGATTCTCAAGCTGTTAGTCGAAAGAATACGGCTATACTCGAATCAGTACACCGAAACAGAATATTAACAGACAGGTGAAGAATTAAGACGTACAGAAAATTTGCGCATTTGTCAAAAAAGCATTACTATCTTAGAACATTTTGCGCTTGTCAGGATTTTCCGTATATGCTACACTGTACGGGAACAATCGTGTTACAGGGTGGCTGACCTCTAGTCCCAAAAGGATGGAGGTGGTGCTGATGAACAACAATTATTTTGACTTCAAAGATCTTATGGCTTTTGGCATGTTCATTCTAGCATTGCTTACGTTCGTATTAACGTTTTGTAAGTAATTCTTTACATAGAAAAACCACCCCAAAACTTTGGCCGAGTACAGGGTGGGATTTTCTAATCTTCTCTTATAAGGTCAACCCCTTGTGGGCGGTTGTTCTTTATATCTGTATTATAGCACTGCTATTTAAAGCATTCAAGAATATTTTCATCTGTAAATATAAAAAAACCCCTGGTGGTCCATGCTCGGGACATTCACCAAAGGCTTTCTCCTTTCTTTTCTCATTGAGGTAACACAAGGTAACACAAACTTACATTCCTTCATTTTTCACAAACAAAAAAGAACCCCTCAACCAAGGGATTCTCAAGCTGTTAGTCGAAGCGACAGGATTTGAACCTGCGACCTCTGCGTCCCGAACGCAGCGCTCTACCAAACTGAGCCACGCTTCGTTATTCTGTTTCAGTTGTTTGTGTGTTGCTCAACTGCAAGAGCTATTATATTAGAGTTTCTGTACTTTGTCAATAGAAAAAATTAAAATTTTTCAAAAAAATCGAATTTTTTCTTTTTTCCTGCTTCGGGCATGCATTTTCGCAGACCCGAAGCAGTTTTGGGAAAGGTTCTTTATAACATATCAAGTATATTCAGGTGAAATATATGCTTATTTCACTGTAACTGTTACCTTTTTTGTGATTCCGTTGCTGCTTACATAGATAACAGCTTTTCCTTTTTTCACACCTTTAACAACACCTTTGCTGCTTACAGTAGCAACTTTTGTATTGCTGCTTCTGTAGGTGATCTTTGCCTTTGAAGTAGCAACTGCCTTGATGGCTGTTGTTTTCTTTGCTTTTACACTTACAGCTGTTTTGGATGTGATCTTCAGGCTGCCTTTTTTTACTGTGATCCTGCAGGTTGCTTTGTAGCTTCCGCATTTTACTGTAATTGTAGCTGTTCCTGCTTTTTTTGCTGTTACTTTTCCGCCTGCGCTTACCACTGCAACGGATTTATTACTGCTTGTATAAGTAACTTTTCCGCTAACGCCTGTTTTTTTCACTTTGATCTGGCTTGTTCCACGCACAAATACAGTTTTCGCTGAAACCGAAGCTTTTACAGACGGCTTCTTAACTGTAATTTTGCAGGTTGCTTTATAATTTCCGCATTTCGCTGTGATCACAGCTGTTCCTGCCGCCTTTGCAGTTACCTTTCCATTTGCGGCTACAGCTGCAACAGATGGTTTACTGCTTGTATAGGTTACTTTTCCGGTAACACCTGCGGTCGTTGCTTTCAGCGTCACCGTAGCCGGAGATCCTTTTACATAAAGCGTTTTCGCTGATGCATTCATTTTTACAGATGGCGTTTTTACAGTAAGCTTGTACTGTGCAGTTTTTCCTGCTGCAGATGTTGCTGTGATCACGGCTGTTCCTGCTGCTTTTGCAGTTACTTTTCCGTTCTCGTCTACAGATGCAACCGTTTCATTATCGGAAGCGTATGTTACATCCTTGCAATTTTCGCCTGTTGCTTCAAGCTGTCTGGAGCTTCCGATATAAAGAACTCCTGAATTTTCTTTAAAAGCAATTGTTCCATACACCAGCTGAACAGAAACATCCGCGTGATCATCACTGGAGACTCTTACTGTATAGGTTTCATTTTCCGGTCTCGCTACAGTAGAATCCAAAGCAACCACTCCATCTGCGGCTACACCATCCTGTACAAGATATGTTGTCTGTGAATCATGTCCGACACCTGTTGTATAGAAAACAGATACCTTCGGATTTTTGTATTTATCAAGATTTGCAAGCTTTACATGGGTGCTGTCCGTAAATTCCGGAGAAACAGCCATCTCTTCTGTTGCCTGCGGTTTAACATAAATACCATCTGCAAATTCATATACATACGCACCGTCTGACATAATATACGTGATCCTGTTTACGGTTTTTCCTTCAAGACCTGCATCTTTTGCAAACGCAGCCTTATATACCTTCACCCACATCTCGTTCATATGACGCATACCATATTTTCCGCCATCTGTTGTTTCCAGGATCATTCCCTGGATCCCGGAGTTAACTGCAAAACCAGCATCACTCTTTGTGTCGCGGAGATATTTTGTGCTGGTTTCTTTTACTTTGATCTCATAATCTCCCCAACGAGAAGATGTATTGAGTGTTGCCTCCGCATCTGTCACAGTTGCCTTTACATTAAATTTTGTAGCACTGTATGTTCCATCTGTATTCAATTTTTTATACTGCCCAGGCTCTACCGCCGGAGTACGTCCCAGGGTGATCCCTGCTGCTTCTGTATATGCTCCGCTTTCCGGAAGTTCTCCCGCTTCTGAAAGGATCCGCGCCTCTACATACGTTTTTGCATCTGTAGCTACACTAACCTTTTTTACTCCTGCGATCTCATAACCATTTTCTGTCAGATTCTGAACATCTGCATTTCCGAAAGCAGTGCTTTTTCTGGTTGTGGCAGATGTAACGGAATCATATTTGCGGCTCGTTGCATCTCCTGCATAAAATTCCTCGTATGACAGAGATGCCGTACCGTAAAGTGTTCCTGTCAGTGCCTGATGTCCATTTGCCGCCTTATAATAAATATCCGTTCCCGGAATTTGTGTATATCCATCCACTGCTCCCTTTACCCAGTAATAGGAAACATTGGAAACCGTGATCGGCTGGCCTGTCAGTGTGATATTTTTTGTCATATCCACATAATTGTCGCTTGAGATCATAACCGTGTAGATTTCATCCCCGGCCCTGGCTACACTGCTGTCAAAGGTTACCACCCCGTTCTCTGCCACTGCATGATCTACAACATATGTTGTCTTTTTACCATGACCACTTCCTGTTGTGTAGTATACGGAAACCTTAGGATTTTCATATTTGTCAAGGCCATCTACTTTAACCTGAGTTGTATTTTCTTTTACAAAAGCCGCCTGTACCTTCATTCCTGCTTCAGGCTGTTTTTTCACAAGAGGAGCTTTGTCTCCGAACTCATATACATAGGAACCGTCCGGAGTAATATAAGTCACCTTTGATATTTTTTCCCCGATAAGCCCGGATCCTGCTGAAAACGCAAGTTCGTAAGGCTGTACCCAGATTTCATAGGTATGACGAAGTCCTACCTTCTTACCACTGGCAGTTTCAAGAATCACTCCCAGTGTATTTCCACCTACGGCAAAATCACCCTGCCTGGAATTGCGGAGATATTTTGTGCTGGCTTCTTTTACCACCAGCATGTAATCGCCCCAGATCGATGGTGCCTGGATCTGGGCAGATGCATCTGTGACTGTTGCTTTTACATCGAATTTTGTTGCACTGTATGTTCCGTCTGTATTCAGTGTTTTATACTGTCCTGTTTCCTGTGACGGCGCTTCATTCAATGTAATATCTGCTGCCTCTGTATAGACACCCTTTTTCGGAAGCTTGGAAGCAGCTTTCAGCACCTGTGCATCTACATAAGTTTCTGCGTCCACTGCAACACTTACATTCTTCACACCCTGGATCTGATATCCTGAAGAGGTTACTTCTGTGCTGTCCTCATTGGTAAAAATCTGATTTTTACTCGTTGTTGCCGAAGTGATAGCGTCATAGCTCTCCTGAGTGGTATCGCCGGCATAAAATTCCGAATAACTTAAGGTTGTCGTTCCGTACAGCTTTCCGGTCAGAGCTGTCTGCCCGTCTGCCGCTTTTACATAAACGCCTGTTGTACCTATCTGTGTATATCCCTCTGCCGGCTGCATGGACCAGAGATATTTCACTCCTGCAACAGTGATCTCAGAAGCATCCTGAAGGACCTCGCCTGCTTCTGCCATAAATGCTTCTCCATCACCGAATACCTCTTTTGTATCCTCCTGAATCTGCTCTTCCTCTTCCTGTTGAATCTCTTCTGCTGAAATTTCTGCTACTTCTTCCTGAATAGCTTCTGCATCACTTTCTTCCGGCTCTTCCGACTGGATATCAGCTTCACCAACTTCCGACTGGTCCTGGGAAACAGACTCCTGATCCTCGTTCTCTCCTTCTTCCTGTGCTGTATCTCCTTGTGTTTCTTCTGACACGTCACTAAAAACTTCCGCCTCAGACGCCATTGCCGTTACCGGCACTCCTGACGCGATCACCGCTGAACTCAGAACGAGTGCAGCTGACTTCTTAAAAAGCTTCCACTTATGCATACCTGTCCTCCTCTTTGTCTTTTATATTACACGACTTTATACCAGATCATGACCTTACAGCTGCTCTGGTTAATTGAAATTTCTTCTGCAGGATATTCAACATATGTCAGTTTCTGCAGAAGTGCTCTGTCAAGCACGCTTTAGTTTGTCTAAACTAACATATCGTCATTTTATCAATGCTTAAATTATTTGTCTATACATATCTGGCAAAAAAGCCTCGCGGTTATTGTTGTTTTTTTCTCAACTGAAAATTGTTTTCAAAATATTTATATTATTATCTAATATTTCAAACAAAAAAAGTATATATTCCAAGACATCATTTCAGGAAATGCAACAGCTATTGCCATTTCCTCCGGCATTCTCAGATCATATACTTTTTTATATTTCTATATTTTTGCTTTCTTTTATGCCCAGCGGCTCTTCTGTTCTTCGCAGATACTGTTCCACTGGCAGTTTCCACAGATTTCCTTACGTTTATCCAGCGCAAGGATTTTTTCCTGGACTTTTTTTGTAAATTCGCTGAAGTGCAATGTCTGTCCGGCCTTCAGTCCACATTTTTCCAGCACGGCATTGTCATACTCTGCCACTTTATCTCCGGCTTCGCAATGTCCGCCCAGATTATTCGGACAGGCAGAGCAGATCTCATCCGTATCCACATGAAGCCTTATTTTCTTTCCCTCCAGAAAAATCTTCAGCATCTCGGCCATATGTGCGGTAAAACCGTTACTGTAGCCTTCCCCCTTAAAATACGCCAGGCACATACCATGATGAGGGCGCAGAGGAATGACTATTTCCTCTGTGCCCTCATCAGAAGCATATGCCGCAGCACTGCTTTTATCTTGCATATTTACGTACCTTTCCTGATAAAACATAAGCCAGTGCGATCTTGATAAGATCCGGAATGATAAACGGGAACACACACCAGCCAAGAACTGCCATAAGTCCTACCGGACCTGTGCTTCTTGTGTAGGCAAACATAAACCATGCGGTTCCAAAGGCATAGCATACGATCAGTCCAACGATCATGGAAATGATCTGAACAACCGGCTTTCTGCCAAAAACGTGCTCAATTGCCCACATAACAAGTGCGGAAAAGATAAATCCAATGATATATCCACCTGCATTTCCGAGAAGAGCTCCAATGCCTCCGGAAAATCCTGCAAAAACCGGAACTCCTACTGCTCCAAGAAGAACGTAAACCAGAACTGCCAGAGTTCCTCTTTTTCCTCCAAGCACACCAACTGCCATAAATACTCCGAATGTCTGCAGAGTAAACGGTACCTGTGCCGGAATGGAAATCCATGAGCAAATTGCCATCACTACTGCAAAAACTGCACTGTAAACAAGATCATACGTCTTGCTTCTGCCTGCTGCCACTGTTGTCATAATAATCTGTATCCTTTCTTTCCTTTTCTGCTTTTCCTGTCGGAAGATCATTCCTGTCCTTTATAAATGATATCCGTTCTTTCGCTGTTAACAATTTAACACAGCAGGATTTTAATGTCAACTTAATTTTATTTTTTAAGTTTACATTTTGCAATGCCGTTACAACTATGTAAACTTGCCATTTACAAATGATATTGTCAATTTTCACTTTCAAATTCCCCTCTCTGATGCTATACTGAAACCAATGAGTTTTCAGCAAAAAGGGGGATTTTTCCACATGGATATACACGATATTCATAACATCAGCACCAACTGCACACGGACTGAATTTGTAGGGACCGCAGTCCTTGACACAATCGGACTCGTGATCTCCGGAGTTGATGATTCTCTGCTTAAAGAGATGAACGTAGGTACCCAATACCACTGTCTGGGGCTTTTCAGTTCCCGAACAGGCGCTGCCGGCCAGATCACAGCTATTGACGATGCAGTAAAAGCCACAAATACAGAAGTCCTTTCCATTGAGCTTCCAAGAGATACCAAGGGCTGGGGCGGTCACGGAAACTATATCGTCCTTGGCGGAAATGATGTATCCGACGTGCGTCACGCCATTTCTCTGGCTCTGGAACTGACTAACAAATATGCAGGTGAGGTCTACATCAGCGAATCCGGCCACCTGGAGTTTGCTTTTTCCGCAAGTGCAGGTCCTGCTATCCATAAAGCCTTCGGCACACCTCTGGGTGAAGCATTTGGTTTCATGGCAGGTTCTCCGGCTGCTATCGGTCTTGTGATGGCAGATAATGCCGTGAAATCCGCAGCAGTATCCATTACACAATATATGACTCCGAATATCGGTACCAGTCATTCCAATGAAGTGATCATCGCCATCTCCGGTGATGCCAGTGCTGTAAAAGCTGCTGTACTGGAAGGCCGTCAGACAGGCCTTGAGCTTCTCATCGGTATGGGAACCTATCCGGAGATCCCGGGTACGCCGTATCTGTAAAATCTCCGGATTGCAGGAAATTTGTGAATTTCCACACACTACACTTCACGAAACACATATCTGCGTCATGCATACAAAAGCAGCGCTGCAAGGATCCGCATACGATCCTGCAGCGCTGTATTTCTCTTAAATATTCTCCTCTGGATTTTTCCGGATCAGCCCACCTGATATACATCTGCAGACTGAAGTCCGAAGCTTAACGCCTCAGAATGGCTTCCACAATAGATATCCACATGTCCGTAAGGAGTTCCCAGATCCTCTACCGTATAAACAGTGCCGTTGATCAGAAGCTTGGTTCCAAACGGAACACCTGCCATGGCAACGGTACGTCCTGCTGTCGGAACTGTTCCGCTGGCGGTAAGATTGCCGGCTGTACCGCAGCACTGTGCACAGTTGCAGTATGCGGTCAGTGTAAAGTTTCCAAGATATGTTCCCTGACTGGAAGAACCGGAATCGGACGTATCCGCAGAGGCATCTTCCGTCTCCTCGGAAGCTGTCTCATCATTGGAAACCTCCTCAGAAACCTCCTCCTGGGAGCTGTCCTCGGAAACATCTTCGGAACTTCCGGACTGTACATCATCCGCTTCCTCTTCCTCCTCTACAACAATGTCTGTACTTGTAGAGCTACTGGAAGACTCGGTTGTATCCTCCTCCGGATCATAGCCGTAATCATCGTCAGAATCAGCCTCTTCACTGTCCTCGTTATCCTGATCGGCTTCTTCCTGGGCTGCCGCTTCTGCTGCCTGTCTCTCAGCCTCTGCTGCCGCTTCAGCCTTAGCTTTCTCTTCTGCAGCCTTCTCCGCCTCTGCCTGCTGTACCAGAGCGGTAATACTGCTGTCTGCATTACTGATATCTGCCATCAGCTGCTGAGCCTCTTCCTGGCTGGCGCTGATCTGGTTTACATAAGAGTTAATATCATCGCTTGTACTGGAAGCCATGGACTGCACTTCCTGCTGTTTGGCTGCACGCTCCGTCATCAGATCATCGATCTCTGCGGACTCCGTCTCAACCTTTTTCTCATTCTCCTGGATATTCTTCTGAAGACTCACATATTTATCCAGCATGTCTCTGTCGTATGTAGAAATCTGGATCGCATTCTCCGCGCGATTGAGAAATTCTGCAAGGCTTTCGGAAGAAAGCAGTGTCTCCAGTGCGGAAGTTCCGGCATTTTCATACATATATGCGATTCGAAGCTTCATGGATTCATACTGATCTGCAGAAGCTTTCTTTGCTTTTTTCAGTTCTTTTTTTACTTTATTTAATTCATCTTCCTTCTCAGCAGCCTGGATACTAAGCTCAGAAATGCTGTTGGTAAGATCCTCATACTGTGCGTTTAAATCAGCCAGATAGCTCTCCAGCTCCTGCTTCTTGCTCTCCAGTGTGCCGATGCTGCTCTGTACCTGCGCAAGACCCTCCTCAGCGGCCTGTTTCTCCGCCTGTGCCTCTGCGATCGCAGCGTCTGTACCTGACGCATATACGGTGCTTCCCATGGAAAGGGTCAGCATACCTGTAAGCAGTAATGTGAAAACTTTTCTATTCTTCATATAAACACCTTTCGTCCTTTCATGGATTCTAGTATAACACATTTTTCATAAAAAGCAATAATTTTATTTTATTTCTGTAACAAATACGTAATAATTTAAATTTTTATGAACTGAAAAGCGTTTTTTTTTGTTTTCCGGAGCACAAAAAAACTGCCCTCTCACAGATTTATCTGTAAAACGGCAGTTTTTATTCTATGCTGTTTCAATCCAAAGATCATCAGCTACGAGAATACTTCTCTGATGTAATCCCCCCTGAAGCTGCTTCTCTTACTCCGCAGCCTCCATAAGAACCTCATTCTCAGCTTCCTCAGCCATTACTTCCTGATACTTGTCCAGGATGATCGTCTGGATCTGCTCTCTTGTTGCTGAATTGATCGGATGTGCGATGTCACGATATTCACCGTCGCTTGCCTTACGGCTTGGCATTGCGATGAACAGCCCCTTCTCGCCTTCGATCACCTTGATGTCATGTACCACAAACTCATCATCTATTGTGACAGACACAACGGCCTTCATTTTCCCTTCTTTTGCTACCTTCCTCACACGTACATCTGTAATATTCATTGCTACTTGCCCCTTTCATTTCGCTAACCGTATCTGCGGAAAACTGATCTTCCGCATTTATAATACGTAGCGTTCGTTTTTCTCTACGACGATCTTCACTTCTCCTTCTTCGCCGCAGTAATATGAATTCGCCCGGATGGTATCCCGGCTCTCAACAATGCAATTCTCAATATGCGTATTATCTCCAAGATATACGTCATTAAGAATCACAGAGTTTTTGATCACACAGTTATTTCCTACAAATACATCACGGAACAGAACAGAATTCTCCACAGTTCCGTTGATGATACATCCGCTGGACACCAGACTGTTCTTCACAGTTGCACCCGGATTGTACTTAGCAGGAGGTACATCTGCGATCTTGGTTTTGATCGCCGGCTCCTGTTTGAAGAAATAGTTCCGGATCTCCGGTTTCAGGAAATCCATATTTGTCTGATAATAAGCCTCTGCAGTAGAGATATTATTCCAGTAGTTATCGATCTTATATCCGTAAATCCTCTTCAGATTTTTGTAACGGATAAGAATATCATTTACAAAATCATGCCTTCCTTCCTGGGCAGCACGCTCGATCAGTTCGATCAGCTGCCTTCTTCGGATGACATAGATACCAGTAGATACCGTATTATAGGAGGAAACGATCGGTTTCTCCTCAAATTCCTCGATCCGACAGTCCTCATTCATGCGAAGAACACCAAATCTCTCAACCTGGCTCTGATCCTTGCATGTAGTACATACAACGGTAACATCTGCACGCTTTGCGATATGATACTCCAGGACTTTATTGTAATCCAGCTTGTAGATTCCATCGCCGGAAGCGATCACCGCATAGGGTTCATGACTGTTCTTTAAAAAGCTCAGGTTCTGATAGATCGCATCTGCAGTACCCTGATACCATAAGCTGTTATCTCTGGTAATGGTTGGAGTAAAGACATAAAGTCCTCCCTGTTTTCTTCCGAAATCCCACCATTTGGATGAACTTAAATGCTCATTAAGGGAACGGGCATTATACTGTGTCAGCACAGCAACCTTCTGGATATGTGAATTTGCCATGTTGCTGAGGGCAAAGTCGATCGCGCGGTAACTTCCTGCAATAGGCATTGCCGCGATTGCTCTTTTGTTTGATAATTCTCTCATGCGGTTATTATTACCGCCTGCCAAAATAATACCTATCGCTCTCATTCTTTCCCACCGTCCTTTGCTGCAATTACCTGGCCGGCTGCCAGTTCTCCGTCAGGGTAGTCTTCTTTTGTTGTAACACCGGCGATAGCGGTATTCTTACCGATTTTGACACTGTCCGGAATCACGCTGTTTTCGCCAATAGCCACAAGTCCAAAGGAATATACAGCCGGTTTCAGAACATTCGGTGCCTCCTCGCCGCATCCGATCACAACATTATTTCCGATGACAACATCTTCTGCCACGATGGCTTTATCCATAACAACGTTCTCACCAACTGCTGTATTCTTCATGATAATAGAATCACGGATCACACTGCCCTTGCCGATGATAACATTCGGACCGATCACTGAATTATGTACTTCACCATAGATTTCTGTTCCCTCACCGATGATACACTTGTCCACAACTGCATCTGCGGAAATATACTGTGGCGGGATCACATCTCCCTTGGTGTAGATCCTCCAAAATTCCTCATAAAGATTAAACTCCGGAATGATATCGATCAGCTCCATATTTGCTTCCCAGTAAGAACCAAGAGTTCCTACATCTTTCCAGTAGCCGTTGTACTCATAAGCAAAAAGGCGCTGCCCCTTCTCTTTACAGTACGGAAGGATATGTTTACCGAAGTCACAGCCATTCTGATCCTTCAGGGCGATCAGTGCTTCCTTCAGAACCGGCCATGAGAAAATATAGATACCCATGGATGCAAGATTGCTGCTTGGATGCTCCGGCTTCTCCTCAAACTCAGTAATACGGCTGCTCTCATCAGTAACCATAATACCAAAACGGCTGGCTTCCTCAATGGGAACCGGCATACACGCGATCGTAATATCTGCCTTGTTCGCCTTGTGGAAATCCAGCATCACTTCGTAATCCATCTTATAGATATGGTCACCGGAAAGGATCAGTACATAATCCGGGTTATACTGCTCCATATAAGCCAGATTCTGATAGATCGCATTGGCAGTTCCTGTGTACCATTCACTGCTTGTGCTCTTCTCATACGGAGGAAGGACTGTGACACCGCCTTCATTGCGGTCAAGATCCCACGGAATACCGATACCGATATGTGTATTCAGGCGGAGAGGCTGGTACTGTGTCAGCACACCCACCGTGTCAATTCCCGAGTTAATACAATTGCTCAGTGGAAAATCGATGATACGATATTTACCACCAAAAGCGACTGCCGGCTTTGCAACCTTTTCTGTCAAAACTCCTAACCTGCTGCCTTGCCCACCGGCCAAGAGCATGGCAATCATCTCTTTCTTAATCATGCGATCACCTCTTGTATGTTATGATTATTCCATTATAGCATACTTTACTGTATTAGTGAACATTTTTTACAATTATTTTAGCTGTATTTTACTTTTTTTATCGCTATTGTATATTATAAATTGGTAAGACTCATCATTTTTTTCATTCCTCTGGTAATTTTCAACATTTTTCGATGTTATTTTCTGGTTACTTTTATATTCCGTAAAAAACCGCTTTTTTAGCCAAAAGAACCACTTTTCAATTGTTTCTGTTGGCGTTATAATAAAACAGACAAAAGAACTACGAAAATAACATATATATAAGGAGATTATTATGTATCAGATAGACTTTCATAAACCGCTCCATATTCATTTCATCGGGATCGGAGGCATCAGCATGAGCGGCCTTGCCGAGATCCTTCTGGAAGAAAATTTCCGGATTTCCGGTTCCGATGCCAAATCCAGCCCGCTGACCCGCACCCTGGAAGAACGTGGCGCTGTGATCTATTACGGACAGCGCGCTTCCAACATCAAGGATGATGTAGATGTGGTTGTCTATACAGCAGCGATCCACCCGGACAACCCGGAATTTGCCTGTGCGAAAGAAAAAGGGCTTCCAATGCTCACCCGCGCAGAGCTTCTGGGACAGATCATGCGGAACTACGATACACCGATCGCAATTTCCGGAACCCACGGAAAAACCACTACTACTTCCATGGTTTCCCATATCCTTCTTGAGGGTGACTGTGATCCTACCATCAGTGTTGGCGGAATCCTTCCTGCTATCCACGGAAACATCCGCGTTGGAAATTCTGAGACCTTTATCACAGAGGCATGCGAATACACCAACAGCTTTTTAAGCTTCTTCCCTAAGATCAGTGTGATCCTGAACATGGATGCCGATCATCTGGATTTCTTCAAGGACATCGATGACATCCGCCATTCCTTCCGGAAATTTGCAGAGCTTCTCCCTGCTGACGGTACTCTGATCATCAACGCCGACACACCGGAGTATGAGACGATCACCCGGGAGCTTCCATGCAATGTTCTTACCTATGGTCTGGAGCACGATGCCGATTACACCGCAGCAGACATTACCTGGGATAAATACGGACATCCTTCCTTCTCCGTTCTCTTCCGGGGCAAAAAGATCGGCAGCTATTATCTGCGTGTACCGGGTATCCACAACGTATCCAATGCACTGGCCGCCATTGCCGTAGGACGTCTTCTGGACCTTCCGGATGATGTGATCGTCAAAGGTCTCGGAAGCTTTACCGGTACAGACCGTCGTTTCCAGTATAAAGGTGAAATCGGCGGTATCACCATCATTGATGATTACGCACATCATCCAACCGAGATCGAGGCAACCCTTCATGCCGCAAAGAATTATCCGCATCAGAAGGTATGGTGTGTATTCCAGCCTCATACCTACACACGTACCAAAGCTCTTCTTCCGGAATTTGCAAAAGCGCTGACTCTGGCCGATCATGTTGTACTGGCTGATATTTATGCCGCACGTGAAACAGACAATCTTGGTATTTCTTCCCAGGATCTCCAGAAACAGATCCAGGAACTTGGAACCCCCTGCGAATATTTCCCGACTTTTGATGAGATCGAGAGCTTCCTCTTAAAAAGTTGTGCACATGGTGATTTGTTGATAACTATGGGCGCCGGAGACGTTGTAAATATTGGAGAACACCTTCTCGGAAAATAATTATCCACATTATCCACATGCTTATGCACATTTCAAACGTGCCTGGCATGTGGATTTTTTTGTGTATAACCTACTTGACATAATTCAACAGCCAAATTCAACAAATACCGCATTTTTCTTACAAAATTAAGGTTTTTGTTAGTTGCTGATAATGTTATCCTCAAAGTTTTCCACACTATCCACATTTTCCACATGGAAATTGGTGCACAACTTCTGTGAAAATAGACTATTCTCAAGTAAAAGCGGTTGTGCTATAATCCTTTTTAGCATGGCGGACTTTGGGATATCACCTGAAATATCTGCTGTATTTTAGAAAGGGAGCTGCTGATCATGAGCCTGATTTCACTTCAGAATTCCTCTGAACTGGAGGTAACGATTCTTTCCAATCGCTTTATTGACAATTTCATGCCTCGTGCCAACGGGGAGTTCGTAAAGGTATATATCTACCTTCTCCGGATGGTATCTGCCGCTCCTTCTTCTTTCAGCCTGGAGCATATGGCAGACAGCCTTTTCTGCACGGAAAGAGATATTTCCCGTGCGCTGAAATACTGGGAAGGTGAGAAACTGATCGCATTAACCTATACTGCAGATCAGAAGCTTTCCGGGATCACTTTGCTGGAACCCTTTGCGGATACCGGTCATAGAGAGAGCAGCGCTTCCGTGGATACTTTCACCGGTTCCGGCAATTCTGCTTCCGTTTCCGGGAACACGGATCCGGGAGTCCCAAGCTCCGCTGATTACATTCTCAGTCTCACTCCTGACCGGATCAGAGAACTTAAGCAAAACGAAGAGATCAGTCAGCTTCTCTATATCACAGAGCAGTATCTGACCAAAACACTGACGCCTACAGAAATGCAGAAGATCCTTTTTTTCTATGATGAGCTCCATATGTCTGCGGATCTCATCGAATATCTGGTGGAATACTGTGTTTCCAGAGGCCGCAAGAGTATGCGTTATATTGAAACAGTTGCACTCGCCTGGGCAAAAGACGGCATCACCACCGTCGAGATGGCACGGGATGCCAGCTCCCGTTTTTCCAAGGATTATTACACGATCCTGAAGGCTATGGGGATCAGCGGCCGCAACCCTGTTGATAACGAGATCACTTACATTGATACCTGGCGCAAGACCTACGGTTTTGATCTGGAGCTGATCCAGGAAGCCTGCAGCCGTACTGTCCTTTCCACCGGACAGCCCAGTTTCCAGTATGCGGATAAGATCCTCTCCGGCTGGAAAAAGAAAAACGTACATACGCTGGAGGATATCCGGCTTCTGGATGCCGCACACAAAAAACGCCAGCTTGAGAAATCTGTTTCCAGGAAGAAGCAGCCCCAGACCCAGCCTCAGAATAGCAACCGCTTCAATAATTTCCACCAGCGTGATTATGATTTTGCGGAATATGAGAAACGTCTTTTAAATAATCAGTAACAGAAACTGGAAGGAGCGCTTTATGCCTTTACAGAATTTTCAATATGATACTATAATGAGAGAATACAGCCGCCGGCAGGCACAGAATCACCGCATTCTGGAGGAACACACAGCCGAAGCCTACGGAAAGATTCCCCGTCTGAAAGAGATCGATGACGAGGTGGCAACTTTAAGTGCCGACAAAGTCCGACGTCTTTTAAACGGCGAAGAAAAGGGAACTTCAGATCTGAAGGCAGCCATTCAGGAGCTTTCCGATGAACGGATCACCCTTCTTGTTGCAAACGGCTTTCCCGGAGACTATCTGGAGATGCCTTACACCTGCCCTGACTGCCAGGATACCGGCTATATCGGCAGCCGGAAATGCACCTGTTTTAAAAAAGCTGAGATCGAGCTGCTTTATGCACAGTCCAATCTGAATGAAATTCTCGAAAAAGAGAATTTTGACAGCTTTTCATTTGACTATTATTCTGCTACAATAAAAAACGAAGCCA
>ERZ773103.2295-NODE-2295-length-17984-cov-12.565731_pt1 | contig 17984 bp, 15 predicted proteins | sample MGYA00511118_ERZ773103 | MGnify/ENA primary metagenome ERZ773103 (study PRJEB29015, sample SAMEA2737821) | human gut metagenome | biome: human gut; feature: human-associated habitat; material: faeces | place: China | collected 2012 ... | reverse complement strand
TACCCCCATATAGGACTTTTATATTTCATTGTCCTATATGAGGGTAGCATATCAATGACACTGTGGGTACTTTTTTTATTCTATATACCGGAAACTTCACAAAGGCTACATAGTTCTCTGCTATAATAATTAAGATCAAAGAAAAATATATCATGAAAATATAAATTTAAGAGGAGGGCCGGGTCTTATGGATAAGATCAAAATATTAGTAGTAGATGATGAAAGCAGAATGAGAAAACTGGTGAAAGATTTCCTTGGAAGAGAAGGATATCAGGTATTGGAAGCCGGCGACGGGATGGAAGCAATGGAAGTATTTTATGATGAAAAAGATATTGCACTGATCATTCTGGATGTGATGATGCCAAGAATGGATGGATGGCAGGTATGCCGTGAAGTACGCCAGTCATCAAAAGTGCCGATCATCATGTTAACTGCAAGGTCAGAGGAACGAGATGAATTACAGGGATTTGCTCTGGGGGTTGACGAATATATTTCCAAGCCATTCAGTCCGAAGATCCTGGTAGCCAGAGTCAATGCAATATTAAGAAGAGCCAATGTATTAGGCGGTGGTGACGAGATCGATGCAGGAGGAATTGTAATCGATAAAGCCGCACATCAGGTGAAGATTGATGGTAAAGAGATTGAATTAAGCTTCAAGGAATTCGAACTGCTGTCATACTTTGTAGAGAATCAGGGCATTGCATTATCGAGAGAGAAGATCTTGAATAATGTATGGGATTATGATTATTTCGGAGATGCAAGAACCATTGATACACACGTAAAGAAATTAAGAAGCAAACTCGGAGAAAAGGGAAATTACATTAAGACAATCTGGGGCATGGGATATAAATTTGAGGTTGATGAAGCATGAAGATCATAAGTAAAGATAAGAAACAGAAGATAAAAAGTGTACATCATTCGATTAAGACGCAGATGATCACATCCTTTGTAGGATTGTTGATCTGTCTGGTCGTGACATTGATGTTCATCAACGGAAAATTTCTGGAGCCGTATTATATAAGTAAGAAGGAATCCCGTTTCATAGAACTTTATGAGAAATTAAATGACGTATCAAATGAAGATAAATGGGACAGCACAAAGAAGAATAATTCACTCATTCATTTCGCTGAAAAGAATAATATTTCTTATCTGGTAATTGAAAAGGATAATGATGTGCATACGAATGTGCATGACAAGAATATGTTGAAGAATCAGATGATGGGATATTTTCTGAATCAGGCACAAAAAGAAAGCCGGACACTGGATTCTACGGATGTCTATCAGATCAACCAGTCATGGGATCCGTGGAATCAGAGTTATTATGTTGATATGTGGGGAAGTCTGGATGACGGCAGTCAGTTCCTGCTTCGAAGTCCGGTAGAAAGTATGCGTGAAAGTGCGTCGATATCCAATCGTTTCTTATTATATATAGGAAGTGTTCTGATCGTTGTATCCATTCTTCTGATCTGGTATTTCTCAAAAAGAATCACAGATCCGATCCGGGAGCTTGCGAGATTATCCGACCGGATGGCAGATCTTGATTTTGATGCGAAATACACCAGCGGCGGAAGCAATGAGATCGGAGAACTGGGAGAGAACTTTAACCGGATGTCAGAGAAATTGGAGAGCACAATCTCTGAACTTAAGAAAGCTAACAACAGTCTGCAGAAAGACATCGAACAGAAAGACAAGCTGGAAAAGATGAGAAACGAATTCCTAGGAAACGTATCTCATGAGTTAAAGACACCGATCGCTCTGATCCAGGGCTATGCCGAAGGATTAAAAGAAGGAGTCAATGAAGATGCGGAGAGTCGGGAATTCTACTGTGATGTTATTATGGATGAGGCGTCCAAGATGAATCAGATGGTCAAGAATCTGCTGACATTGAACCAGCTGGAATTCGGTGATGAAGATATCGTGTTTGAACGATTTAATCTGACGGCACTGGTCAAAGGCGTTCTGCAGAGTATGGAGATCATGGCGGATCAGGCAGGTGCCAAGATTATGTTGCACACAGAAGAGGACATCTATGCGTGGGCAGATGAGTTTAAAGTAGAGCAGGTTGTAAGAAATTATGTAAGTAATGCATGCCATCATGTCAGCGGCGATATGGTGATCGAAGTGAAGATGGTGCAAAAAGACGGCAAAGTCAGAGTATCGGTATTTAATACCGGTAATCCGATCCCGGAAGCAGATGCACCTCATATCTGGGATAAATTCTATAAAGTAGATAAGGCTCATACAAGAGAATATGGAGGCAACGGAATCGGCCTTTCAATCGTAAAAGCAATTATGAAATCATTCAACCAGGAGTATGGTGTAAAGAATTATGACAATGGAGTTGAATTCTGGTTTGAACTTGATGTACAATAAACCATAACAGTTCACTTGACAAATAATATAAAGTGAATGTCCGGGACAATATCCCTGATATACCACATGTGAAAGGCAGGACAACAAGATGATTGCAATTATTGATTACGATGCAGGAAATATAAAGAGTGTGGAGAAAGCCATGCAGCTTCTGGGACAGGAAGTAATAATCACAAGAGACAGAGAGACGATCATGAATGCAGATAAAGTGATCCTTCCGGGAGTCGGAGCATTTGGAGATGCGATGAGTAAACTCAGACAGTATGGGCTTGATGAGGTGATCAGGGATGTGACGGCAAAGGGAACTCCTTTCCTGGGAATCTGTCTTGGTTTACAGTTATTATTTGAACGAAGTGATGAGACGCCGGGCGTGGAAGGACTTGGAATTCTGAAAGGTGAGATACTAAGAATCCCGGATAAGGAGGGCCTTAAGATTCCACATATGGGATGGAACTCTTTGAAGTTCCAGAATAACGGAAGATTATTCAAAGGGATTCCGGAAGATTCCTATGTATATTTTGTTCATTCTTATTATTTGAAAGCAGCAGATGAGGGAATTGTAACTGCTACGACAGAATACAGTACACATATCCATGCTTCGGTAGAACAGGGGAATGTATTCGCATGCCAGTTCCATCCGGAAAAAAGCAGTGATATCGGAATTCAGATATTAAAGAACTTTGTGGAATTATAGGGAGGACATCATTATGCATACAAAAAGAATCATTCCATGTCTGGATGTAAATAACGGAAGAGTTGTAAAGGGAGTAAATTTTGTATCGTTAAGAGATGCCGGAGATCCGGTTGAGATTGCAAAAGCGTATGATAAAGCAGGTGCAGATGAGCTTGTATTTCTTGATATTACAGCATCATCGGATGCCAGAGGTACAGTGGTAGATATGGTACGCAAGGTGGCAGAAAACGTATTCATCCCATTTACAGTTGGCGGAGGAATCCGTACAGTAGATGATTTTAAGGCACTCTTAAGAGAAGGTGCGGATAAGATTTCAATTAATTCATCTGCAATTAATACACCGAATCTGATATCAGAAGCAGCAGAAAAGTTCGGCAGCCAGTGTGTAGTTGTTGCAATTGATGCAAAGAAGCGGGAAGATGGAAGTGGCTGGAATATTTATAAGAATGGCGGACGGATCAATGTAGGAATTGATGCGGTGGAATGGGCTTCGAAAGTGGAGAAGCTTGGAGCAGGTGAGATCCTTTTGACAAGTATGGATTGTGACGGAACAAAAGCCGGATATGATCTGGAACTTACGAAAGCAATTGCCGAGGAAGTGAATATTCCAGTGATCGCATCCGGAGGTGCCGGCAGTCTGGAACATTTTTACGATGCACTGACGGAAGGAAAAGCAGATGCGGCTCTGGCAGCATCATTATTCCACTATAAGGAACTGGAGATCAGAGAAGTAAAAGAATATTTAAGAGGAAAAGGTGTATCCGTTCGTCTGTAAGAATGAACAAAGATAAGAGGAAAAAGGATAGTGTAAAACATGGCAGCAATTAATAATGACTGGCTGGATGCTCTAAAAGGAGAGTTTAAAAAGCCATATTATAAAAAATTATTTGAAACAGTCAACGAAGAATACAGGACAAGGCAGATATTTCCGCCTGCAGATGATATTTTTAATGCATTTCATCTGACACCTTTACATAATGTAAAAGCGGTTATACTGGGACAGGATCCATATCATAATGTAGGACAGGCACACGGACTTTGCTTTTCTGTGAAGAAAGGAGTAGATATTCCGCCGTCACTGGTGAATATCTATAAAGAATTGCATGATGATCTGGGATGTACGATCCCAAATCACGGCTGCCTGACCAAGTGGGCTGAGCAGGGAGTCCTGATGTTAAATACGGTATTAACAGTAAGGGCGCATCAGGCCAATTCGCATAAAGATATTGGATGGGAAGAATTTACAGATGCAGCTATCATGGCATTAAACAGTCAGGATCGTCCGATCGTTTTCATCTTATGGGGAGTACCGGCTCAGAGAAAGGCAAGGATGCTTACGAATCCCAAACACCTGATCCTGAAAGCCCCGCATCCGAGTCCGTTATCCGCATATCGTGGATTTTTCGGAAGTAAGCCATTTAGTCAGACCAATGATTATCTGAGAGCTCACGGAGTAGAGCCAATTGACTGGCAGATTGAGTAGATGAGGAGAATATAAGGAAAGTATGAAGAAAATTAAGGCATTACTTGTGGTCGTTTGCACAGGTGTATTATTGACAGCCTGCGGCAATTCATCCCAAAAAGGGGTAGAATACTTAGAAGACGGAAAATATGATCAGGCAATCGAACAGTTTGAACAGGCAGTAGATAAGAAGAAAAATGTCGGGGATGCCTATCGTGGCATTGGAATTGCCAAATGGGAAAAGAAGGATTACAAAGGTGCAAGAAAAGCTTTTAAGAAAGCACTGGAAAATGATGCCGAAAAGACGGGAACCATCTATAATATGATTGGAAACTGTGATTTGAAACTCGGAGAAGCGAAAGAGGCATTAAATTATTATAATCTTGGCCTGGCACAGGAAGATTCCGGTAAAAAGATGAAAAAAGAGATGCAGTACAATATTATTGTTGCATATGAACAGATGGAAGACTGGGAAAGTGCAAAGGTAAAACTGGAAGAGTATCTGGAAAATTATCCGAATGACAAATCGGCAAAAAAAGAGGCCGAGTTTCTGAAAACAAGATAAATGGAATGAATCTATAGAAAATGGGAACAGTATGATAGAAATAAAAAATGAAACAGAAAAAGTAATACTGGTCGGTGTATCACTTTCAGATCAGGATGATACAAAAGAATCTCTGGAAGAATTAAAAGATCTGGTGTCCACGGCAGGAGCTGAGACCGTCGGAATGGTCATTCAGAACAGAGAACAGCAACATCCGGGAACCTATGTCGGAAAAGGAAAGATTGAAGAACTGAAAAGTATGATCTGGGAGCTTAGGGCGACAGGAATCGTATGTGATGATGAACTTTCTCCGGCACAGATGAAGAATCTGCAGGACGAACTGGATGTAAAAGTAATGGACAGAACATTGATCATTCTGGATATCTTTGCGGCAAGAGCATCTACAAGTGAAGGCAAGATTCAGGTAGAACTGGCGCAGTTAAAGTACCAGCAGACCAGATTGGCGGGCTTTGGTAAGGCTATGTCGAGGCTTGGAGGAGGAATCGGAACCAGAGGCCCGGGAGAAAAGAAACTTGAGATGGACAGGCGTCTGATCAAGAGCAGGATCGCACAGCTTAACCGTGAATTAAAAGATGTAAAGAAGCACAGAGAAGTAACAAGAGAGCAGAGAAGCCGCAGTCATATTCCGGTGGCCGCGATTGTTGGTTATACGAATGCGGGAAAATCAACACTTCTGAATACGCTGACCGGTGCAGGGATTCTTGCAGAGGATAAATTATTCGCAACCCTGGATCCAACAACCAGAGATCTGAAGCTGCCAAGTGGTCAGGAAATCCTGATGACAGATACGGTAGGATTTATCAGAAAACTTCCGCATCATCTGATCGAGGCATTTAGAAGTACACTGGAAGAAGCCAGATATGCAGATATTATCCTGCATGTAGTAGATGCTTCTAATCCGCAGATGGATGAGCAGATGCATACAGTGTATGAAACACTTCAGAATCTGGGTGTGAAAGACAAACCGGTTATCACAGTATTTAATAAGATCGACCGTATGGAGGATATCTGGGTGCCGAGAGATCTTCATGCAGACTATTATGTGAAGATCTCAGCCAGGACAGGGGAAGGAATTACCGAATTCCTTCAAGCTGTAGAAGCAGTATTAAGGGAGCAGAAAGTAGAGATTGAGGCACTTTATCCATATAAAGAGGCAGGAAAGATTCAACTGATCCGAAAGTACGGGGAACTGCAGGAAGAAGAATACCGGGAAGATGGTATCTTTGTAAGGGCTTTTGTTCCGGCAGAACTTTACGGACAGGTACGGCCCGAAGGCGTAACACCGAACAATTGTTTATAAGCTCTGGAGAAGGTAGAGTAATCTTTAAAACCACAATCATAACAAACCTGTGTGCCAGGCGCACCGGTAGATAAAAGTTCTTTCGCAAGCAGGAGCCGTTTCTGGGAGATGTATTGTCCCAGAGTATAACCGGTCTCCTGCTTGAATAATCTCATCATATAATATTTACTGATATAGAATTGATCTGCGATCAGATCGATTGACAGATTTTCACAGAGGTGTTCGCCTACATAATCAAGGATGGCGAGCACCTTTTCATTACAATTATCAGTATCGATATATTCGAGCCGGTTCTTTCTTACGGCCCGGTTCAGATGTATCATAAATTCCAGAAACATAACCTGTCTGTAAAGCTCGGAAGCATAGCCGCCATCCGTAAACGAATGCTCCAACTGAGAGATAGAACGAAACAGAGAGCTTTTTTCGAAAGATGGGATACGCAGAACATTGGAATGTTCTTTTGCAGCCTTTTGAAAACAATAACTCAGATCATAATTATCTGTCTGATAAGCATTCATAAAATTAGGTGAGATATAGACAATGATTCTTTCATATGGGCAGGAATTGTCAACGGTCAGTCTGTGGATATCGCCTTGTTTTACAAGTACAATGTCATAAGGTTTCAGATCGTAAGAACGGCCCTCGATCATGTAATTTACTTTGCCACGGATGAAGATGGTGATCTTATCAAAGTCATGATAGTGGTAGTCTACTTCTTTTGTCTCCTGATCTGTCAGATGAAAGAGACGGAATTCGCTGTTAAGGTATCCTTTTTTCTCATATTGTTCCATTATCGGTACCTCCCCGGATATATATTGGACTGTCTATAGAAAGTTTATATGAAAATGGCATTATTTGCAAGAAATACAGCATTATTTACGTAGAATATGGAAATAATGCCTGTTATGATAAAGATATATAGAACAGAAAATATAAAAGCGATCATATAAAAAGCTGGGAACAAAGATCAGGAGGAAAAAAAGATGAAGGTAGTAGTAGAACGTTATCATGGACTTGGCAATGATTATCTGGTATTTGATCCGAATCATAACGAATTAAAACTGGATGAGGCAAATGTAAAAATGCTCTGTGACCGTAATGAGGGACTGGGAGCAGACGGAGTACTTGAAGGCCCGATTCTGAAAGAAGACGGTATGCACGTAAAAGTATGGAATCCGGACGGAAGTGAATCTGAGACCAGTGGAAATGGTGTCCGCATTTTTGCAAAATATCTGAAAGATGCAAGTTATGTACAGAAAAAGAATTTTAAATTATATACAGGAAACGGTCCGGTCGAAGTTACATTTTTAAATGAGGACGGAAGCCGCCTGCGTGTATCGATGGGAAAATTATCTTTCTGGAGTGATGAGATTCCTGTTATTGGAGAAAGACGAGAAGTGATCAATGAGGATATGGTATTTGGAAGAACGTTGTATCCGGTTACCTGCGTATCGATCGGTAATCCTCATTGTGTCATTCCGATGCGGGAGATCTCAAAACCACTGGTATGTAAGATCGGTGATTATTCTGAGATCGCAAGATATTTCCCGAACAGGATCAATACACAGATTATGCAGGTGATCGATAAGGAAAATATCGCAATCGAGATCTTTGAACGAGGTGCAGGTTATACAAGAGCATCCGGAACAGGTGCCTGTGCAGCGGCAGGAGTTGCATACAAACTGGGGCTGACTAACAGTAAAGTGATCGTTCATATGCCTGGAGGAGAACTTCAGGTAGAAGTAGAAGATGACTGGAATGTATATATGACAGGTGATGTCTTCTATATTGCAAAGGTAACATTAAGCAATGAATTTGCAGAAAGACTTCGCGCATTGTAGACTAATATGTATACAACAAACATATATTCGTGTTATACTAGGGCATAAGGAGGAAACCTTATGCCTTTAAAATTTGTATTTGGGCCGTCGGGCTCAGGAAAATCAACGTATTTATATCAGCATGTCATAGAAGAATCTGAAAAAAATCCACAGGAGAATTTCATAGTGCTTGTACCGGAGCAGTTTACAATGCAGACACAGAAAGATCTGGTTCGTATGCATCCGAGACACGGAATCATGAATATTGATGTATTGAGCTTTGCACGTCTTGCATACCGTGTGTTTGAAGAGACCGGAGTAAAGAAAATACCGGTACTGGATGATGAGGGAAAGAATCTGATCCTGCGAAAGATCGCAGGGAATTATGAGGATAAACTGACTGTCCTAAAGGGAAATATTAAGAAACTGGGGTATATCTCTGAGGTCAAATCCGTGATTTCGGAATTTACACAATATGATATCGGGGAAGAAGAACTGGATGATATGATAGATTCGCTGGATGAAGAATCCAGGTTATATTATAAATTAAAAGACATCCGGCTTTTATATGATGGTTTTCAGGATTATTTAAGAGAACGTTATATCACAAAGGAAGAGTTGTTAGATGTGCTGAGCCGAGAAGTTAGAGAATCAGAGCTTTTAAAGAACAGCACAGTGGTACTGGATGGATTTACAGGCTTTACACCGGTGCAGAACAGGCTGATTCTGGAGCTTATGAAATATTGTGAGGGTGTATGGATAACGGTTATCATGGATGAAAGGGAGAATCCATATTCTTACAGACATCCATATCAGCTGTTTGGACTGAGCAAGCAGATGGTGACAACATTAATCAGTCTGGCGAGGGAAGAACACATTGCGGTAGAGGAACCGGTCTGCCTGTATGGATATCCGGTAAAGCGTTTTGAGAAAAATAAAGAGCTGGCATTTCTGGAGCGGAATATTTTCAGATATGGAGCAGGAACATATGAAAAAGAAGTGAAAAATCTTGGAATTCATGTGGCGCGAAATCCGGGAGAAGAAGCAATGGCTGTAGCAGAAGAGATCAGGAAACTGGTAAGAAAAGAAAGATACCGTTATCGTGAGATTGGTGTCATAGTCAGTGATATGAATGTATATGGAGACTATCTGGAACAGGCATTTGAAACATATGGAATTCCTGTATTTATGGATCATAAGAGAAGTATTCTGCTGAATTCATTTGTAGAATACCTGAGAAGTCTTCTGAATATGGCAGAGAAGAATTTCTCTTATGAAAGTGTATTCCGTTTCCTGCGGACGAATCTTGCAGGATTTAGTTATGAAGAGGTCGATGAACTGGAAAATTATGTGATCGGACTCGGAATCCGGGGCTATAAGGGCTGGCAGAACCGATGGATCCGTCGTATGAAAGGGATGGAAGAAGAGGAACTGGAGAGGCTGAATCATTACCGAGTACAAATGGTAGAAAAAGTGGATAATCTGATGTTTGTTTTAAAACAAAAGAGGAAAACCGTAAAAGATATTACCTTGGCAGTATATGAATTTATGGTTCAGGAGAATATTCAGGAAAGACTTAAGAAAACAGAAGAAGAATTTCACGAGGCAGGGGAACTGGCTCTGGCAAAGGAATATTCTCAGATTTACCGGATCATCATAGAGTTGTTTGATAAGTTTGTGGCACTTCTCGGAGAGGAACCGGTGGGCTTAAGTGAGTATTGTAAACTTCTGGATGCAGGTCTTGAAGAAGCAAGGGTCGGCGTTATTCCGCCAAGTGTAGATCAGGTGGTAGCCGGAGATATGCAAAGGACCAGACTGAAAGATATAAGAGCACTCTTTTTTGTGGGAGCCAATGACTGTTTCCTGCCGGGGGCGCTTTTAAGAACGGGACTTCTGTCTGAACGCGACAGAGAAAAATTCCGTCAGGCTGATCATGCGTTGTCTGCGGGAGGTAAAGAAAAAGCTTATGTCCAGAAGTTCTATCTGTATATGAATCTGACGAAACCATCGGAAAAGCTTAAGGTATATTACAGCAAGGTGTCCGCGGACGGGAAGGCATTAAGACCTTCCTATCTGATTCAGGAATTATTGCGTCTGTATCCGGATGTGAAGGTACGGGATGAGGATGAGAAGGAACTGGTGCAAAAAGAACTGACGGAAAAAACAGGGGTAAAATATCTGATCCGTGGTCTTCAGGAGAAAAATCTGGATGTCACATGGCAGGAGCTTTATACCTGGTATCAGAAAGATCCAAAGTGGAAAGAAAAAGTAGACGAACTTTTAACGGCATGGTACTACAGACGTCCGGAGGATCCATTGTCGGAAAGCGTTGCAAAGCAGCTTTACGGTGAAAATTTCGAAGGAAGTATTACCCGAATGGAACGGTATGCAAGTTGTGCATGTGCACATTTCCTTGCATATGGATTACGTCTGAAAGAACGGCCGGTATATGAGTTTAAAGCAGTGGATCTTGGAAATGTATGTCACAGTGCCCTGGAATTATTTTCAAAAAAAGCATCTGAAGCAGGCGGCTGGACGATCCTGACAGAAGAACAGAGGAAAGAACTGATCGATGAATGTGTGGAGGCAGCGATCACAGACTATGGTAACTCAGTGTTATACAGTTCGGCGAGAAATGAACAACTGATCGTCAGGATGAAACAGATGCTGGAACGCACAGTATGGGCACTTACGAATCAGCTTAAGGCAGGAGATTTTGTGCCGGAGGCATATGAGCTTCGTTTCTTTGGAGGAAAGATCGACAGAGTAGATGTGTGTGAAACCGAAGAACAGGTATATGTTAAGGTGATGGATTATAAGACTGGAAGCAAGGCGTTTGATATCGTAGCATTGTATCACGGCCTGCAGCTTCAGCTTATGATCTATATGGATGCGGCAATAGAATTTCAGAAGAAACGCCACCCGGAGAAAGAAGTTGTTCCTGCGGGCGTATTTTATTATCGGATCCAGGATCCGATTGTAGATAAGACGAAAGATAAAGAAGAAGCAGAACAGGCAGTCTTAAAGCAGCTGAAACCAGACGGGATCATACCGTTAAAGGCAGAGATCCTTAAGCATCTGGACCGGGATACAACGGGAGAATCTATGGCAGTCCCGGTGAAATATAATAAGAACGGCAGTGTGTCCGGATACTCTAAAGTAGTTGCGGGAGAGGATTTCCAGGCAATGATGGTACATGCCCGGAAAAAGATGAAAGATGCAAGAACAAAGATATTAAATGGAGATGTAGGAGCACTTCCATATAAGAGAGGACAGGAAAGCGGCTGTGATTATTGTCCATACCGGCAGGTGTGCGGCTTCGACGTGAAAATCCCGGGATATGAATATCGTGATATAGGAACAACGGGAAAAGAAGAAGCAATGGAAGCAATGCGGATGGAGCAGAAAGGAGGAGAATAGCCATGGGTGTGAAGTGGACGGAAGAACAGGAGAAAGTAATCCGATTACGGAATCGCAATATTCTGGTATCAGCGGCAGCAGGTTCCGGGAAAACGGCAGTTCTGGTAGAACGAATCATCACAATGTTGACAAAAGATGACCCTCCGATGGATGTGGACCGACTTCTGATCGTTACTTTTACGGAGGCAGCAGCATCGGAAATGAAAGAAAGAATCCGGCTGGCAATCGAAAAGAAACTGATGGAATATCCGGATAATGAACATCTGAAGCAACAGGCTACTCTGATCCATAATGCGCAGATCACAACGATACACAGTTTCTGCCTTTCCGTGATCCGTGATCATTTTCATGCGATTGATATTGATCCGGGATTCAGAATTGGTGAAGAAGGCGAATTAAAGCTCCTAAGACATGATGTACTGGAAGATATGCTGGAGGAAAAATATCAGGAAGGCAGTAAGCGTTTTCTTGACTTTACCGCAGCGTACAGTACCGGCCGGAATGATAAAAAGATTGAGGATCTGATACTTAAAATTTATGAGTTTTCCAGAAGTTATCCGGACAGTGAAGCATGGCTGGATTCCTGTGTAAAAGCCTATGAAATCCCGGATGTAAAGGCACTGGAAGGAAGCAGCATCATGAAGAAAGTGATGAGAGATATCAGAAAGAATCTGGAAGATGCAAAAGAACTGCTTATCTATGCGGAAAATGTGGCATTAAGTCCGGAAGGGCCTGCCGTATATGAAGCAACACTAGAAAAAGATCTGCAGGTCATTGAAGAATTGTGTAACAGGGCGTCTTATAAAAGCCTTGCGGAAGCATTTTCGAATGTAAAATGGGCGAGGATCGCAGCAAACAAGGATAAAACAGTATCAGAAGAAAAGATTGACCTGGTCAAAAAGATCAGGGAAATGGTCAAAGGGATTGTGAAAAATATGAGCGCCCAGTATTTCTATGAAAGTCCGGAAGAACTGGTGGAAGATCTTCGGGTATGTACTCCGGCAATGGAAGAACTGGCGGATCTGGTGCGGCTTTTTGCAGAGAGATTCGAAGAGCAGAAGCGTGCCCAGAATATGATCGACTTTTCTGATATGGAACAGTACGCACTGAGGATTCTGACGCAGAAGACGGAAAATGGTTTTGTTCCGTCCAAAATAGCGGAAGAATATCAGAAGCAGTTTGAAGAAATCATGATTGATGAGTATCAGGACAGTAACCTGATCCAGGAAGCAATTCTTACCAGTGTATCTGGCTGCAGAAGCGGAAGATACAATATATTTATGGTGGGGGATGTAAAACAGAGTATTTACAGATTCCGTCTGTCCAGACCGGAATTATTTCTGGAAAAATTCCGCACATATAATATAGAAGAAAGTAAGACGCAGAGAATTGATCTGCACAAGAATTTTCGAAGCCGGAAAGAAGTACTTGAAAGTGCCAATGCTATATTCAGACAGATCATGACTGAAAAACTGGGCGGAATCGTCTATGATGATCAGGCAGCTCTTTATCCGGGAGCTGAATATCCAGAAAATGACAATGTTAAGACAGAGATTCTTGTGATGGACAGTGACCTGGAAATATTGTCAAAAGAGGAAGACTTTGAGGAGAAAATTCCTTCCGAGAGGGAACTGGAGGCAAGAATGATCGCAATGCGTATCCGGGAACTTCTGCGTTCACAGAAAGTTACAGATAAAGAGACAGGGGAACTTCGGAATGTGCGTTACTCGGATATTGTAATCCTGACGAGAAGTATCAAAGGATTTGCCGATGTATTTACCGAAGTGTTGAACCGGGAAGGAATACCGACTTATGCAGGAACAAGCGAGGGATATTTTCAGACTCAGGAAATTGGGGTGCTCATGGATTATTTGAGGGTCTTGGATAACAGAAGGCAGGATATTCCACTTACTGCTGTCTTAAGTTCAGCATTTGCCGGACTATCTCAGGAAGAACTGGCAGAAATACGGTGTGCATATCCGGATACGGCATTCTTTGAGAGTGTGACGAAGTACAGAGAACAAGGAGAGAATGCGGATATACAACTGAAACTTCAAAAATGTCTGGATCAGATGGATGACTTTAGAAAGATTGTACCGTATACACCGATGCATGAATTGCTCTGGAAGATATTGGAAACAACCGGATATGGAGATTATGTTGCATCCATGCCGGGAGGTGCACAGAGGAAAGCAAATCTGGATATGTTGATTGAAAAAGCCAGAGCGTACGAGTCAACGAGCTACAAAGGATTGTTTCATTTTGTAAGATATATTGAACAGCTTCAGAAATACGATGTAGATTACGGAGAAGCAAGTATAGAAGATGAGCATGCAGACACGGTACGGGTAATGACGATTCATAAAAGCAAAGGTCTGGAATTCCCTGTTGTGATCGTGGCCGGAATGGGAAAACGATTTAATATGCAGGATGCAAGGAGTGCTGTGGCTCTTCATGCCGGAATGGGTGTTGGACTGGATGCAGTTAATCTGGAATACAGGACTAAGATACCAAGCATTATCAAAAAGGTGATCCAGAAAGAAGAAGCTCTGGAAAGTCTTGGAGAAGAACTTCGTGTATTGTACGTTGCACTTACGCGTGCAAAAGAAAAACTAATCATTACAGGAACACTTTCAAATCCCGAAGATAAGATATCTGACGGGCGGGTATTTCAGGGAAATAAGAGAAAAGAATTATCATTCTTGCAGCTGAGCCATGCGGTGACGTACTGGGACTTCATATTACCGGCAGTTCTGCGTACAGAAGGAGAACCATTAAAACTTCAGATCTTACATGTAGAAGATGTGGTAAAAGAAAGCATAGAAGAGGAAGAAAAAAGTGGGATTTCCAGAGCTGTTCTTGAAAACTGGGATGTGAATGAGATTTACGAGCCAAAGCTTCATGATATGATGAAAGAACAGTTTGAATTCATCTATCCGTACGAAAAAAGCAGTATGAGAAAGCTGAAATTTACAGTTACCGAGCTGAAAAAGCGGGCATATGAGATTGGTCTGGATGGCGGCGAAGAAGAACGAGAAGAAGAAGGAGAACTTCTGCAGGAAGAACCGGAAGTTGTGCCGATGATTCCGCAATTTTTGCAGGAAGATGAGGTTCTGGCCGGAGCTGCAAGAGGTACGGCTTATCACAGAGTTATGGAACTTCTGGATATGAAAGGGATGCCTGAATTTACAGAAGATACGGCCGGGGAAAAAGAAAACTGGAAGAAATATTTTATGGACTGGCTGGATGATCAGGTAAGAAGAGGACGGATAGAAGAAGATGCCGCAAGATGTATCTGCTGGGAAGATATCCTGCAGTTTGCAAAGTCAGGTATAGGAAGGCGGCTGCGGGAAGCGGACGGTAAACAAAGACTTTGGAGAGAGCAGCCATTTGTACTGGGAATAGATGCCAGAGAGCTGTATCCGGAGGAAGAAGACGGGGAACTGATACTGGTACAGGGAATTATCGATGCCTATTTTGAAGAACCGGACGGACTTGTCGTGCTGGATTATAAGACCGACAAGGTAAGACGGAAGGAAGAACTGGCAGAAAGGTATCAGGAGCAGCTGCGCTATTATGCAAAAGCGTTGGAACAAATGACCGGAAAGAAAGTAAAAGAAAAGATTATATATTCCTTTACACTAAAAGAGGGGATTTATATTAAATAAATAGAAAAAGGCACATCTGTGTATCGTAAGAAATTATTTCAGTTATTTGAAAGATTTTGCGATGACCGGGTGTGCTTTTTTTATCATCATACGTTCGAGAAAAGCTATCGGTGACAGATTCTGCAGATTTAACCTTACATTTTTGTAATGTAAACAATATGTGTTGACATACTATATTATACGACATATAATATACGTAACGAAATAATATTAGATAATAATGCGAAAGGGAGTGAGAGCATGGTTTTTAATACAGGCGCAGCTCTTCTGGATGCAATTGTGCTGGCGGTAGTATCGCGGGAAGATGAAGGAACTTATGGATATAAGATTACGCAGGATGTAAGAAAAGCGATCGATGTATCAGAATCTACATTATATCCGGTGCTTCGGAGGCTGCAGAAAGGGGATTATCTGGAAGTCTATGACCGGCAGTTTGACGGAAGAAACAGACGTTATTATAAAGTGACGGAAAGTGGAAGAACGCAGCTTGCCATGTATCAGAAAGAATGGAAAGAATATTCCGGAAAGATCAGCGAATTGTTTGAGGGAGGTAGATTAGAATGAACAGAGTAGAATTTATGGAGACACTGTCCAGACTTCTTCAGGATATCCCGGAAGAGGACAGAATCGATGCATTGAAATATTATAATGATTACTTCGATGATGCAGGGTCTGAGAATGAGCAGAATGTAATAGAAGAACTGGAAAGTCCGGAAAAAGTAGCGATGAAGATCAAAGCGGACCGGGAAGACACAGAAGACGGCAAAGAAGGTGGAACGGAAAAAACAACCGAAGAAGCAATCGGCAAAGTAACCGGAGAAAATGCAGCATACTCTGGAGCCAGGGAACAGCATGACCGGGAAAACACATACCAGTATTATCAGGAAGATACATACGGAGAAGAAAAGGATAATAAGATATATCAGGATAACGGAACCTATGATTATGAAAGCCAGGAGAAAAAGCCGTGGACAAACAAATGGCTAAAATTGGCCATGATCATAGCAATTGTAGTGATCGGATTTCCGATTGTGATACCGCTTGGAGCAGGGATTCTGGCATTAATTGCAGGAATTGTAATAGCAGTGTTCTGTTTGTTTGCAGCGATTGTAATCGGCTTTGCGGCAGTGGTGATGGTCGGTGTTGTGCTTTTTGCTGCAGGAATAGGAAGACTGTTCGCCAATCCGGGTGTGGGACTTGCGGTTCTTGGAGCAGGACTGATGGTGATCGCGATCGGTGTAATCGGTACCGTAGTTGGAGTAAGACTCTGTATTATCGTATTTCCGGGAATCGTCAGAGGAATTGTATATATTTTAAGAAAACCATTTCACAGAAAGGCGGTGGCATAAGAGATGAAGAAACGTTGGAAAATATTCTGGATCGTGTGTGGTTCTATGTTTCTGATTGGAATCATATGTTGTTCGGTATCCTGGGGAATGGGAACGAGCCTGACAGATATAGCACATCAATTTCCACATGGGATCAGCTGGGTATCCGAAGATAAGACATATGGTGATCCGGATGATGATGATGATGACGATATAGATGATGATCAGGAGGAAGATAATGAGACTGATACAGACGATGATCAGGACGAACAGAAACAGGAAGAAACAGTACAAGCACAGGAGAAAGCGAACATGAAAGATGCAACCGGTGTTATAGAAGGAAACGGAAAAGCAACATATCAGAATATCCATGAGATAAAAAGTACGGTGCGCGAAGGAAGAATCCATCTGAAGACACAGTCAGATACAGATGAGATTACAGTAGAAAGCAAAGACACACATGAAAAGCTTGGCTTTTGTGCGTTTGCCAAAAATGGAACCTTATATCTTACATCGAATAAAAAGATTAAAAGAATCAAGAATATAGGAAAAGGAACCATTACTGTGACGCTTCCGAAAGATATGGAACTGGAAAAGGCAGAGCTGGATCTGAAGGCTGGTGAATTAAGGGCAGAGCAGATTCTTGCAAAAGATCTTGAGGTAAATGCCGGAGCAGGTGAGGTTAGCATCCTGGAATTTGCAGCTGAAAAAGCAGAATTTAAATGTGGGGCTGGTTCCATAACTGCAACAGGCGATGCAAAGAAGAAAATCGAAGCAGACTGCGGAGTAGGAGAGATAAACCTGAAGATAAAAGGAAAGCAAAAAGATTATAATTATGACCTGGACTGTGGTATCGGAGAAATTCGATGCGGAGATGACAGCTTTTCAGGATTTGGGAGAGAAAAAAGCATTGATAATGGCGCAGACAAGAAAATGGATATTGACTGTGGTATCGGATCTATCAATGTAGCATTTATGGAACAGCTGTAAATACAGACAGATGTAGATGATCACAAAGATAATAAAGCAGGCAGAGTATATAATAAAAATATGGAGGACAGAACAATGGAAGGAAAAAGATTATACCGATCAAGAAAAGACAGAATGATATGTGGAGTATGTGGTGGAATCGCAAAATATTTCAACATTGATCCGACACTTGTGAGACTGGCATTTGTACTGATCTCAATGGGAGCCGGATCGGGGGTACTGGCTTATATTGTTGCGGCGATTATTATACCGGATGATCCGGAGGAAAATTAAGGGGTATTTCTATTTAGTTCATCATCGTGGTTTATTCCGGTCCATGAGAAAGACTTGGTATTATGTTTGTTGCTGGATGTCACGATGCAGA
>ERZ773103.2293-NODE-2293-length-17994-cov-11.864764_pt1 | contig 17994 bp, 19 predicted proteins | sample MGYA00511118_ERZ773103 | MGnify/ENA primary metagenome ERZ773103 (study PRJEB29015, sample SAMEA2737821) | human gut metagenome | biome: human gut; feature: human-associated habitat; material: faeces | place: China | collected 2012 ... | reverse complement strand
TACCTGCTTCATACATACAACGATCTTCATTTTCTATCTTCTTTCCTGTATTTTCTTTTTTACTTTAAAGTTTTAAACAACTGTATAAGTATAGCATTAACGTAGCGTAAAGTCGATAGGATTTTGGTAAATTCCGCATAAAAAATCATTGTAAAAACTTCTAATCTGTCCGTCGCAGATTCTGAAATCTCCTCCCTCTATTCTGAGTGGATGTCCGTCAATGAGTACATCTGCTATTTTCACTTCACTGGAATATCCATATCGCCCGCAAAACATTTACTTATGGGCTTTTTCCACGATAAACAGTGTCAGAAATCACCGCACAAGCTTTATTACTGCCGTATTTGCATAGGTCAGCGGAGCATTATGAATAAAAAAGATCCTGCCATCCACCGGTGCATACAGCGTCTCTATCAGCTCGCTCTCATAGGAATGTATGATATTCGCAAGCGGCTGTCCTACTCTAACTTCTTCTCCTGCTTTTACCAGTGGTTCAAAGACTCCTGATTCGGATGTACGGACAGATACAAGCTCTGTATCCATTATAACCTTTGATTCTGTAAGAACCGGTACCTGGTAGCGGATAATACCCTATGCAGAGAGAAAATTCATAACTGCCAGTACTGCCTGTCCGGCCCCGTTTGGATCAATCTGTTCTGTTGCCGTTGTATATAAAGAAAATCCATTGTTCTTTTAAGGAGGCCTGCATAATCACGATTATCTTCCAGCTTTGTATTCTTGAAGGTTTCCGGCGAACATCTTCTGCACAGTTCTCTTGCAATCATCGGATAAGAAGCTCCTGACGGAACTCTTAAGTTATCTTCCAGAATATACCATTCCTCATCCTTGCCTTTGACAAGATCGATTCCTGAAATATGAGAATAAATTCCTTTTGGAGGTGTCGTTCCCTCGCATTGTACCAGATAACCACTGGAAATAAATATAAATTCTTCCGGAATCACACCATCTTTGATGATCTGTTTCTCACTGTAATATCTTTCAGAAAAAGATTCAGTACCAGTACTCTCTGCTTCAGTCCCTTCTCTAAATATTCAAATTCACTGTGCTGAATCACCCTTGGGATTGCGTCAAATGGAAACAACTGCTCCTTAAAAGTGTTGTTTTTATAAATTCCAAATTTCACTCCATATCTTGCAAGCAGCTCATTAATATGATCTGTATGTCGGATCAGTTCTTTCATATACATCAGCCTCCTTGTTGAAAAACAAAAAGACGCTTTGCAATGATGATTGCAAAACGTCTTTGTTTTTCCTGTTTTTCTGATTTTAGTACGGTGAAAATCAAAAGTCAATAATTACCGCATCAGATAACGGAAGCATATGCCTTTCTCCGTTATCTTGACACATGCTTTCGTATTATCATTTTTTGCTATTCTTCTTAATGACAGCTATGGCTTCCACATCCATGCTCGCCACATGTGTGTCCTTCCCCGTGGCTGTGTTCATGGTGAGAGCACTTCACATCCGGGTTGTAATCCAGTGTTTCATTAATGAAGGCTTCTACTGCTTCATCCGCATCTCCGGAAACTCCTCCAAAAAGCTTAATACCGGCTGCTGCCAACGCTGTCTGTGCACCGCCTCCGATTCCGCCACAGATCAAAACGTCTGCGTTCAATGCATTAAGAACTCCTGCCAATGCGCCATGTCCGCTTCCATTCGTATCTACTACTTCTGAATGTACTACTTTTCCTTCCTCTACATCGTAAATCTTAAATGTCTCTGTGTGTCCAAAGTGCTGGAAAATCTGTCCATTTTCATATGTTACTGCTATTCTCATGATACCTTCTCCTTTTTCTTCTGCATATTTTTTGTAAATTTCCTGTTTGTAACAGCCTCCAAATCTACAGTTGCTGCTCTGACCATCACAAATTCTGAAATCCCCGCCCTCGATGATAAACAGCATTGGCAAGAGCCTCTTTTCATAACTGCATCTCCCCTGTCTCCATTGTTTTAGTATTCTTTTGAAATTTCTCCTGTATCATCATGAGCATTTTTTCAAAAGACTGTGCAAACCTTACATCATCTTCTTCTGTTCGTTTTTTCGGTCCCTTGATATGATTCTTATGGGAACTTCTTCTGGCTTTTTTATTCAAATGACGTTCCATGAGCATCTGATCAATATTGTTATTCGTGTACCATTTACCCGATTGATGAATGGCATATGCACCTTTTCCCAGTGCCATTGCAGCTACACCATAGTCCTGTGATACGACAATATCTCCTTTATGGCAGATACTGATCAGTTTATAATCTACTGCATCTGCTCCTGCCCCTACTACAATCACTTTGCTATAATTAGAATACAAAATATGATTCGTATCACACAGCAATGTAGTTGGAATATTATATTTCTCTGCTATTGTCTCGATAATACCTACTACCGGACATGCATCTGCATCTACAAATATCTGCACTAGTGCCTCTCCATTTCTTTTTATATCTAAAATCTACTACAATAGAATTATACCACTATTCCCTCTTTTCACCAAACACTATTCTAGCACCACATCCCGCCGCTGACACTCTCATGGCAGAACCATTCCCATAACTTCCGTATGGCTTAGGATTTCTTTCTCTAAACCAATACCTGAATCTTCCACCATAACCTGCATATGGATATCTTTTTCCCCAATCCTGCATGTTAGTTACTACCGCTTCTTCTATTTTCTTTACTGTAGCTTCCGTTCCGACTGCAAGAAGAGCTTCTCCAACTGCTATTGTCATAACAGAATCATCTGTAAAGCTACAGCCTTTACTAAACAAATCAAACTTTTTGTAATTAACTAAAATTAGTCAATTCTTACACGTTTTCTATTTTTCAAAAAAACCTCTATTTTCCTTATAAAACGGTTGCTTTTTCTATAAACTATAGTATAATAAACCTTGTCGTGTGTATAGAAATACTAAACTCTAGGTTTATTTTTATTTTTACAAACAATTTACAGAAAGGAGCTATTTATGAACATCGGACAGAAAGTAAGGGAGCTCCGTATTGCGAAAAATCTTACCCAGGAAGAACTTGCAGACCGGAGTGAGCTTTCGAAGGGATTCATTTCCCAGCTGGAACGGGATCTTACTTCTCCTTCTATCGCCACACTGGTTGATATTTTGCAGTGTCTCGGCACCAATCTGAATGAATTTTTCAGCGATGACGAGGAAGAACAGATTGTCTTCGGTGATGAGGATTATTTTGAAAAAAAGGATACTGATCTGAAGAATACGATTGAATGGATCATTCCGAATGCCCAGCGCAATATGATGGAACCGATCCGTCTTACCCTGGCTCCGGGCGGTGCAACCTACCCGGATCTTCCACACGAAGGTGAGGAATTCGGATACGTGCTTCAGGGTTCCGTCAAAATCCACGTAGGCAATAGGGTCTACAAAGCTAAAAAGGGAGAATCCTTTTATTTTACTCCCCACGCAAAGCATTATATAGAAGCATCGTCTTCTTCCGGGGCACGCCTGATCTGGGTCAGCACTCCCCCAAGTTTTTAAGTACACAGGAGGATTATACATATGCCAAACAAACTGATTGACATTGTTGGTGTTTCCAAATCATATGGAGACAATCTGGTTCTGGACGACCTGAACCTTTATATCAGAGAAAATGAATTTCTCACACTTTTAGGACCTAGCGGCTGCGGAAAGACAACGCTTCTGCGTATCCTCGGCGGATTCGAAAATCCGGACTCCGGAAAAGTAATTTTCGATGGAAAGGACATTACATCCCTTGCACCGAATAAACGACAGCTCAACACTGTTTTCCAGAAATATGCGCTTTTCACCCATATGACCATTGCTGAAAATATTGCTTTTGGTCTGAAGATCAAAGGGAAATCAAAATCTTACATCGATGATAAGATTCATTATGCATTAAAACTGGTCAATCTGGAAGGTTACCAGAACCGTTATCCGGATTCTTTAAGTGGGGGGCAGCAGCAGCGTATTGCCATTGCCCGCGCCATTGTAAATGAACCAAAAGTTCTTCTTCTGGATGAACCTCTCGGTGCCCTGGATTTAAAGCTCCGCCAGGACATGCAGTATGAACTGATCCGTTTAAAAAATGAGCTGGGAATTACATTTATCTACGTTACCCACGATCAGGAAGAAGCCCTCACCATGTCTGACACGATTGTTGTCATGAATCAGGGATACATCCAGCAGATCGGTACACCGGAAGATATCTACAACGAGCCGGAAAATGCTTTCGTAGCCGACTTCATTGGCGATAGCAACATTTTCAATGCCATCATGGTACGCGATAAGCTGGTCAATATTGTCGGTGCCGAATTCCCGTGTGTGGATACCGGATTCGGAACCAACAAACCGGTCGATGCGGTCATCCGTCCGGAGGACATCGATCTTGTAAAACCAGAAGAAGGCACATTAAAGGGTGTCGTTACCCATCTGATTTTCAAAGGAGTCCACTATGAAATGGAAGTCCTTGCCAACAACTATGAATGGCTGGTACACAGCACCGATATGTTCCCGGTTGGCACTGAGGTTGGAATCCATGTTGACCCGTTTGATATTCAGATCATGAAAAAACCGGAATCTGAAGATGAGGAGGCTGTAGGAATTGAAGAATAGCAAACGTCTCCTGGCTGGGCCATACCTTTTCTGGGCAGTTTCTTTCATTATCATTCCTCTGATCATGATCTTCTATTATGGTCTGACTGACAATGACGGAAAATTCACCTGGATGAATCTTGCCAAAATCACAACACCTGAGAATTTAAAGGCTCTGGGGCTTGCACTTCTGCTTGCATTTGTCAGCACAGTGATCTGCCTGATCCTTGCCTATCCTCTGGCAATGATCCTCGTCGGAAGAAATGTAAACCAGTCCAGCTTCGTAGTACTTGTTTTCATCCTTCCGATGTGGATGAACTTTCTGCTCAGAACTCTTGCATGGCAGAACCTCCTGGAGAAAAACGGTGTCATCAACTCTGTTCTCCATTTCTTCGGGCTGCCTTCATGGAACATTATCAACACACCGACAGCGATCATCCTCGGTATGGTCTACAACTTCCTGCCGTTCATGGTGCTGCCGATTTACAATGTACTTGTAAAGATTGACAAAGATGTTATTTCCGCAGCCAGAGATCTCGGTGCCGGAAATATCCAGACATTTACCAAGATCATCCTTCCGCTTAGTGTTCCGGGTATCATCAGTGGAATCACTATGGTATTTGTACCTGCACTTACAACCTTCGTCATTTCCAATCTCCTCGGTGGAAGCAAGATCCTTCTGATCGGAAATGTCATCGAACAGGAATTCCAGCAGGGAAGCAACTGGCATGTAGGAAGTGGACTTTCACTTGTCCTGATGATCTTCATCATTGCAAGTATGGCTCTGATCGCCAAATACGATAAAGACGGGGAGGGCACAGCATTCTAATGAAAAAGAAATTACAGAATTTATATTTACTGCTGATCGTGATCTTCCTCTATGCTCCGATCATGACACTGATGGTTCTGTCCTTTAACAGTTCCAGAACCCGTGCCAAATGGGGCGGATTTACCGGAAAATGGTATGTATCCCTTTTCCAGGATGAAGCGATCATGAGCACCTTATACAACACCCTGATCATCGCACTTCTTTCTGCGCTGATTGCAACCGTGATCGGAACTTTGGCTTCCATTGGAATCCAGAGTATGAACCGCAAGTTCCGTACCTTTATGCTGGGTGTCACCAACATTCCGATGCTGAACGCAGACATTGTGACTGGTGTATCTATGATGCTGCTGTTCATCGCATTCCGTATGACCATGGGATTTTCGACAATCCTGATTGCACATATAACCTTTAATATCCCGTATGTCATCCTAAGTGTCATGCCAAAACTAAAGCAGACCAACCGGCGGACCTATGAAGCCGCACTGGATTTGGGTGCTTCCCCGATCTACGCTTTTTTCAAAGTCGTATTTCCGGATATCCTTCCAGGAATTCTTTCCGGTTTCCTGCTTGCATTTACCATGTCGTTGGATGATTTTGTGATCACCCACTTTACCAAAGGACCTGGAATCGATACCCTGTCTACCAAAATTTACAGTGAAGTACGAAAAGGAATCCGTCCGGAAATTTACGCACTCTCAACGATCATGTTTGTAACGGTGCTCTTCCTTCTCTTCCTGGTCAATTTAAAACCGGAAAAAGAAGTTCACGAAAAAGACGGCACGATCCGCAAGCCATCCCGTGCACGCCACACGATGCGTCTCGTCGTAACACGTGTCGTACCGGCACTGCTCGTGATCATCATTACAGCCGGAGGATTTTTCTACAATTCAAAGACAAAGATTTCCGGCTCCGAAAAGGTAATTGTCTACAACTGGGGCGAATATCTGGATCCGGATGTCCTGGATATCTTTGAAGAAGAAACCGGTATCCAGGTAGTCTATGAAGAATACGAAACCAATGAGATCATGTACCCGAAGGTGCAATCCGGCGCCATTTCCTACGATGTGGTCTGCCCTTCTGACTATATGATCCAGCGTATGATCGAGAACGATCTTCTTGACGAGATCAACCGGGATAATATTCCGAATATCAAAAATATCGGACAGACCTATATGGATCAGTCCAAGGCATTTGACCCGGAAAATAAATACTCTGTTCCTTATTGCTGGGGAACTGTCGGAATCCTTTACAACAAAACCATGGTAGACGAACCAATTGATTCCTGGTCTGTTCTCTGGGATCCAAAGTACAAGGACAGCATTCTGATGCAGGACAGCGTCCGCGATGCATTCGGTGTTACCTTAAAATATCTTGGATATTCCCTGAACTCAACCGACCTGGACGAGCTGAACGAAGCGAAGAATCTTCTGATCAGACAGAAACCACTGGTTCAGGCATACGTCGTTGACCAGGTGCGTGACAAGATGATCGGAAACGAAGCAGCCATCGGTGTTATTTACTCCGGTGAAGCCATTTACACACAAAAAGAAAATCCAAACCTGGAATACGTGATCCCGAAAGAAGGATCCAATATCTGGATCGACTCCTGGGTAATTCCGAAGAATGCAGAGCATAAGGAAAATGCAGAAAAGTTCATCAACTTCCTCTGCCGTCCGGACATCGCACTGAAGAACTTTGAGTACATCACCTACTCGACTCCAAATGAAGCAGCACGGGAACTGATTGAAGACGAGTCCATCCGCAACAGCAAGATTGCATTCCCGGATGCAAGCGAGCTCTCCGGATGTGAGACCTTCAAATTCCTTGGAGATAAAAACGATGCTGTCTACAATGAATTATGGCGGGAAGTGAAATCAAAGTAATGTGGGAAAGAATTCTGAATTATACAATAACCGAACAGAAAACTTCCAATATCCATGAGTTTTTAAAAGCTCATGGATATTCTTCTTCTCTGATCCGGGCAATCAAAGAAGATCCGGAAGGAATCCGTCTGAACGGGGAACCAGTACTGGCACGCACCCTTCTTACTCCCGGCGACCAGCTTGCTATCCGGATTACCGAAACAAAATTCTCCGAAAATATTGTTCCGTCAGATCTGCCTCTTTCGATCGTATATGAAGATCCGGACCTGCTGGTCATCAATAAACCTGCCGGAATGCCAATTCACCCTTCCCAGGGAAATTATGACAACACACTTGCCAATGCCTGTGCATGGTATTTCAAAGAGAAAGGCGAGCCTTTTGTCTACCGCTGCATTAACCGGCTTGACCGGGACACCACCGGTCTTCTGATCATTGCCCGGCATCTTTACAGTGCCTCTCTCCTCTCTGCCATGATAGCACGCCGGGAAATCCACCGGGAATATCTGGCACTTGCCACGGGAATCGTCCCGGAAGACGGAATCATCACTGCTCCAATTGCCAGAAAAGAGGGTTCTACCATCGAGCGCATGGTTGATTTTAAACATGGTGAATATGCCTGCACCCATTACCGCAGGCTTTCCATCACAAATACAGATCCGGTCTACTCTCTGGTTGCCTTAAAGCTGGATACCGGACGCACTCATCAGATTCGGGTGCATATGAATTACATCGGTCATCCGCTTCCGGGAGATTTTCTCTATAATCCGGATTACAGCCATATCAGCCGTCAGGCACTGCACTCACATCATCTGCGTTTCCGGCATCCAATCACAGGAGAAGAAATGCATTTCACAGCGCCTGTGCCTGAAGATATGTTACTCTGATAAATATATTTAAGTGATTCCCATCCCCGGCACATAATACACTTTTTATGGAAGAATTTTCCATATGTATTTTCCGGTCAAACAGAAGAAGAGCTCCTGAGAGAACAAAGATATTCATTCTCCCAGAAGCTCTTCTTCTGTTTATTTCTTATTTCTGACGACGGATCACACTAAAAAAACAGCGGAACGGATTCAAACTGCCTTTATAATCTATATCGCTCTCTTACCATGTGACCAGCTTCAACATTCTACAAATCGAAACATCCGCCTCCAATAAATTCCCTCAAAATCGAATTCTGCGGAACATACTCACTTCCGATCCCCACAAAATAATCCAGGAATTTGAGCAGTCTCTTCGCTTCCTGATATTCGGCGCAGTCCTTCTCAATTCCGAACAGGATCGGTTCTGCATAAGCTTTCAGAACTGCCAGCTCATAAAGAAGAGCTGAATTGAACATCACATCCGCGTCTTCCTGATACGGGAAAATATTGTTCTCTTCCCCTCTTCTCACCGACTGCCACATAGCGATCGTCTGCTTTGCCGAAGTACCTCTGGTTCTTGCATCACGCACCATCCGGCGGATCAGACGTCCATCTGTTGATGCAATCCGGTTATGCTCATCGATATTCAGCTGGGTCAGTGCACTGATATAGATCTTGAATTTATTTTCTTTTGGCAGATCATGGGTCAACGCATCATTCAGACAATGAATGCCTTCGATCACCAGAATATCCTGCTCACCAAGCTGCATATAATGTCCGTTATATTCCCGTTTTCCGGTCTTGAAATTGAACGTCGGAAGCTCAATCCGTTCTCCTGCAAGCAGCTTTTTCAGATCGTGATTAAAAAGTTCCACATCCAGTGCTTCCAAACACTCATAATTCGGCTTTCCTTCTGCGTCCAGCGGTGTATCCACACGGTTCTTAAAGTAATCATCCACCGAAATCGGATGCGGGACCAGACCGCTTACCCGGAGCTGGATGGAAAGCCGTCTGGAAAATGTAGTCTTTCCTGACGAAGAAGGACCGGCGATCAAGACAAACTTTTTCTGCGGATTTCCTGCAATCTGCTCTGCGATCTGCGCAATCTTCTTTTCCTGCATTGCCTCCTGTACCAGAAGCAGTTCCTTTGGATTGGCGCTGCCGCCTGTCACATAATCATTCAGTGCCCCTACCGTCTCAATTCCAAGCATATCACCGCCACGCGTAGATTCCTTCAGCACATGGAACAGCTTATTCTGAGGCTGAAACGGAGGTATCTTTTCCGGTTCAGCTGCCTCCGGCATCTGCACTACAAATCCCTCATCATATAAATATAATTTAAAATATTTCAGATAGCCGGTTGATGGAACCATATAGCCGTAATAGTAGTCCTCAAATTCATTGATACTGTAAATATTGACTGTAGACACTCTGCGATACCGGAACAAACGCTCTTTATCCTTCATGCCGTACTTGCGGAACATTTCAACCGCTTCATCGGTATGAACCGATCTCTTCCGGATTGAAAGATCCATATCTGCCATTTCATGCATCCGATCTTCAATCCTTGCAAGCAGTTCCTGATCCAGCTTCTGATCTCCTTTTATTGTACAATAATACCCTTTATCTACAGAAAAATGGATTCTCACCTGTTCTATCTTATCGTGTCCGATTGTATCATATACTGCCTTCACCAGCAGAAAACTTACACCACGGCGATAGGTAAGATTTCCAATTGTCTCGCCTGTCGTCACAAAATGGAGCGCACAGTCCTTTTTCAGCTTCTTTCCAAGCTCCTGAAGCTTTCCATTTACATATACAAGAACAATATCATGTGGGTATCTTTCCTGATATTCCCCGGCAATCTGCAGATATGTGGTCCCTGCCGGAAAACTTCTCCCTTCCCCGTCAATCTGTACTTTGTGCATCTGCTGTTCCATATTTACCGCCTTCTTTCTGCCTTACGGCGCTTTGACAAATCTGTCTGTTTTCTCCCCGCTCCCAAACACCTTACGTCAAAACCCAGAATGGCTGCCGTATCTTTGCTGTCCGGATCTCTGCCTCTGGAAATTTCTCCCGGCAAAAATGTTCCATATCTGCAATAAAGATATGCTCCACGCCATAGTGTCCGGCATCAATTACTGCCATTTTTTGCGCAACCGCATCAATCCCCTCATGGTGATCAATGTCACCTGTCACCAGTACATCCACACCTTTTTCCAAAGATACGGAAATTGCGCTCTTCCCGGAGCCCGGAAAAACACCAAGGCGATGTACCTGCATATCCGGCTCTCCAAATATTTTCACATTCGGAAGATCAAATGCTTTTTTTACCATTTCCGCACAGGATTTTAAATCCATCGGCTGTGCCAGATCAGCAACTCTTCCGATTCCAACCGGAACTTCACCGGATTCTGAATGCATGCTTCCCGTCACTTCCAGAACCTCCGGTTCACTCAGTTCAAGTACCTTCCCAGCAAGCTCTGCCATTCCCATTACATCATAATTGGTATGCATCGCATAGTAAGAAATGTCATCCCTGATCAACTTCAGTACTCTTCTGCCAATAAAATCCTCGTCATTGATCTTTTTCATTGCTTTAAAGATCATCGGATGATGTGTGATCAGCATATCTGCGCCCCAGTCTGCTGCTTCTTCGATCACTTCATCCGTCGCATCCAGTGCAAGATAGATCCGCTTTACTTCTTTATCGCTTCTTCCGACCTGCAGTCCTACATTATCCCACTCCATAGCATAGTGCTTTGGAAAACGTGCTTCTATTTCTTTTATAATTTCTCTGCAAATCATCATTTTCCTCCTAAAAATACTGGTCAAGCAGGTCTTCTGCTCTCTTTATCATATGCAGAACCTCTGCACTTCTCTCCTTCGTGCGTTCACTCTCCTGCACCCGAAGCTTTTCATACACGCCCTGATTCACAGACAGTTCCTTCTTCAGATATTCTCCCATCACCGGGTGAGCTTTCTCTAATAAATATTTTCCATATTCAAGCTCTTCTTCTGCTGCCGGAACACCTTCCGCATAAAGACCTTTCTGCTCTGTCGGGATCACCTTCATCATCGGATAGTATTTGCCATCCTCTTCCACCATGTCCTCTGCAACGATACGAAATCTATGTTCTTCCAGATAACGGCGGACTTTCGCAAGCTCTGACTGCGGCTGCAGGACCAGTTCCTTTAAGCTTCTGGTTTTTGCCGGATCCTCATTCAAAATGTGTATGACAAGACCGCCGCCCATTCCGGCGGCGATCATTGTGTCAGCTTCTTCCATTTTCAAATTCACCAGACCATCAGAAAGACGGGTAACGATCTTCCCATCCAGTCCATGTTCAAGGATATGTGCATCCGCTCTCTCTAATGGTCCTTTGTTAATATCCATGGCAATTGCGGATGGAACCAGCCCGTTCTGTGTCAGATAGATTGGGATGTAAGCGTGGTCTGTTCCCACATCCACAAGACGCATTCCCGGTGTGACAAGATCCGCCACTGCCTGTAATCTTTTTGATAATTCAGCCATCTTCTTAATCCAAATAATCTCTTAATTTTCTGCTGCGACTTGGATGACGAAGCTTGCGGAGCGCTTTTGCTTCGATCTGACGGATACGCTCACGGGTGACATCGAACTCTTTTCCGACCTCCTCCAGTGTACGTGCTCTTCCATCACTCATACCAAAACGAAGACGGAGAACCTTCTGTTCTCTCTCTGTCAGTGTACTTAAAACTTCATCCAGCTGTTCTTTCAGGAGTGTCTGCGCTGCTGCTTCTGCCGGAACAGGTACATTATCATCCTGGATAAAGTCGCCCAGGTGGCTGTCCTCTTCCTCACCGATCGGAGTCTCAAGAGAAACCGGTTCCTGGGAAATCTTTAAGATTTCACGCACACGGTCTACCGGCATGTCCAGCTCTGCCGCGATCTCTTCCGGCGTAGGTTCCCGTCCAAGCTCCTGCAGTAACTGTCTGGATACACGGATCAGTTTGTTGATCGTTTCTACCATATGAACCGGTATACGGATGGTTCTCGCCTGGTCAGCAATCGCACGTGTGATTGCCTGACGGATCCACCATGTTGCATAGGTACTGAACTTAAATCCCTTCTGATAATCAAACTTCTCTACCGCCTTGATAAGTCCAAGGTTTCCTTCCTGTATAAGATCCAGAAACAGCATACCACGTCCCACGTAACGCTTTGCAATGCTGACTACCAGTCGCAGGTTGGCTTCTGCAAGACGCTTTTTCGCTTCTTCATCACCATCTGCCATTCTCCTTGCCAGCTCGATCTCTTCTTCTGCTGAAAGAAGCGGAACCTTACCGATCTCCTTCAGATACATGCGAACCGGATCTTCGATGCTGATTCCGTCCGGAACAGACAGGTCGATCTTCTCCATATCCACTTCGTCTTCATCCGAAAGCATGATCTCCAGATCATCATCATCCACATTGGAGTCATCATTCATCTGAAGCACATCGATCCCATTAGCCTCCAGGTACTCAAATACCTTGTCCATCTGTGTCGGTTCCAGCTCCATATCCCGGAATGCATCATTGATTTCCTGGATTTCAAGAATGTTCTTCTTTTTCTTCGCAAGGGCAACCAGCTTTTTTAATTTTTCCTGAAACTTTACTACGTTCTCTTCCATGTAGTGTCCTTCCTCTCATCGCTTGTTTATATTCTATCCCTAATTAATGGAAATATGCAGTTTATGAAGGTCCTGCACTGCCTTCTTCGCATTCATAAGCCTTTGCAGCCCCTGAATGTCTGTCGGATCCAGATTCCGGGTTGCGGTCTCGATACTGTACTCCTTTACCCGGAGAATCGTCTCCTTGATCGCTTTTTCCTGCTCTCCCGCAGTCGTCAGCTCTTTGATTCTCGTATTGAAAAGTGCTGCCACCGCGCGGTGTTCCCCTTCTTCTGTAAAATAATTCATGATCTGCGCAGGATTCAGTTCTCCTTTTGCATGCTGTTCATACAGAAGTTCAGCAACTTTACGGTACAGCTCCACCGTAAAATCCTCCGGCGTAACATAACGGCTTACCTGATCAAACAACTCTTCCCTGTCGATCAGCCAGGTAAGCAGTATCTTCTGTGACCGGATATGACCATCCTCTTTTGGCGTTTCCTGACGGATCGTCTGTCTCGGCTTTGTGGCCGGAGCTGCCATTCCGCTCTGGACTGCTACCTTGACAACCAGCTTCTTAAGTTCTTCGTAGCCGACGTGATAAGTCTTTGCCACCGCTTCTATGTAATTGTCACGTTCAATTTCTTCTTCAAAACGTGCCAGCCTTCTCGCCGCCTCTCTGAGGAATTCTGTCTTTCCTTCCGGTGCATTCAGATCATAACTTTTTTCCAGCATCTCAAGACCGAACATAAAGCTGTTCCTTGCTTTCCTGATCCGCTCTTCAAATGCCTCAGCTCCAAGATTCTTGATGAATTCATCCGGATCCTTATACGGTTCCATCCGGATCACGCGGGTCGTCACACCGGCCTCCCGAAGAATCGGAGCTGCCCGGAGTGCCGCTTTAGTTCCGGCTTCATCACTATCATAGGTCAGATAGACTTCATTCACATACCGTTTGATCAATGCTGCATGTCCTGCTGTGAGTGCAGTTCCAAGTGATGCAACTGCATTGGTAAATCCCGCCTGATGGAGCGAAATTACATCCATATAGCCTTCACACACAATAAAATACGGCTTTCTCGATGTTCTCGCCCGGTGAAGTCCATACAGATTCCGGCTCTTATCAAAAATCAGAGTCTCCGGTGAGTTCAGGTACTTTGGCTTCCCGTCGCCCATCACACGCCCGCCAAATCCGATCACACGATTATTCACATCCATAATCGGAAACATGACACGGTTCCAGAATTTGTCGTAAACTCCATGCTTTTCATCAACATTTACCAGACCGGCTTTGATGATCATCTCTTCACTGTAGCCCTTCATCTTCAGGTACCGAAACAGATCATCACTGTATTTGCTGGAATATCCAAGTCCAAATGCGGTGATCGTCTCCTGGCTTAACTGACGGTTCTGCAGGTATTCTCTTGCCTGCCTTCCACCCTCCGTCTTCAGCTGTGCATAATAATACTTGGCCGCCAGCTTGTTCATCTCAAGCAGCGCACTTCTCATATCTGCTCTTTCTTTCGCTTCTTTTGAATATTCCTCCTGCGGAAGTTCCACACCGGCACGCTGTGCCAGAAACTTGAGTGCTTCTACAAAAGAATAATTCTCATACTCCATAATGAAGGTAAATACATTTCCTCCCGCTCCGCAGCCAAAGCAGTAATACATCTGCTTATCCCTGCTCACAGAAAATGAAGGAGATTTCTCACTGTGAAACGGGCAAAGTCCGAAATACGAACTCCCCTGCTTTTTCAGCTTCACGTATCCGGAAATCACATCTACGATATCATTTTTCGATCTTACTTCTTCTATAATCTCATCTGAATAATACATTATGTCCTACACCTTCCTGGCAGGGTTCGCGCACCTTGCGCAACCCTTACATAATATATATTCGACAAAACTTTTTTATTTCCTTTAAAATTTCCAAGATTGTGGAATAAAAATTTCTTCAAACTTTTTTACGGCAAAATTATCTGTCATCCCTGCTATGTAATCACACACCGCGATCTCCGGCATTTCCCCCTTCTGCAGCTGTTTCAGATACTGCTCCGGCATCTTTTCCAGGTGCGTTTCATAATAAGAATACAGATCTTCGATCATTCGGATTGCTTTGTCCTCTTCGCCCTTTGCAAGTGGATTCTCATAAACATGGGTAAACATATATGCTCGCAGTTCCATCAGTGCTTCACGGACTTCCTCTGACATGCAGATCTTCGGTTTGTCCATGCTGTTTACGATCACATCATGGGTAAGTGTGTTCAGACGCTCTCTTTTACTGTTTCCCAGAACCCTTCGCAACTCTTTGGGCAGTTCCTCTTCATTCATGATCCCCGCCCTTACTGCGTCATCAATATCATGGTTCACATAAGCAATCTTATCAGACAGTCTGACGATCTGCCCTTCCAGTGTCGCAGGCATGCCCGCACTTTTGTGGTTGCGGATTCCATCTAGCACTTCCCAGGTCAGGTTCAGTCCCTCCCCATGTTTCTCCAGCACCTCTACTACACGGACACTTTGTTCATTGTGTTTAAATCCACACGGACACACGTTGTTCAGAGCTCTCTCTCCTGCATGCCCAAACGGAGTATGCCCAAGATCATGCCCCAGTGCAATTGCCTCCACCAGATCTTCGTTCAGCCTGAGCGCCTTTCCGATCGTCCGGGCGTTTTGCGATACTTCCAGCGTATGCGTCAGCCGTGTCCTGTAATGGTCTCCGATTGGTAGGAGAAACACCTGCGTCTTCTGCTTCATGCGCCGGAATGCCTTACTGTGCAGGATCCGATCTCTGTCCCTCTGAAAAACCGGTCGGATATCACACTGTGGCTCATTTCTCTTTCTCCCCCGGGAAGCCATGCTTAACGTGGCACAGGGGCTTAGATATTCCTTTTCTCTTTCTTCCATCTGTTCCCTGATCGTCATTTTTTATTTTCTCTCTTCTTTCAGTCGTTTCTCGATTGCTTCTGTCACGCATTCCAGAACTTTAATACGTGCATAGTATTTATCATTTCCTTCCACTACGATCCACGGTGCATGTGGCATAGAAGTCTTTTCCAGCATTTCTTCTACCGCCACCTCATACTGATCCCATTTTTCCCGGTTTCTCCAGTCTTCATCGGTGATCTTCCACTGTTTTTTCGGATTTTCCTGTCTGGCTTTAAACCTTCTCGCCTGCTCATCCTTGTCAATCTGCATCCAGAATTTCAGCACGATTGCTCCTGCATTTACCAGATCCTGCTCCATGGCATTGATTTCCCCATAAGCTCTCTTCCATTCTTTTTCGGTACAAAATCCTTCAATCCTCTCTACCATCACTCTTCCGTACCAGGTTCTGTCAAATATCGCAATATGGCCGGCTTTCGGCATTGCACGCCAGAAACGCCACAGATAATGATGTGCTTTCTCTGTATCACTCGGTGACGCTGTCGGATTCACCACATATCCCCTCGGATCCATATGTGAAGTCAGACGTTTGATCGCACCACCTTTTCCTCCGGCATCCCACCCCTCAAAGCCAAGGACAACCGGGATTCTCCTGCGATAAAGTTCTCCATGCAGATGTTCCATCTTTTTCTGAAGCTCTTTTAAGCGTTCCTCATAAACCTCTTTTGGCATGGATTTGGAAAGATCCGTCTTTGCCAGAATGGATTCTGCTGTTTCCCTTTTCATTTCCGTTTTCTTTTCCAGACTGCCTTTTTCTTCCAGTTCTTTTCTTGCGACTGCTTCTTTCATTGCCTGGATCACCGCCTGATAAACAGCCACTTTGGCTTCTTTCTTCTTTGTAGCATTGATCACTGTCCACGGTGCGTAATCCGCATCCGTTTTTCGCAGCATCTCTTCATTGATTGCTTTATACTCTTTAAAATCATGGTTCCGCTTCAGATCGCCTTTGCTTACCCGCCATGCAGTATCCTTGGAAGCAAGCAGTTTCTCAAAGCGCTTTTTCTGTTCTTTCCGGTCAATCTTTAAAAACAGTTTGATGATCACCATTCCATCATCCGTCAGCTGTTTTTCAAACGCACGGATCGATGCAAAATCCTTTTCCAGCTCTTTTTCCGGTGTTTTTCCTTCAAAACGTTCAATCATAACTCTCCGGTACCAGCTGGTATCAAAAATCGCAATCCTTCCCTTTTCCGGGATCTTCGTCCAGAAACGCCACATAAAAGGATGCATCCATTCCTCTTCCGTTTCATTTTTTACCGCATATACTTTAAAGCCTCTTGGATCGAGTGCCTGGATCAGATTACCAATCTGAAGCCCTTTTCCTGCTGCTCCATAACCCTCAAACGCGATCATCACCGGGATTTTTTTCTCCCGGCACACTCTTTGCAGTTCTCCAAGCTGCTCTCCCAGTTCTTTTATATCCTTCATTTTTATATTTTTATCCATAAAATGCCTCCATTTCACCAGTTTCTGCTCTTATTATTCCCAAATCCATTGATAAAACGCGCAATTAACGCATACAATTATATATTATATTACTATATTTTCTCATAATAAGAAAGTAGATTTGTAAAATTATTGAATTATTTATCTTTTCGATATTTTTCGTAATATATTGCGAATTAAAATTTCTTTTAAATTTTTGTGATTCACAATTGCCACCCAGATTCCCGGGGCTTTCAACGGCACCGAAAGGATATAGGCCAGCACAACACGCAGCCCCAGAGAGATCACCGTAAGTACCACTGACATCTGTGCTTTGTTGATTGCCCGGTAATATCCGTACAGCAGAAACAGACACCCGATTCCACAGTAAAATGAGCCCTCGATACGCAGATACTGCACACCACACGCGATGACCGCCGTCTCCTGTGCCTTCACAAAAATCTCCATCAGAGATGCTGCAAACGTGCACACCAGAATGGAAATAATGATACTGAATACAATACTGATCGCAAAGGCTTCCTTCGTTCCCTTTTGGATCCGTCCGTAATCTTTCACCCCATAATTCTGTGCGACAAACGTGGAATACGCATTGCCGAAATCCTGTACCGGAAGATATGCAAATGTGTCAATTTTGACCGCTGCCGCAAATGCCGCCATCGTTGTTGCCCCGAAACTGTTTACAAGCCCCTGCACCATCAGAATTCCAAAATTCATGACCGACTGCTGGGCGCAGGTTAAAATCGAATACCTGGAAATCGTCTTTAAAATATTCCTGTCCCTGTAAAAGTGACGCCTTCC
>ERZ773103.2277-NODE-2277-length-18135-cov-3.702821_pt1 | contig 18135 bp, 12 predicted proteins | sample MGYA00511118_ERZ773103 | MGnify/ENA primary metagenome ERZ773103 (study PRJEB29015, sample SAMEA2737821) | human gut metagenome | biome: human gut; feature: human-associated habitat; material: faeces | place: China | collected 2012 ... | reverse complement strand
ATAACACCTGCAACGTTTGGTCCCATCGCATGCATCAGAAGGAAGTTTGTAGGATCCGCCTCTGCACCTACCTTCTGCGATACTCTGGCTGCCATCGGAACCGCAGATACACCTGCCGAACCAATCAGAGGGTTTACTTTTCCGTGAGTTGCAACACACATCAGTTTACCAAACAGAACACCTGCCGCTGTACCAAACGCAAACGCGATCAGCCCAAGTGCAACGATTTTTAATGTATCCATGTTCAGAAATGCCTCTGCACTTGTAGTTGCTCCTACGGATGTTCCTAAAAGAATAACTACGATGTACATCAGTGCATTAGATGCTGTATCTGTCAACTGTCTTACTACACCTGATTCTTTAAACAGGTTACCAAGCATCAGCATACCAACAAGTGGTGCTGTTGTAGGAAGAATCGTACATACAACAATTGTAACGATGATCGGGAACAGAATTTTCTCTAATTTAGAAACCGGACGAAGCTGTTCCATCTTGATCTTACGTTCTTTTTCTGTTGTCAGAGCCTTCATGATCGGTGGCTGGATGATCGGTACAAGTGACATATAGGAATATGCCGCTACCGCGATTGGTCCAAGTAATGCCGTCTGCTGTAATTTACCGGCCAGGAAGATAGATGTCGGTCCATCTGCTCCACCGATAATTGAAATTGCAGCTGCTGCTTTATCTGAGAATCCCATCATCATAGCTCCCAGGTAAGCTGCAAAAATACCAAACTGAGCTGCAGCTCCCAATAAGAAACTCTTTGGATTCGCGATCAGCGGTCCAAAGTCTGTCATTGCTCCAACACCCAGGAATATCAGTGATGGAAGAATTGACCATTCATCTAATTTGTAAAAGTAATAAAGTAATCCGCCTGTTCCATTCGCTGCATCTTCTGCATGCAACATAATATCCGGATAGATATTAACAAGAAGCATACCAAATGCAATCGGCACCAGAAGTAAAGGTTCAAATCCATGCCTGATCGCAAGATACAGGAAAAAGCACGCAACTACGATCATGACCAGGTTTCCCCATGTCAGACTAAAAAAGGCTGTCTGATGCACGAGATTACCTAATGTCGTTGTTATATATTCCATTTTTTAACCTCCAGTCGTTATCACACATCAACGATGATGATATTAATCTAATGTAGCTAATACTGCTCCGGCATCAACGGCATCTCCTACAGCTACATTGATGCTTGCTACTGTACCATCTTCTGGTGCAACAACCGGGATTTCCATCTTCATTGCTTCGATAATAACTACTGCATCACCTTTTGCAACTTTCTGTCCTACACTTGCCTCTAATTTGAATACTTTTCCAGCTGCTCCGGCTTTTACTTCAATAGATCCAGCGTTTGCAGGTGCTGCTGCTTTTGGTGCAGGTGCTGCCTTCGGGGCTGCCTTAGGTGCTGCTTTTGGTGCTACCGGCGCTACTCCAGCACCTTTTTCTTCTACTGTTACATCATATACATTACCATTTACCGTGATTGTATAATTTTTCATTCTTATAGTCCTCCTGTTATCTCTTTTATGAATTCCATTTATTTGACGAACGACGTCGGATACTTCTAACTACAAATCCATCTGTAGTTGTACCTTCTGATGCCGCGATCGCTGCTGCGATTACAGCAACCAGTTCTGCATCTTCTACGGTCTCTGCTTCTTTGCTTACAGCTTCTGTCTGCACGTTCTGTGCCTTTGGCTGCTCTGCTTTTTTATTCTTGTTCTCAAATTTTTCCTCGATCATCGGGATATATTTAAAGAACGAAATCAAAATTGAAATGAAGATCAGTACCACAAATACGGTTCCCATTCCAAGAACAGTATTCAGTCCGGCTTTCTTCATAATCTCACCAGTCGTATAATCAGCATCTACTGTTACACTGTCAAGATACATATCCTCATCATAGATAAATGTAATCGTTGCTTTGCGGTCTTCAAAGACTGCATTCGTTGTTACTTTTACCTCGTCTTTATCAGCTTCGATTTTATAATCGTCGTGACTTACATAAGTACCACATTCATTTGAAGCTGCTTTCCAGGAATCAATTGCACCCAGGAAACTTTCCGGAGTAAATGGAAGCCCTGCCTGTGTCAACTGTAACTGCAAATTAAATTCCGGCATAGATTCAATCTGGTCGATCGTTGCCTCATCTGCCGAAGAACAATAATCAATCACAAAATCAGATGCCTGCACAAGCGTACTCTCATCATATTCCAGTGCACTCTTGTCACTATTACCACATGCGGTAAGGCCAAGCACTGCGATCAGCACGCAAAGCATTAAGCTAATTTTTTTCTTCACTTTACCTCACCTCTCTAAACCGTTCCATGTTTCTTCAGTGGCTGTTCATCTCTCTTCGTAAACAGCATCTCAAATGCACCGATCACATATTTTCTGGTATCGGCCGGCTGAACGATTGTATCAACATAACCTCTTCTTGCAGCAGATAATGGACTTGACTGAAGTTCCTTATACTCTGCAGCCTTTTCATTGATCGTTGCTGCATCTTTATCTGCATACATGATCTTAGCTGCAAGTTTTGCATCCATCATGCCAATCTCTGCCTGCGGCCATGCATATACCATATCAGCACCTGTAGATTTGCTGTTCATAGCAATATAAGCACTTCCATATGCTTTCCCGATAATCACATTCACTTTCGGAACAGTTGCTTCTGCAAATGCATATGTCATCTTTGCTACCTCTTTTGCAAGATGGCTCTCATCATATTCTGTTGCTGCAAAACCAGCCACATTAGTTAATGTAAGAACCGGGATATTAAATGCATCACAGAATGTAACAAACTCAGCAGCTTTTCTTGCACCATCTGCTGACAGCGAACCATCAAATTCTGCAACAACTTCTGCATTCTCATCATAAACTTTTGAACGGTTTGCAACTGCACCTACCGTCATACCATTTAATTTGATAAATCCGGTTACCATATCTTTTGCAAACTCTTTCTTTGTCTCAAAGAAGATATTTGAATCTGAAATCTCAGCCAGTGCGATTGCTGTATCTTCAACTGCATTTTCAATCTCAGCACATGCACGGTTCAGATCATCCTGACACTCCTCATAAGAAGCATCTTCTTCATTATTACAAGGCAGCATACAGATCAGCGTGCGGATATCTTCTAAAACGCCCTCTTCTGTTCCGACAGCATCTACCAGACCAGCATTCTTGCTCTGATAAGAAGCAGAAGCTGTGTCACATTTATTTACTGTATTACCAGGAATCGCATTCGGAGAGTTCACAAACAATTTGCTGTTCTCTTCCATAAATGTAAAATCTGTAAGTCCCGGTATCACAGAAAGTCCGCCTCCACATGATCCAAAAATTGCTGTGATCTGTGGGACTACTCCTGATGCTTTTGTCTGTTTCAGATATACACTTCCGAATGCCTCTAATGCATCTGTTGCCTCCTGCAGTCTCAAACCTGCACAATCTACAAGTCCGATCACCGGTGCTCCCATCTTCATCGCCATATCATAAATATTAGCGATCTTCTTTGCATGCATCTCACCGACTGCACCATTCAACACAGAAGCATCCTGACTGTACACATATACAAGATTGCCATCGATGACTCCATATCCCGTAATAACACCATCTGCAGGTGTATCCTTTTCCTGCAAATTAAAATCCGTAGATCTGGCTGTTACTGCGCCACCAATTTCAACAAAGCTTCCTGCATCCAGCAGAGCAGCTATACGGTTACATGCTGCGTTTTCTGTTGCCATGTTGCCCATAAATCTAGTCCTCCATTTTCTATAACTTATTAATAAGGATACCTTTTATACACATTTCATACATTATATATGTATATATTCACCCTTATCCTGCATAATTAATTAAAATCTGATACATGTCAAATTTTAATCAACTGTATTATATTACCAGTTTGTGCAAATCACAATACCTTTTTGATATTTTTTTGTCACAATTATGATGTTTTTTGGGCAATAGTTATAGCTTTTCTTTATACTTTCATACTTTACTACAGAAACGTGCCTGTGATTTTCTAAACTAATCTAAACTTTTTTAGCATTTTCTTAATAATTCCTTAAATAAACTATTGTACTTTAGTCGAATTTGTGATACATTTTTAACGTAGGATTTAAACGGTTAACCCCAATTAAATCAAATAATACTTAATACTATTGGAGGGTAAACGAATGGAAACAACGAAAAAGAAATGGCCATTTGGTTTCTACGTATGCTGTCTTTCATTTTCTTTTGAGAGACTTGCTTACTACGCAGCTAAATGGGGACTGGCAGTCTACATCGTAGCTACTGTAGCACAGGGCGGTTTAGGACTGACTTCAGCAGATGGTGCGTTGATGAACTCCAACCTGGTAGCATTCACTTACATAACACCTCTTATCGGTGGTTATATTGCTGACCGTTGGGTAAGTCCAAGAATCTTAGTACCTTTGGGAGAGATCTTAATGGGACTCGGATACTTATGTGCCTGGAAATCAAGCAGCATTGGAATGCTCTGGGCAATGATCATCCTGATCTCTATCGGAACTGGTTTCTTCAAAGGAAACGTTTCTGGTATCAACGGAGGTCTGTTCGGAGATGCTGATGAGTCTACACTGAACTCAGTATTCAACATTCAGTACATGTTTGTTAATATCGGTTCTTTCTGTGGAACAACATTCTTAAGCTTACTTGCTCTTTCTGCTGGATACCGCACGATGTTCCTTGTATGTGGTATCGCATTATTCGTAGACTGCGCATGGTGGTTATTCGGAATGAGAAGTTTCGGCGATGTTGGTAAGAAACCATTCAAGGTTGACGTTACAAAAGAAGACGTTGATCACCCAGACACAGAGGCAGAGAATGCACCTCTTACTTCTCTTGAGAAGAGACGTGTTGCAGCTATCCTGATCGTAACATTATTCTCAGGAATCTTCTGGCTGATCTGGTACATGGTTTACATGCCAGTTTACTACGAGTTCGGTCCTGCTGCTCAGGGCGGTCTTGGCTGGGCTAACTGGAACATCGGTTCATTCGAGATGCCAACAGCTTGGTTCGATTCAATGAACGGACTTCTTTGTATCATCCTTTGTCCTGTATTCGCTGGTATCTGGGCTAAGATGGCAGCCAGACCACAGGGTGACTGGGGAATGTTCAAGAAGACAGCTATCGGTATCATGATCCTTGGTCTTTGTGTAGCATGTATGGTTCTTGCAGCTGTACTTTGCGGAAAAGGAACAAAAGATCCTGTAGGTATCTGGATCATCATCCTGACAGCAATTTGTATGTCACTTGGTGAGGTTATCTTCTCACCTCTTGGAAACGCATTCATCAACAAGTATTCTCCTAAGAAACTTCTTGGAACATTACTTGGTGTATGGCCATTCATCATCTTCTTCGCTGGTAAGGGTTACGGCCCACTTTACAACTGGCTGGAGAACTTCGACTTCGTTAAAGCTTATGGTGCTGTAGCAATCATTATCTTTGCTTGTGGTGCTGTAATGATGTTATTCAACAAGAAGTTCGATGACATGATCGAAGGTTAATATCTATTAGATTTAGAATTAGCGTTCAAAAGGCTTCCGGTCATCCGGAAGCCTTTTTTGTTACACCGCTATTTTCATATAGTATGTAACTAAAAATTTTTTACAAAATTGGAGGGTTTTATTATGACAGTTGTTGCAGAACGAATCGCAAGGCTGCGTGCATTGATGGCAGAGAAGCATATCGATGCATATGTTGTCCCTACTGCTGATTTTCATCAAAGCGAATATGTAGGAGAACATTTCAAAGCCAGAAAGTACATCACGGGATTCAGCGGATCTTATGGTACTGCTGTAATCACAATGGATGATGGAGGACTCTGGACAGATGGAAGATATTTCTTCCAGGCTACTAACGAACTGGAAGGCAGCGGAATCCGCCTGATGAAGATGTTCGTAGGAGACACTCCTTCTGTTACAGAATATCTGGCTGACGCTGTAAAACTAGGTGGAACCGTTGCATTTGACGGCCGTGTTCTTTCTGTTGATGAAGGTAAAGAATTTGAGGATGTATTAGCACCTAAGGGAATCAAGATTGATTACGAAGAAGATCTGATTGATGCCATCTGGGAAGATCGTCCGTCTCTTTCTAAAAAGCCTGCATTCTTCCTGGAAGAGAAATATACTGGCGAAAGCACAACTTCTAAACTTGCACGTATTCGTAAAGTAATGGAAGAAAAAGGTGCCGATACTCATGTCATCGCTTCTTTGGATGATATCTGCTGGACACTGAATGTACGTGGTGATGATGTTGACTTCTTCCCACTGCTCCTCTCTTACGCTATTGTAAAGATGGATTGTGTTGAATTATATGTTGACGAAAGCAAATTTAACGATCAGATTTATGCTGAACTTGCAAAAGACAATGTACATATCCACCCGTACAATGACATTTATGAAGACGTTAAGAAATTAGATCCTTCTTGTGTTGCTATGATCGACCCAATGAAGATGAACTACGCACTTTACAAGAATCTTCCTTGTAAACTGGTAGAAGAAGCAAACCCTTCTATTCTTATGAAGGCTATGAAGAATGAAGTCGAGCTTGAAAACATCAAAGAAGCTCATATCAAAGATGGTATTGCTATCACCAAATTTATGTACTGGGTAAAGAATAACTACAACAAAGAACGTATCACAGAGTTAAGTGCAGCTGACAAAATCATGTCACTTCGTGCTGAACAGGACGGATATATCCGTGAAAGTTTCGAGCCTCTGTGTGCATTTGCAGACCATGCAGCCATGATGCACTACTCTCCTTCTCCGGAGACTGATGTTGAATTAAAAGAAGGTGGAATGCTCTTAAATGATACCGGCGGCGGATACTTCGAGGGATCTACAGACATTACAAGAACCTTTGTCCTTGGTTCTATCGATCAGAAAATGAAGAAATACTACACAGCAGTTCTTCGTTCTATGATGAGACTTGCCAGAGCAAGATTCTTATATGGATGCTACGGATACAACCTTGACGTTCTGGTACGTGGACCGGTTTGGGATCTTGACCTGGACTTCCAGTGCGGTTCTGGTCACGGTGTCGGATATCTTGGAAATATTCACGAACCACCGACAGGTTTCCGTTGGTATGTAGTTCCTAGCAAGAACGAACACCATCAGTTAGAAGAAGGTATGGTTATGACTGATGAGCCAGGTATCTATGAAGATGGCGAATTTGGTATCCGTATCGAGAACGAATTTATCGTAAGAAAAGGTACAAAGAATAAATACGGTCAGTTCATGTATTTTGAAACAATCACATTTGCTCCTATCGACCTGGATGGTATCGATCCAGAACAGATGAGCCCGGATGAACGTGAATGGTTAAACGATTACCACAAACAGGTTTACGAAAAAATCGGACCACATCTTACAGATGAAGAACGTGAGTGGTTAAAAGAGTACACACGTGCCATCTAAGATTTAATAATATTTATTATTCAAAGAAAACCCGCGAAACTGATTGGAATCGCGGGTTTTCTTATATCCTTTATTCTTTATTATTTCTGGTTTCTGAACTGCATCGGTGTCATATTGTAAGCCTTTTTAAACAATCTATTAAAATGCTCTACATTCTGATATCCAACAGTCAGTGCAATATTCTCAACAGTCATATTACTGCTCTTTAACAATGCTCTCGCCTTTTTTAAACGAATCTTTTTTACCAAATCTCCAAATGTCATTCCAGATTTTTCCTTAATGTATTTAGAAAGATATGGTTTTGACAGATAAAACTTCTCAGCAAGATCATCTAACGTAATATCGATATAATTAGCCTGAATGTAATTCATAATCTCGATCATTCTGGTATCTTTTACTCCATCCTTACTGGCAAGTTCCTCTAATTTGTTCACTGCTACGATCAGTGCCTCGATAGATGCTCTGATAATATCGGCATCGATTCCAACACCCCAGTAAGTCTTTCCTTCACACAAAATGCCTACATAAGCAACAGCCTTTGATGAAGATCCTCTGGTCAGAGAATGTTCCTCATAAACGGATAATTCATAGCTGATTCCAAAGTACTGCTTAATCGCATTACTTACTGCATCCAGACGTCCGTTACCGATAGCCGTGATCACATGGCTCTCTCCTGCATGATTGATCGTAACTTCTGCTGTAATACCATTCACCTGTTTGAAATGACACTCGTCTACGTGGAACACAGACTTTGTATTGATATAATGATCTTCGAAGATCTGATATACCCAATCCGGTGTCAGCTCCTTGTGAGCTTTATCCGATACATCTTTGACCATATATCCGACTTCTTCTCTCATCTTCTGTGGAAGGTTCAGTCCGTGACTCTGCTTCAGGATATAACTTACGCCACCTTTTCCAGACTGGCTGTTGATACGAATAACGTCAGAATCGTATTTTCTGCCGACATCCTGTGGGTCGATTGGAAGATACGGAACTGTCCATACATCCAGCTTCTTCTCTTCTCTCCATGCCATACCTTTGGCAATCGCATCCTGATGAGATCCTGAGAAAGCTGTAAATACAAGATCTCCGGCGTATGGCTGACGCTCATATACCTGCATTCTTGTCAGACGCTCATATGTCTCACGAATACGCTGCATATCGGATAAATCCAACTCTGGATCTACACCGTGTGAGCACATGTTCATACCTAATGTAACAACATCTACATTACCTGTACGCTCACCGTTACCGAACAATGTTCCCTCTACTCGGTCAGCACCTGCCAGCACACCTAACTCAGCAGTTGCAACGCCTGTTCCTCTGTCATTGTGAGGGTGAATACTTAATACAACATTATCTCTGTATGCCAGATGCTTATGTACATACTCAAGCTGTGTAGCAAAAACATGTGGCATTGCATTCTCTACTGTTGTCGGAATGTTAATGATTGCTTTATTGTCACTGGTTGGTTTCCACACCTCCAGCACTGCATTACATACTTCTACAGCATAATCAATCTCTGTGCCTGAGAAACTCTCCGGACTGTACTCAAATGTAAAATTACCTTCTGTCTCAGATGCCAGTTTCTGAAGCAACGTAGCTCCATCTACTGCAATCTTCTTAATCTCTTCTTTGCTCTTTTTAAATACCTGCTCACGCTGTGCAACTGATGTTGAGTTATATACATGAATGACAGCGTGCGGAGCGCCTTTTACTGCCTCGAATGTTCTCTTAATAATATGCTCTCTTGCCTGAGTCAGTACCTGTACTGTAACATCATCCGGAATCATATCCTTCTCGATCAATGTTCTCATAAACTGATACTCTGTCTCAGATGCTGCAGGGAATCCAACTTCGATTTCTTTGAATCCGATGTCTACTAACATCTGGAAAAATTCCAGCTTCTCATCCAGACTCATTGGCTCGATCAGAGACTGGTTACCATCTCTAAGGTCAACACTACACCAGATCGGTGCTTTCTCTATAGACTCTTTCTTCACCCAGTCATAAGTAATCTCCGGTGGCATAAAATATGTCTTTTCGTACTTTTTGTAATTCATCATAATTCTCATCCTCTTTCTATCTAAAATAATTAAAATCAATCAAAAACATTGTCTTTTTTTAAGACTCACTTAGTCTATCATATGTCCGCAAAAAAGGAAAGTGATAAATTTAATCACTTTCCTTGATTTTTTTTATTCTATCAATATCTCTCTTATTTTACATGCTGATGCGTAAACAAGTGATCCTGGCAATATTCATAATTGCCATTACATTTTGAACAATAACGAAATTCCAGATTCGGATCATCAAGTTCTGTCCTTCCACACACTGCACAGCGATGTCTTGCACCATTCGCATATACATTCTGTGGACGACTTGCCTGTCTGACCTTCTTCTTATATTCATGCTTTCTGTGCATCTGCCCCGGTCTGTACGGCTGTGCATTCTTAGAACTAAAAAAGAAAATTAAAAAGTTCAAGATTGACACAACTGCAGCCACCGCATTCGCCTTATAATAGATCCCATACATCGCATTGCCGCCATATGCCGGTAAAAATGCCTGCACGATCGCATATACAAAATACAGTCCGTCCACAACAGCCAACCACTTTGCCTTAATTGGAATCACCATAAATAATAGGAATTCCAGATCCGGATAAAGTGCTGCAAATGCAAAGAACAAGGACATATTCAGATACCAAGTATCCATCGACAGGTTCACTCCTGTGACCAGGTACACCAGAATTGCTGCGATAACGGTGAAAAGCATTCCTGAAAAGAAATACAGATTAAACCGAAACGCTCCCCACACACGCTCCAACTGAACGCCCAGCATATAGTACATATATAGTACAAATATGATGAAAATCAAGCTGGTTGACGGCGGATTGATGATAAACGTCACGATACGCCATACCTGACCATGCAGGATAGCCGCTGCATTCAGACTTAAATACTGCCCATAGAACGTCGGATTAATGATATTCAATACAAATCCCGCCGCGTACAGCATAATGATATACACCATCAAATTCGGAATCGCATACTTGCCAAACTTGCGTTCCAATTTATTCAGCCAATGATTCATAAACGATCTCCTTATTACATTTTTTCTCTTTCATACTCTAGATATTCTACCGATTTCAAAAATATTTGTCAATTCTGAACACATATATTTCACTTTGTTTTTAGATAGTTTGTGGAAATTTATTTTTTTTACACTTTCTTAACATCTCTTTATGATTTTGAAATTGACATTTGACGTAATTTGTCGCATAATATTTACCGATTGTTTGAACACATTATAATAAGAAGTTTTATGACATTTTACATAATATTTAGACATTAAGGAGTTATTGTTATGAATCAAAATGAATTATATACACTGGGAATTGATATTGGTTCAACTACAGTAAAAATCGCCCTGTTAGATGAAGATCAACAGGTTGTTTTTTCAGATTATGAGAGACATTTTGCAAATATTCAGGAGACATTGTCTTCACTTCTGGAACGTGCGATCGAACAGGTGGGTCCTGTAACGGCTTCCCCTGTGATCACCGGTTCCGGCGGACTGACACTTGCCAAACATCTGGGAGTTCCTTTTGTTCAAGAAGTGATCGCAGTTTCAACTGCCCTTCAGGACTATGCTCCACAGACAGATGTTGCAATCGAACTTGGCGGCGAGGATGCCAAGATCATTTATTTCGAAGGCGGTAACGTAGAACAACGTATGAACGGCGTCTGTGCCGGAGGTACGGGTTCTTTCATCGACCAGATGGCCTCTCTGTTACAGACAGATGCTTCTGGTCTGAATGAGTATGCCAAAAATTATCAGGCATTATATACAATCGCTGCAAGATGTGGTGTATTTGCCAAGACAGATATCCAGCCACTGATCAACGATGGTGCTTCCAGAGAAGACCTGGCCGCCTCTATTTTCCAGGCAGTTGTAAACCAGACGATCAGCGGTCTTGCCTGCGGAAAACCAATCCGCGGTCATGTTGCTTTCCTTGGTGGACCTTTACACTTTTTATCTGAATTAAAGGCAGCTTTTGTCCGTACATTGAATCTAGATGAAGAGCATACGATTGCACCGGATAATTCACACTTATTTGCAGCCATCGGTTCTGCGCTTAATTCCAAAAAGGATACCCCGGTATCACTTTTTGAGATGCAGAAGCGTCTGGAAGGCAAGATTCAGATGGAATTTGAAGTTGACCGTATGGAACCATTATTTGCCAATGAAGAAGAATGGGATGAATTTACAGAACGTCATAATAAGCACCAGGTACCTATGGGTGATCTGAGTACTTACTCAGGAAAAGCTTTCTTAGGTATCGACGCCGGTTCTACTACAACCAAAGCTGCTTTGGTCGGCGAAGACGGTACGTTACTGTATTCTTTCTACCATAATAATGACGGTGATCCTCTTGGGACTACGATCGCTGCTATTAAAGATATCTACCGAAGACTTCCTTCTGATGTAGAGATCGTACACTCCTGCTCTACCGGTTACGGAGAAGCTCTGATCAAAGCAGCTCTCTTACTGGATGAAGGAGAGGTCGAGACCATCGCACATTATTATGCGGCCGCTTATTTTGAGCCGGATGTTGACTGTATCCTGGACATCGGTGGACAGGATATGAAATGTATCAAGATTAAGAATCAGACGGTTGACAGCGTACAGCTTAACGAAGCCTGCTCTTCCGGATGCGGTTCATTTATCGAGACATTTGCCAAATCACTGAATTATTCTGTAGAAGATTTTGCCAGTGAAGCTTTATTTGCCAAGCATCCGATCGACCTCGGAACACGTTGTACCGTATTTATGAATTCCAAGGTAAAACAGGCACAGAAAGAAGGAGCCTCTGTCGCAGATATTTCTGCCGGGCTTGCTTACTCTGTTATCAAGAACGCTTTATTTAAGGTTATCAAAGTTTCTGACGCATCAGAACTTGGAAAGCACATCGTTGTACAGGGTGGTACTTTCTATAATAATGCAGTTCTTCGAAGCTTTGAAAAAATCGCAGACTGTGAAGCTGTACGTCCGGATATCGCCGGTATTATGGGAGCTTTTGGTGCTGCCCTGATCGCACGTGAGCGCTACATCGACTGTGAAGGCACAACCATGCTTTCTATCGATGCGATTGAAGCACTGCAGTATTCCACAACTATGACAAAATGTCGTGGATGTACCAATAACTGCCGTCTGACAATCAACCACTTCAGCGGTGGAAGGAAATTTATTACCGGTAACCGCTGCGAACGTGGACTTGGCAAAGAGAAATCTTCGAACAAACTGCCAAACTTATTTGATTACAAAATGCACCGGTATTTTGACTATACACCACTGGATCGAAACGAAGCCACCCGAGGTACCATCGGTATTCCTCGTGTCTTAAATATGTACGAGAACTACCCGTTCTGGTTCACATTTTTCAATACATTAGGTTTCCGCGTTGTGCTGTCGCCGGCATCCACACGTAAGATTTACGAACTTGGAATTGAATCCATCCCAAGCGAATCGGAGTGTTATCCGGCAAAACTTGCGCACGGACATGTACAATGGCTGATCAACAAAAATGTAAGACATATTTTCTATCCAAGCGTTCCTTATGAGAGAAAAGAATTTGCAGAGGCAAATAACCATTACAACTGCCCGATCGTAACTTCTTATCCGGAAAATATTAAGAACAATATCGATGCGATCGTCAATGGAGAGATTGATTTTATTCATCCGTTCCTCTCTTTTGAAAATGAGGGCACTTTAACCTATGCACTTACAGAAGCCTTATCTGAGAAATTCCAGATTCCGGAAGCTGAGATTCGAAGTGCTGTACATGCGGCATGGGAAGAACTTGCAAATTGCCGCAATGATATGCGTAAGAAGGGTGAAGAGACCATCGCTTATCTGAAAGAAACAGGTAACCATGGTATCGTACTTGCCGGCCGTCCATATCACATTGACCCGGAGATTCACCACGGACTTCCGGAGATGATCAATTCCTATAATATTGCAGTGCTGACTGAGGATTCTATCTCTCACCTGAATCCGGCGGAACATCCGTTAAATGTCATGGACCAGTGGATGTATCACTCTCGTCTGTATGCCGCTGCAAACTATGTAAAGACAGTTGATAACCTGGATTTGATCCAGCTTAACTCCTTTGGTTGCGGTCTGGACGCTGTAACCACAGATCAGGTTGCTGAGATTTTAAATAATTCAGGAAAAATATACACTACACTGAAGATTGACGAAGTTAATAACCTCGGTGCCGCAAGAATTCGTGTACGTTCACTGTTAGCTGCGATCCGTGTACGTGAGACCAGAAATGAACAGCGCAAGATCCACACTGCAGCGATCGAAAAAGTACCATTTACAAAAGAGATGCGAAAAGACTACACGATCCTCTGCCCGCAGATGTCTCCGATTCATTTTAGCATTCTGGAATCCGCATTTAATGCCTCCGGATACCATCTGGAAGTATTGCCGAATGATAATAAACATTCTGTAGATGTTGGTCTGAAATATGTAAATAATGATGCCTGCTATCCATCTCTGATGGTTGTCGGACAGATCATGGAAGCAATTTTGTCAGGCAAATATGACACGGATAAGATTGCCGTTATCATCAGTCAGACTGGCGGTGGATGTCGTGCATCTAACTATATCGGATTTATCCGCCGCGCATTAAAGAAAGCCGGATATGCACATATCCCGGTCATTTCTATCAACTTAAGCGGACTTGAGGGAAATCCTGGATTCAAGATCACACCGGGACTGGTGCTTAGAGGAATCTATGGGGCTGTATTTGGCGATATCTTCATGAAATGCGTCTATCGCATGCGTCCATATGAGGCAGTTCCTGGAACTGTAGACGCACTGCACGAAAAATGGGAGAAAGTATGTAAGGAATTTGTTTCCAGAAAATACCCTTCCAGACATACATTTAAAAACCTTTGCAAAGAGATCATTCGCGATTTTGACAATGTTGAACTCTTAGATGTTAAGAAGCCGCGTGTCGGAATCGTTGGTGAGATTCTTGTAAAATTCCTCCCGGCGGCCAATAACTACCTGGTAGAACTTCTGGAAAGTGAAGGTGCCGAAGCGGTTGTTCCTGATCTTTTAGATTTCTTACTCTACTCCTTCTACAACCAGAATTTCAAGGTGGAGAAACTTGGATTTAAGAAATCAAAAGCGACTATCGCAAACCTCGGTATCAAAGCACTGGAATGGTTCCGCGCACCTGCAACCAAAGCATTTGCAAAGAGCAAGCACTTTGACCCACCGACAGATATTCATAAACTTGGCGAGATGGCTTCCGACATCGTATCACTTGGAAATCAGACCGGTGAAGGCTGGTTCTTAACCGGCGAGATGTTAGAGCTGATTCACAGCAATGTACCAAATATTGTGTGTACACAGCCATTTGCCTGCCTTCCAAACCACGTTGTTGGAAAAGGTGTTATCAAAGAGCTGCGAAGACAATATCCACAGTCTAACATTGTGGCGATCGACTTCGACCCGGGTGCCAGCGAAGTAAACCAGTTGAACCGTATCAAACTGATGCTCTCTACTGCGAACAAGAAACTAGAAGAAACAAACTAATACATAAAAGATCCAGACCGGACAACTTTTCTCAAAGCTGTTCGGTCTTTTCTTGTCCAAATCTCAAATTTATTCCATCACTCTCTACAACGATCGTCCCGAGCTCGTCTGTTCTGTATACCTGCGTATCAGCCTCATACAGACGTTCTAAGACTTCTCTGTGCGGATGTCCATACGGATTACCCTCACCGCAACTAATCACCACCCAGGACGGATCTGCAGCCTTTAGAAAGCCTTCCGAAGTTGCTGTGTTGCTTCCATGATGGTCGCATTTCAATACATCACATTCTAGTTCATCGCCAAACCGTCTTACCATCGCAGATTCTTCCTCTTCTTCCGCATCTCCACATAGTAAAAATGTATTTTTCCCATATATCAGTTTGATTCCGATCGATGCATTGTTGCACTCTTCTGCCTCCAGGTATGTTTGCTCCGGTGCCAGTATTCGAAACTCTGCATCCCCCAGAATATATCTGTCGCCAATCACCGGCCGTCGGATATTACTCTTCTTAGCAGCCAATTCTTCCAATACTTCCCGATAACTCTTGGTATCATTTCTCATTTTCGTCATCAAAACTTCTGAGACATCCATTTGCTCCAGTACATTATCAGCTCCTCCGATATGATCTGCGTCAGGATGTGTCAAAATCAGATATTTCAAAGTTTCAATCTGATGATTTCTCAGATAATCAACTACCCGTTCTCCATGATCATTGTCTCCGCAATCGATCAGCATTGTCTCATCCCTTTCCTGCACCAATATACAGTCTCCCTGCCCCACATCCAAGAAACTGACTCTAAGAGTATTTTGTGTTAATGTTCCTACATTTTTTCCATAGTTATAGATACCTTCATGGCCTTCTATTACAGAATCGTAGCCAATGTAACCAATCACATAGAATAAAAGGAAACTTCCAAGTACAAGCCTCCATACATTCCTTCGCTTTTTCTTTCTCATTTTTTCTCCCGCCACTTTCGAATTAAAATCATCCCACTGAATCACTTATTGATATTCATCACAACAGCAAAAGGCCAGTTTGGCAATGCATTTGCCAAACCGACCTTCTTTTGTAAAATCTATTTCGTTTGTATGAAACATAGTATTCTCTTTTTATTTCTTATTATCCGAAAAATCTCCCCACATCGGAGTCTTACTCTTTCCATAATAAGAAAAAATAATTGCGATCGGATTCATCATACGAATCGCAGATTTTGCTGCATAATACTGGGTGTATTCTTTTACATCTCCATTCACAGCCGTCCAGAATAAAATCAGATACACGGTCGCAATCAACAGCATGATCATCGGCATCATCCACGCCCTTATGCACAGATAAGATAATGCCGTAAGTATCGCCGTCATAATAAGCGCATATATCAGTGCAAAACCTGTATGCTCTACAAGCCTCTGATTCTTCTCAGAAGCAATGCAATAGATAATCACGTAGACAATAAGGAACAACCAGAATAATGGAAAATATCCGCAAATTTGACGCTTTAGCGAATCATCTGCCGCTGCACCTATAATTCCCATCAATACTGGGGATAACAAAAGCGATGTAAGCACAAACGAAACGATATACACTTTCACGCTTGCACTCCAATATAATATGATTCCCAAAGCAATCAGCAATACTAATGCCGCTCCAACCGGCAAGCCATACTTGATATGTTCCGTCGCATATCCCCGCCCGAAAAGATCCGCGAAACTCAATGGAGTCTTCTCAATCGCGGGTGTTATCATAAAAGAGACGATTGCATTTATCAGAAATCCTACCGACAAAATTCCGGCGACCTGTCTGTTCATCCACGTCCGGTTCACCGTCACCTTGCTCATATCTTCTTTTAGAATCTCTGCCAGTCGGTCTTTCCAAATCCACTTATTCTTCGTATCTGCGAGGAGGTCTTCTCCTAGCATATCTACACTCATATTATGTCCGACGATATTCTCGCAGACCCTTCGCACTTCTTTCAACTGGGATTCTTCTTCGTCAATAGAGTCAAGTCTCTCTGCGATCGCCGCATCCAAAGTAATCTCCCTTTCATAAATCTTCCGGATTTCTTCCAGACTAATTCCCAGGATTCGTAAAATCTTGATCTGCTCCAGTCGTTTCAGGTCATCCTCTGAATATTCCCGGTAATTATTTTCTTTCCTATCCGGATGAAGTAAACCTTCTTTCTCATAGTACCGAATATTTGCACTCGGGATACCCGTTCGCTGTTCCATCTCTTTAATTTTCATCCCGCCACCTCCTCTTTTTCTTCTCTTATACACTATGAAGTGACTTTAAGGTCAAGGGAAAACTTTAATTATACATAATATAATGAAAAATTTTATTATATAAATAGTTTTGTATATTCTGTCTGTACATCTGCAATATGATAGACATAAACAGTATCTTTTATCAATTTATAAATCGACACATGTTTACCACTTATGACCATTTTATATCCCTGCTCATTCAACCAATCATCAGGTGTTCGTGAACCCGAATCTGGGAATTCTTCAAGTCTCTCTATCCCATCTAAAATATAATCACTTACTTTAATTGCCGTCTCTACATCAAAGTTAATCAAATACCAATCTTCGATTGCTTTTAAATCTTCCCACGCTGATGGAAGTATCTCTACATTATACTTCATTTGCCCGTTCTCTCAATCTTCTTCTTGCTTCTGAAACACTAATAGTTGCTTTCCCTTCGATTCGTTCCTGTTCTGCTCGTAACACTCGTTCTCGTAACTTAAGCATCTGTTCCCTTTTTTCAAATGCTTCTATATTCATAACAACTAAATCACCATCTCCATTTTTTGTAATGTAAATAGGTTCCTTTGTCTCTTTTGCAAGATTAGAAATTCCAGCATAATCATTTCTTAATGCCGTTGATGCCTTTATAATCATTGTTCCACCTCCATTTATTATGATATAATTTTACTATAATTATGATAGATTGTAAAGATTGATTGTCAGGCTAATTTTTCATTTATTCAAACTATGCTTTTTCTACCTAAAAGAAGCTGCCCACTACGGACAGCCTCTTCTCTATAATAAGATTTTCATTA
>ERZ773103.2270-NODE-2270-length-18146-cov-19.416340_pt1 | contig 18146 bp, 16 predicted proteins | sample MGYA00511118_ERZ773103 | MGnify/ENA primary metagenome ERZ773103 (study PRJEB29015, sample SAMEA2737821) | human gut metagenome | biome: human gut; feature: human-associated habitat; material: faeces | place: China | collected 2012 ... | reverse complement strand
GTATTTCTCGGGTTTTCTGTGACCTTCGCTCACAAAAAACACCTCGCGGGATACTACCAGTGAATAGTAATACAAATAATTACTTCCCTTATTATTCCCGGAATACGTCTGAGAAAACACTCTTTTACAGAATCTCCACAATGTGGAATATACAAATCAAAGGAATGATCTTCCACACTCTGTTCTAAAGCCCATACTCATCATAATACTGTCTGCGCTTTTTAGCATCTGTCACTACGATCTGAATCTCATCATTTCTCTTATCAAGAATAAGTTTATTAATCAAAACACTAAGGCGTTCTTCTCCTCTGACTTCGCCAATTGCTTTTCCTTCCGCTCTTAACCTTTCCGATTCCAGTTCCAAAACTTTTCCACCCATAGCATCACCTATCCCTTTCTGGATCTTCTCTTCATCCTGGAAGATATAGTCCGAGATTTTTACAATCAGTTTTATCAGATCCGTATATAATTCCGACCTTCCAGATCCTGTCAGTTCCTTTTCAAGCTTTACACGTATCTCCTCATACTCATTCAACAATGTCTGAAATAACCGGGGATTCTCCCTCATATCATGGGCTCTTTTCTCATATCTCATGATATAAAACGGAAGCAGCATCAGCAGATTTTTCTCAAAAATACTTTCCGCTGTATAATCAGCCATTTTTACAGTTGGTACGCGGTACATCTGCTTTCTCCCATCCGGAAAAATCACATTCGTTTCCAGAAAATCCGGCGTATTCCCCGAACTTCTCAAAAACAACACGCAGGATCTCGGGAACTCTATCTCATACCTTCGTCCCTGCTTTGCCGCATATTCAATAGCAATCGCAAAGTCATACTCTATCATACGCACTGCCATTGTCGTATCATCCGTACTCTGACATTCAATATGATACATCTTCTTCCCGATCAGAAGACAGGAATCCGTGATGACCTCCCCGTCCGCCTGCTGGTGCTCATTGCGAAGCTGCGTGATCTCTACATCTTCCGGATAGGATGTATGAAACACTTCATTGATCAATGGTATAACCAGCCGTGGTATCTTTTCAACCATAGTACGGAACACATCATCAAAAATCGTATTGTTCATTTAATTCCTCCTTATTATAACATTTTCCCAGAGCTTTGAGAACCTCCAAAACACCCCTTAATCAAACATGAACTGTTTTATTCCCACCTCCCGTTCAGGCAAAGCCAACGGGCAGAATGTTATAATATTCAGGAACGTTTGCTTTACCACTATAAAATTTAAATTATCTTTGTGAAAATGTCGGCGAACGCCAGAGAAACCCGTTATGAACCGCCAGACCTGGCACGAGTAATATAAGATTTTCACTATAATCTATAGTCTAAAATACGCTGTTTCAAAAATCAAGCACTATTTCACACATTACTGTTCAATTACTATTCAACTACTATTTCAAAACCAAAAACATTACCTGCAAATCATACAAATCCCCACACATCCAATAACCAGCGCACAGAAAAGAAACGCTTTCCCTGCGCGTCCCCTCCCTGATTTTGTCTCCCCCTCAAAAAATTTGTTGTCTTTTCTCCAAAAAAGTGTATAATACGTATAATACAATTTAATCGAACATTCATTGACAATTACCGGTTTTTAGTTCTGTCAGTCACGGTATAGAAATGTCGGACTTTCAGCTAAGAGGGAATCAGGTCAGAATCCTGAACAGTCGTGCTGCTGTATACGTGCAGCCATATCTCATATCCATTGCATCGTTATGCGAGAAGGAGAGACATGGCGTTACTGCGTGAGTCAGAATACCTGCTATAAACTGCCGCCATTAACTACACGCAATAGGAAATGGAAGGGTGATCTTCTTTAGTGTTCTCTTTTTTACAGAAGTATCATCCTTACATATGTTTTCTCTGTTCCTTTTAAGGAATATAGAACACCGGCAGTTATTGGTACCTTGTTATTTTTATCATAGTCCATACTACTCCCATGCAGAGAAAACAACATTGTCTATCAGCAAAGGAGTATTTTTTTATGTCAAATTCTCTGACACTTACGCGTCGTAACTGCGGACAGTATATTGAGAAGAATATGGAACTTCCACAAAACTGCCGCTCTATCTCAGCAGAAACCTTTTTTAACAGACCTGATATTCGTTCTGTGGTATTTCCCTATGAAATGGAACAGATTGGAAACAAAGCCTTTCAGGGATGTTCCCGGTTAAGCAGAATAGAGCTTCCTGAACATCTGCAAAAACTTGGCATAGGGGTATTTTCAGACTGCATTTCTCTGAAAAAAGTCAAAATTCCCGCCAGCCTTACCAGTATTCCAAAAAATGCATTTAACAATGGCCGAAAACTGAACAGTCTGGAGTTCGCCCCGAACAGCAAACTGACATTTATCGGTCCGAATGCCTTTTCAGAATGCGCTACTCTTACGGAAGTTGTTTTCCCTGCCTCTCTGGAAGAAATCGATGACAGGGCTTTTTATAAATGTAAGAAACTGAGTTGTATTTCTTTTCCGGGGGGGGATTTAAGGGTTATCGGAAAGCAGGCTTTCTATTTCTGCGGAATGGATTCGCTGCAGCTGCCTGATTCGCTGGAAGTCCTTGATGAGAGTGCTTTTTTTAAGTGCTGTAATCTGACCTCTGTGGTGATTCCGCCCAATGTCAGATACCTTGGAAAATGGATCTTTCATGGATGTAACCGCCTGCAGTATCTGGAGATTCGCCATGATCCTGAATTTATCGGGGAATGGATCATCAACAAAGCGGCTACGATCCGCTGTTATAAAGGTTCTAAAGTAGACAGATACTGCCAGCAGTCAGGATTCAAAGTAGAATACTTTTCCTAATAACAACAAAATCTGTATTGAACAGACAAAAAAGAGGAATGTTTATGAATGATACTTTTACTTATTTTCAAAAGAAGGGATGTACTGTTTTTTCTTTTCCGGGAAAAACAAGGGTTCTTAGCACCAGTCCTCTTAATGGCGGGATCACTGCTCATCTCACGCATGCTTTAAATATCAACTGCATGAATGGTGCCTATGAATGTGAAATGCTTGGAAACACCTATGAGGAAGACCTGAACATTCATACAAAAGAGCTGGGAATTGATCCGCAGACAGCAACCGCACTCAGCACAGCGGCATGGACTGAACTGTGTGCTGTTGAGAAAATCTGTTATCAGGAGTTATCCGTGACTGCTGCTGTTACAGGGGGAATTGATTCAAACGGAATGTGTCCGGGAGATCCTTCTTCTTACTATGAAAGAAACGGCGCTTACGAGATGCTGCCACCCGGTACGATCAATGTTTTTATCTATATCAATCAGAATGTTACAGAGGCAGCCATGGTCCGCTCAATGATGATTGCTTCGGAGGCAAAAGCAGCGGCCGTTTCACATCTCTTACTTGGAAGCTGTTATTCAGAAGAAATCGCGACAGGTTCTGGTACTGACGGAATGGTGATTGCCTCGGCTATGGAGGGAGAGCTGACACTTACCGATGCCTCCGGACATTCCAAGCTTGGAGAGCTGATTGGCAGGGCAGTCCGTATGGCAGTAAAACATGCCCTGATGAAACAGACAGCTGCCTGTGGTCCGAGACAGTTTCAGGTTCTTGTTCGTACTGGCAGATATGGAATCACCCCGGGAACTCTGTGGGATTTTTATACAGAGCATGAGATTCTTTTTCATGCATACAATATTAGTTTTAAGAAAGCTTCTGAGCTGGAAGGAATACTTCTATCGCGAAACAGAAACAGCAATCTGGTTTTATGTGTGTCTCTTTATCTTCATCTGATGGATCAGCTTCGCTGGGGACTAATCATGGAACCGGAGGCTGTCCGAGAGGGAAAAAGGCTGCTTCTTTATGGACTGTACTGTGGACGGGATACTTATCTGGGCGATGTTTATCCTGAAGATGTATGGAAGAACGAAGTACTGAAAACATTTTCACTTAAAGAACAGCTGATTTATATTTTAATCTGTTATTTTTCTGTCAGATCATAGTTGGATCATCACATTTTTATGGTAAAAATATTCTATGCCTGCTTTCTCCTGATGAAATACAAAAGGGAAGTGAATAGAATAAGTTCAATGTCCACTCACTTCCCTCCTGAAATCGTTGAAATCTATATACACATTATAAGGGAAAAGCCGCAAAAAAGCGAATCCGGGTGGTTGTGGATAAAGTAAAAATGACGGATAAAAAACAGTACATAACATCAATAAAAAAATTTAAAATTCGTCATTTTTACTAATGCCCTATGCAAGGGTCTGAACAATAACCTAACATCAAGCATCAAGTAAACTAATAAACAGCCTGAAGAAAACTCTCCAGACTGTTTTTATCATTTCTGTGCGAAATACTCTTTTGTAAGTGTAATGGCGGTTCCTGAAAGCAGGAATACACCAATTAAGTTGGGGATTGCCATGAGACCGTTGAATGTCTCAGCAATACTCCAGAGAAGTCCCAGATCTACAGTTGCACCAAGGATTGCCACTAATGAATAGGCAATCATAAATGGGCGGATAACTTTTGCAGAGAATAAGAATTCAATGCAGCGTGCTCCGTAAAGTCCCCATCCGATAATCGTTGAAAATGCAAAGCAGCACATGGCAACTGCCGTAAAGATGGAAACCCAGCCTCCGTATGTAGCAGTAAATCCGGAAATTGTAAGTTCTGCACCTGCCGCTGCACCGTAATTTACCGGCACGCCGCTTACAAGGATCACAAGTGCTGTCAGAGTACAGATCACGATCGTATCTGCAAATACCTCAAAGATACCAAACATACCCTGTTTTACAGGCTTGCTTGTATCTGCACAGGCATGAGCGATAGACCCTGTACCAAGTCCGGCTTCATTGGAGAAAATACCTCTGGAAACACCCTTTTTCATACTGAGGAAAAAGCTTCCGATCACACCGCCTGTCACTGCTGACGGATTAAAGGCTCCATAAACAATATCATGGAAAACTGCCGGAACTCTTCCGATATTTAAGATCACAACGCCCAATGCAAGTACAATATAAAACAATGCCATAAACGGCACCAGCTTCTCGGAAACACTTCCGATTCGCTTGATACCGCCCAGCAGTACCATACCAACCAGCAGCGTGATCACAATTCCAAGGATCAGATTCAGTCTGCCTGTAGAAGACTCTGAAATCACATTGAAGTTAATAAGAGCTGTATCAATTGCTGTTGTAATGGTATTTACCTGAGTAGCATTACCTGTTCCAAATACAGTCAGTACACCGAATGCAGAATAAAGAACTGCAAGAAACCTCCAATTCTTTCCCAGACCATTCTTAATATAATACATAGGTCCGCCTACATAATCCCCATGTCTGTTTCTCTCACGGAAATGTACTGCCAGGGTAACCTCTGTAAATTTCGTGCACATTCCAAGGAGCGCGGAAACCCACATCCAGAATACAGCTCCCGGTCCGCCGATGGCGATAGCTCCGGCAACACCGGCGATATTTCCAGTACCTACTGTACCTGCCAACGCAGTACAGACTGCCTGGAAAGGTGTCATGGAACCGTCAGAGGCCTCTTTTTTCTTAAAAATTCTTCCCAGTGTGGTTTTAAGCGCATACGGGAATTTGCGGATCTGGACAAAACCGGTCCGCAGGCTCAGGTAAAGCCCTACGCCGATAATACAGATCATAGCCGGGACACCCCAGATAAAATTATTTACGACGTTATTGATGGATTCAATTGTCTGAAGCATGTTAAATAAACCTTTCTTTCGTGTAATAATAACAGTTTAGCACTTTTTTCACCGTATGTACAGAAAAATTCTATTAAGATAAAGCATTAAAGCACAACAAGTTGCCAGAGCAAGCAGCTAAAATTATCCACTCCACTGCTCATTGCTTTTCGTAATTGAAGCAGGGGACTTACTTGATTCGGTTAAAAAGTCAAAATAACGTATAAATTTGTCATAATTTCAGTAGCATTTCCCCACTCAAACCTCTATTATTGTAAATATGAAATCAAGGAAAACATCTGTGTATTTTCTAACAGTACTTAAGCGTTTCAGTTATTCGGTGCAGCGCCGCGTAGCAAAGCGGATGATTTTATCCGCTTGACCATTTTCAACCTAAGGAGGACATGACAAAATGATTCAGAAATATACTTACGGGACCCCATTTGAAACCGATGCCATCGTAACTTCCATCCCGGCTTCTAAGGGAACTCCTGCATACGGAACTATCTCCACAGAGAACGGCTTCTCTTTTACTTATGACATGGATGACAACGATGTTGTCTATGGTCTGGGCGAATCAAACCGCGGAATCAACAAACGTGGATACGTTTATGAAAGCAACTGTTCCGACCAGCCAAACCATACAGAAGATAAAATCTCCCTCTACGGAGCACACAACTTCCTCGTAATCTCCGGAAAGCAGACTTTCGGTCTCTTCGTTGATTATCCCGGAAAACTGAAGTTTGATATCGGTTACACACTCTCTTCCCAGTTAAAGATCACCTGTGAGGATGCAGACCTTTATCTGTATGTGATCGAGGGTGAAACTCCTTACGATATCGTAAAACAGTTCCGTAAAATCATCGGAAGAAGCTATATCCCGCCTAAATTCGCATTTGGTTTCGGTCAGAGCCGCTGGGGATATACAACTGCTGACGACTTCAGAAAAGCCGCTGACGGATATCGTGAAAACAATATTCCGATCGATATGGTATACATGGATATCGATTACATGGAAGACTACAAAGATTTCACAGTCAATCAGGAAAACTTCCCTGACTTTGAGGCCTATGTCAATGAAATGAAAGAAAAAGGCATCCACCTTGTCCCGATCATCGATGCAGGTGTCAAGGTAGAGGCTGGCTATGATGTTTATGAAGAAGGCGTTGAGAAGAACTACTTCTGCAAACGTGAAGACGGCAGTGATTTCGTTTCCGCCGTATGGCCGGGCTGGACTCATTTCCCGGATGTCCTGAACGCAGATGCCAGAGCATGGTTCGGACAGAAATACGAACGTCTGATTTCCAAAGGAATTGACGGTTTCTGGAATGACATGAACGAGCCTGCAATGTTCTGCACACCGGAAGGCGTTGCTGAATTAAAAGAATACATCAAAGACAACTTCATGGACAATGAAGAAACATCTGGATTCGTTCTCGGCGCAAAGGTAAAAGGACTTGCAAATAATCCGGAAGATTACAAACGCTTCTATCACAATGTAAACGGTCAGAAGATCCGCCACGACAAGGTACATAACCTGTTTGGCTATAACATGACCCGTGCAGCAGGTGAAGCATTTGAAAAAATCGCACCTGGCAAACGTTTCCTGATGTTCTCCCGTTCCTCCTATGTAGGAATGCACAGATACGGCGGAATCTGGATGGGAGACAATAAATCCTGGTGGTCACACATCCTTCTGAACTTAAAGATGCTTCCATCCCTGAATATGTGCGGTTTCCTTTACACAGGTGCAGATCTGGGCGGATTCGGTGCAGATACCACACGTGACCTGGTACTTCGCTGGCTGGCACTGGGTGTATTCACACCTCTTATGAGAAACCACTCCGCTCTGGGAACCAGAGAACAGGAAGCTTACCAGTTTGAAAATATCGAAGACTTCCGCCATGTGATCGGTGTCAGATATCGCCTTGTTCCATATCTGTACAGTGAATACATGAAAGCAGCATTAAACGACGACATGATGTTCCGTCCGCTGGCATTTGACTACACAGACGATGCATTCGCAACTCAGGTAGAGGACCAGCTTCTCCTTGGAAACGAAATCATGATCGCACCAGTTTACACACAGAATGCAAAAGGCCGCTATGTATATCTGCCGGAAGAAATGATGTTCGTAAAATTCCTGCCGGATGGAACAATTTCTCAGGAAATTCTTGAAAAAGGCCACCACTATGTAGAAGTTGCCCTGAATGAAGTTCCACTGTTTATTCGCAAGGGAAAAGCAATCCCGGTTGCTGATGTTGCGCAGACAGTAAAGGATATCGATCCTGCTACTATCCGCATGATCGGATATGAGGGAGCTGAATATGACCGTTATGATGATGACGGAGTAAGTGCTCTGTAATTTAACCAAATTAATCAGATTTATCTGCCTCAATTACAGGAATTACCAGACAGCAGTTAGAATTGAACGAGATGTCACCTCATAAAAAATAAAAAGAAACAGTCACATGTATCCAATGAATATCAATATATTCTTTCAGTTATGTGACTGTTTTCTTTTAACTTATTAATTCTCCAAAAGAACCTGGTTTTGCCGGAACAAAATTTCCACCTTCATCAATTGTTTCAAATTTTTCTTGATATTCTCCTTCAGTATGCGAAATTTTAGGTTTTTATTCGCTTTAGCAGATTCTACTCATGGGGAGAACATACTCATACCCATTGTATCCATGGAAGCCATACTTACGCTGTAGGGCTTTCTATCCTCCCCATAGAAACACTTCTCCGAAGAAGTGGGCTAACATACTTACTTAATTCCGTTAAAAATTAATACGTATTCCATGCAGGAATATCGGAATCACCTCCAACATAATAAGATTATCTTTTTCAATCATCTTCAATCATTTTGTTCAGCATCAAAATATCTATTTTCCTCCATACCTCGTTTCCAGCTATTCCATCAATTGTTAATCCTTCTTCTTTCTGAAAGTTCTTTATTGCTTCCGTTAGTTCTTCATTTGATTTTGTAACAGAGTTTCCATTGTAATATTGTAATTTTTCCAAACATTTTTTTAACAACTTCATATCATCATTTTCTGTTACAAAATATGTCTCATTATTTTCTGTATTTATCACAGCAACAACTTCCGTAAATAATGAATCACCCTCCCTGATATTTTCCGGGTCAAAAGGCAAAATCGGAATATTTTCTAAAGATCCATATTCAAAATATAATTCATTCAATAAATGAATACTTTTCTGAAATTTCTCCTGCTGTTTCAATTCTTCTTCCGTATAATTTTCAAAAAATAAAGTATTATAATAATACAATACTTTATTCATTTTATCTACATCGTCCAGATTCTCCTTTTCCAGTTGATCCATTGCCCCTGTTTCACGAGCCCACACATTATTCGAACAAATACTACAAATAAAGATAATCATCAATAACACTGCGTTTTTGCTTCTGTTATGTTTCATTTGATACTTCTCCTTTCTTCAGATACATTTCAGTTCTTCTTACTTATATTTAAATGATAACACATTCGTCGCAAAATTTTCTGAAACAGCGAAATTCATATATAAATTGGCGAAATTCGTTTTTTCAAAATATAGTGTGTTTTTTATAAGGTTTTTTGCCACAATTTCTCTCCAATATTTCTGTAATGTTGCACAAACAGTAAAAGATATTGAACCCACTTTTATCTGCACGATCAGATATGACTGTTTTCTTTTTGAAATCTGTTTTATTACAATTTCACAATCATTGTATTTTCCTCTTTAAAAACTATTTCTCCCAATGAACTTAAAAGTGCTACATTAACCCCTTCATATTTTTGATATTCACAGCTTCCAATAAAAATATAATTCACCTCATATTTATCAAGCAGTTCCTGTACTTCTTTTTTATCTGTTGAAGTATAAATAGTTTCCACGTCTATTCTTCTTTTGTTTTCTTCATCAAGATTATTTCGCCATAACCATTCATGAACATACCATCCTAATACCGTCGGCAATCCTGTCATAGCAGAAACCCGGTTGTCATAGTCTTTATAACTGTCGCCGCAAGCTTCAAGAACAGTTGGCTGACCTGTTATATTTTTATTCAGCCATCGTATTGCTGCCGCATCTTCAGGAATGGCATTTTCTAGATAAGCAGTTGCATTGAGAGTTTGGTATTTATTTTTCAGAGGAAAACCTGTAAACCAATTTGTTGTAGCATTTATGAAATATCCACAGGTAGATATAAGAAGTATTATTGCCATTCCCCCAACGGTTATCTGCACTTTTGATAATCTTACCTTTTTCTCATATCTATTATCCAATTTAGTTTCTTGCAAAATTTTTATTCTGTCTGCCACAAAAAATACCAAAATATACGACATCATAAGTGCAAAAAGTATATATGCCTGATAAGTCAGCTTAAACATAGTATTTGCTCTTGGTGCTGTTTTTTCATAGATATCTCTTACATAAACGATTTCCGGAATCAATATTAGTCCCATTGCACAAAGAGAAAGTACAACTCCGTATAAATCAGAAACATTAATTTTGTAAAATAAATTCCTGGTTTTTTTATTTGTAAAATTTCTATTTTTTATCAGCGTAGATACGACAAATAATCCACATATAAGCAATGGAAAAGCCCATAATACACAAAACTGATAAAACGCCGTATGAATTTTCACTATTCCGATTCCCTGTACCATAACGCTTTTAAACTGTAAATGGAATGGTAACGAAATCAACACAGCAGTCAGCAGAAGTTCTATCCATTGCACAACGCTCCATTTTATACCGGTTCTCATATCTGAAGGTTTCATATCTGTAGAATTAAGATATCTCTTCAAATTTCCAAAAAACAGTGTTCCACATATTACAACATAATAAATCATAAAATCCCATGTATTTGAAAACAGGAAAATTCCAAGGAACAGTCCCAGCAGAAATATCTCTTTCTGTTTCCAGCTTTTACCGGAATTTCTTTTTATCCATGCATATAAAATCCCCAATACTGCCAAAACAAAAAACACATTAATCACATGCGCATGTAAATCCCCAAGAACAAAAGAATATGAAGGAAATTCATGAATTGTCTCGTCCCCTGTCACAGGTGGATCAAATCCTATAAATCGTGTTGTGCTTGGAAACCAGTAATCTTCTCTTATCCCCAGTAATGTAAAAATTTTTCCATATATAATATAATGAAGGTTTCCACTCATGGATACAGATAAACCTGCTAAAATACCTCCAAAATCTGTTATCCATGCTCTTCCCCTTTTACCTAATTTATCCTTAAGCATCTGGCGCACAAGACTAAATGGCAATACAAACGCAAATGCAGCTATCATGGTACGCATAAGATTGTATGTAATCTCTACCTTTGTTCCTGTAAGTTTCGTAAGAAACACCGCAAAATATTGACCACCATAATAGTAGTTAAAAGCTTTGCCAGCATACCACATATCTTCTGACGGAAGTGTTGTGCTATGCATCATAGACTTCATAAAACCAAAATCCATATATTTTTCAGTTCCATGAGCTGCCGGATGAAATCCTGCCATATATGTCCATAAAAGAAATACAACAAAGAAAATCACTTCTTCCCAATAAACAAGTTCCTTATGTTTCCACGGAAAAATCTTTCTTTGTTTTCCATATATTCCATAAGCAATACTGCTCCCCCCACATAAGGTAGTAATTACGACAGAACTCAATGTGGTAAAGTGAACCACTTTTATAGAAGTCAAAATCCATACTCCATATCCGCATATCACTATTGCTATAACCTTTGAATACATCCATCCATTATCATCAAAACCTTTGAATATCTGAGCCGTTATCGGCATAAATACCAATCCAAGAATCCATAAAATTTCCCACCATATCATGAATGTAAAGAAATCGGATCCTAACAGCCAAAAAGCAACTCCTATCAATAGCCCTGCTGCCAGTAATTTAAATTTATTTACTTTTTTCATAATAATATATTTCTCCATATTTTTTATATAATTAAGCAAAAAATATACCAGTCACTTCATCATATAAGCTACAATAGCTCTATATCTTTTTTTTCATCATTTGTATTTGAATAATATCATATTTATTGCAAAATTTTCTAAAATGACGAAATTCATATATAAATTGGCGAAATTCGTTTTTCGAAAACATATTGTGGTTTTTTATAAGGTTTTCTGTCACAATATTTTCCCTCTTGACTAATTTTCTGCAAAATAAAAGACAGCGCAGTCCTCCACTACACTATCTTTTATAGATTCTACATAATTTATAAGTACAGCATTACCTTTACAATAAAAATCTGATTTGTATTCGAAACATCCATAAATCCCTGATATTTCTCTACCATCTTCCTGACATTTGCAAGACCAATGCCATGTCCTTTTTCTTCCTTCGTTGACAATAATTTATTTTTCTCTACAGCCAATTCATGTTGAAAGCTGTTTTTTATTTCCATGGAAAGCATGCCCTTTTCATAGTATATATCCACTGACATCCATTTATCTTTCGTCTGTTCTGCTGCTTCTATTGCGTTCTCTGTCAGGTTTCCCAAAATCACATTTAGATCAAATGCTGATATACACAAATCAGATGGTACCCGTACCTCATACTCTACATGATTCAACTTCTTTTTTGCCTGTCCCAGAAGATAATTCAGCAGACTGTCAAGATTCTTATTCCCACAGCTGACCAGTTCAGACTGGTTCTGCATATACTCCCCCATGTCCTGTATATATTTCCGAATTTCTTCATTATTCTGATTTCCAGCCATAAGTGCAAGTTCTCCCAGATGATTTTTCATATCATGGCGTAGAGCTTTTACTTTCTCTTCCGATTGCATCAACACATCCAACTGGTGAGAATAAATGAGCATTTGTTTTTCCATAAGAGATTGTTCTTCCAGTTTCTTATACGCACTTATCAGAACATCATATAAATAGAAAATCAATAATACAACTGCCAAAACACAACATCCAAATAACACCAGCAGGATACGATTTTTTAGTTCCTGTTCAACAATAAGCAATTCTGCCAGACAAAGTGCTGAAATAACCGCCAGTATCATCCCATGCGGAGTTTTATCTTCTCCTTTATTCTTAATCAAGATTTTTTCTGAAATAACATCGCAAATCAGCAATAATAGTACAGTTATATACGCAGCACATTCACCGACTTTCCCTGTTATTGAATAATCTGTCAGTAAATGAACAGCTACTAAATCACATCCCATATTAGTTCCATATACAAGTAGTGTCACAAATATTTTCTTTTTCAATGCTCCTTCATAACACACTGTAATCAAAAAAATCAGCACTATATTTGTTATCACACTCATACCTGGCGAACAAAATATCAAATGCACTCCTGCTGTCAAAATAAAAAACAATACATAACAGGCTCTTTCTTTTTTCTTTTCCTCAATATCTGTCCAAAAGAACAACCTCATAAAGCGATAGATTATATATGTACGCAAAAGATTCGTGCTTAATGTAGTTATCAACGCAAACATTTACTCTCTTTCCCTCCACACACGTTCCGCCAGTTGCGTTCTCACTGATTTCCTATATGGCTGACTGATTGGAATTGTATCTCCGTTTTTCATTTTCACAGATTCATAAGAACATTCTTCGATATAATCAAAATTAATCAGATACGACTGATGAATCTGAATGAAATTTCCCGGAATTTTCTTTGCTATTTCTTTCAGTTTGCCATTAAATTCTTTCTGTCCGTCTTTTAAAACCAGATGCACTTTTTTATTCTGACTGCTGAAATACAGAATATCTTTATACAGCACCTTGAAATAATATCCACTGCCAAAGTACTCGAAAATACCTTTTCTGACTTCCGAAATTTTCTGAATCCTGTTCATGACATTCCCAACTTTTATTTTGTCTAAAGGTTTGATCAGAAAATCTGTAGGCTGTACACGGAATAAATCCATCGCATAACTGCTGTTCGCTGAAATGTAAACAATTGCAGTTTCCATGTTTTCCTGTTCTTCTCTTATAAAACGTCCCACCTCAATTCCATTTGTTGTCAGTAATTCTATATCCAGAAATAACACATCAAGAATCTTCTTGTTTTCTCTCAAGAACCGGCACAGGCTTTCTCCCTGATACCAGATATCAATATTCATCTGAAGTTTATTCTCTTTTCCATAATCATAAAGCATTTTTTCCAGTTCCCCGCAGAGTCCTTCATCATCATCGCAAATGCCAATACAAAACATTTCTTTTCTCCTTTCATACTACATGCAGTATACAGCTCTTACAACTCTACTTCAAGACAAAAGTACCCTTTGATTTCGCGTGGAGTACTCTCAGGGAAACCAAAGGGTTCATATATGAAAGTTATTCTTTGTCTTTATTTGCCAAAACAATATAACGGTAAATTTCTGTAAACGGGATCTCTTTTTCTCTGCTCAACTGTGCAACGCTCTCATATTCCGGATAAAGCTGCTCTTTTCCATTCAAAGTGCATACCTTTACCTGAACTTCTCCCCATGGAGTCGGAAGGGTTCTCGTTTCTCTGGGAAGAATCGTACGTTCCATTATGCTATAACGAATTCCAATCGTAGTAGTTTCTTCAAAAATAATATTCTGAAGCGTTTCTATATCTTCTTCCTTACAGATCACATTCAGAACCCATGCAGGTCTGTTCTTTTTCATAAAAACAGGCACATAATGCACATCTCTGGCACCGGCTTTCATCAGACGTTCCATGACAAATCCCAGAACTTCTCCACTGCAGTCATCAATGTTTGTTTCCATCTTGATAATCGTATCTTTGGTTTCCTGATTTTCAGCTTTCGGATTATTTCCGATTTCCGGGTTTTTGAATTCTTCTGTCTGAGCCTTTGCTTCATCTATTTCTGCGCTCTGTGAGATAATCATTGCCCTTAGGATTCCCGGACACTCATACTGGCGTTTACCTGCGCCGATTCCAATCTTCTGGATTTCAAATGTTTCCGGAAGTTTATCTTTTGTTTTCACTGCTGCCACTATCGCCGCACCTGTAGGCGTTACAAGTTCACCTTCTACCTCTGTCATTTTCAGATATAAATGATTGGCACTTACTATATTTGCGACTGCCGGAACCGGGATTGGCAGGATGCCATGCTGACAACGGACAGTTCCACGTCCCTCCCAGAGAACAGGAACGATCACCTCTGTAACATCCAGATTATCCAGGCAGACTGCCACAGACACAATATCCACAATAGAGTCCACTGCTCCCACCTCATGAAAATGCACCTGATCCACAGGCACATTGTGTGCTTTACTCTCTGCCTCTGCAAGAATTTCAAATATACGCAATGCGATCTTCTTTGCATTCTCAGTCATTGCGCTATGCTCTATAATATAGGTAATTTCTTTTATTCCACGGTGTTCGTGATGGTGATGGTCTTGCGCTGTTCCTGTGCCATGGGCGTGATTGCGCTCATGACCTTCATGATGATGTCCATGCAGATATTCCATATCATGGTCATGATTTTCATGCTCTTTATCCAGCACAACATCAAAATCACATGCATCTATTCCGGACTTCACAACTCTGCTGATCTTTGTCTCAAATCCTGATACCTTAAGACTCTTCAGCACCCTGTCCAGCACTGAGCGGTCAGCTCCCAGATCAAGAAGAGCCGCAACCGTCATATCACCACTTATCCCTGAATAACATTCCAGATATAATGTTTTTCCCATAATCAATTTCCTTTCTCATCTGTACCTGCTGCCAGACGGTTGATCTGCGTTGCCAGATAGCCGGCACCGTAGCCGTTATCAATATTCACCACAGCAATCCCATTCGCACAGGAATTGATCATAGTAAGAAGTGCCGAAAGACCATGCATACTTGCACCATAACCCACAGAAGTCGGTACTGCGATCACCGGTCTGCTCACCAGACCGCCCATCACACTGGCAAGAGCTCCCTCCATTCCCGCAACTGCAATTACACAGTTCGCACTCTGGATCGTCTCCAGTCTGGAGAATAAACGATGCATTCCGCTGACTCCCACATCATAAATCCGTTCAACATTTGTGCCAAAATATTCCGCTGTCTGTGCAGCTTCCTCAGCAACCGGAATATCTGCAGTTCCTGCTGAACACACCGCAATCTTACCAATACGCTTCTTATCTTTCTTTTCAACCTTTAAGATACGCGAGATCGGACGGACTGCATCCTACAAAATAGGAAGAGACTCCGGCGCAACACACACTTGCCACGCACACAACAAGAAAACGAATCCAACCGTCTTCCATTTGCCGGCTGAGCAATACGGGCAAACAGGAAGCGGCCAGAGCCACCGTGAACGTGTTAAGACATACATTCCGAACGTATCGCCTGACGGACAGATGAACCATGCGGCGCAAAAAAAGCAATCGAAGTATCAGGCAACAAACGGAGACGAACAATGCCACCACCAATGTGGATTCTGGAAGGAAACCTGCTTTCAGACAGCAATAAGAAAGCGGAAAGTTCATCAGCAACATGCCACCCACCGCTATCTGATAATTGCGGATATTGCCGTTGGCGTTTTGCAGCGTAATCAGGGTGTTCGACAGTATATCACTAAGTGACAGCAGCAAAACCAGCCGGACGAAATTTACGGTATGGTCGGGGTATTGCTTCAGCCAAAGTTGCAGTATAAAATCGGTTTCCAGCAAGACAGGCAAAGCCAGAATGAACATGATATAGAACGAAAAGCGGGAACCGCGCTCTACCAGCGACATTGTGTACTCCCGATTGTCGGAAGCGTATGATTTTGTGATTTGAGGATTCAGGGCAGTCATAAAATTGCCGGAAAACGAGCAGATAGCGGTATTTACCTGGTCAGCTATGCCTCGGGCGGCATTCAGTACCGGACCGACAAAGATATTAAGCAGCACATTGACACCCTGCCACTTCAACAATCCGGCGGTGCAGCCAATAAAGTTCCACACTGCGAACGAACCCATCTCTTTCCAACAGGGACGGTCGAAACTGAAACGCCACCGGCATTCCTCAAAATGCCGGCCACAATAATGCAAATAAAAGCACTGTAAAGAGATACTGACAAGGACCAATAGCAGCGAATAGACAATCAAACGGTCAAAATGCCACGGCGAATAGGCTATAAATAATACAACCAGCAAACGCAGCATCACATCCATGATTCCCACCTTGGCAAAAGTGCCCATGTGCTCATGCGATGCGATCGAGGCGTTGAACGGCGTGCTGCACAGTCCCAATGCAAATGAACAGACCGAGGCTTGAAATACCCAATTGGCCGCATGAAGCCGGTCGGTCGGTATGGTCATTTGGGTGTTCAAGAACCACAAACCGACGGTTTCCGCCACGAGGATTACCAATAGTGCCAATATGACATGGATAGACAAGGAAGTGGAGAACATCAGTTTAAGCCGTTCCATGTCTTTCCTGCCCAATTCAAAGGTGAGAAAACGGCTTACTGCTGACGAAAGGGAGGAGGAAACCAATGAGAACATGGCTACAAATCCGCCTACGACATTATATATGCCGTAGTCTTCCACTCCCAGTGTGTTCAATACCACTCTCGATGTATAAAGCGATACCAACATACCGAACAGCATACGCCCGTAGAGCATCAGCGTGTTTCTGGCTATGCGTCTTGTGTTTTCCGATTGTGTGGACATTGAAGTCTTAAAAGGCAGCTAAAAAGCAGAACAGGCAACTTATCTGACTATGAATCTACTATCTGTTATTATTGCCAAATATCCGTTTCCAGATGGAAATCTTTTCCGATTTCTCAAAGCCATGAATTTTCTGCAAATAGCGGTCGTAGTTCCATCGGTTGTGTATCATCTCGTATATCACGCCCCAGTCGGGAAGTCCGCCCAAGTTGCGGTCGTCGATGTACATATCGGCAGATACCTTACGGCTGCGCAGTGCGGACATGTCGGCTTCTTCCTCGGGCATGTTGCTGTTCACGGCATAAAACTCCAGCCCGCGCTTGCGGCAGAAGTCCACCGCTTCGTCCAGAAGTTCACCCTCCCGCACACTCCACAGTATCAGCAGGTGCCGCTCCGCCTGTAATTTTTTAAGCGTGGCGATGGCAAAGGGAATCTCCCTGCCTATCTGCGGATACTTGTGTTCCACTATCGTTCCGTCGAAGTCTACCGCGATTATCATATTCTCAGGTTGTTCCGGCCGGCCTGTCCGAAATGGTTATCAGACCGGCGGGAAACGTATATGGGGTTTTATCGGACTATCCGGATATATTCGGGATTGACCTCCACACCCACGGCAAGGAAACCTTTCAGTTCGACAAGCAGACGCTTGACCTTGGAGCCGCGGGTGGTCATCAGGCGGCCCTCGTATCCGTCGAGCGTGCCGCCGATGATGCGGATTTTGCGTCCGTACATGGCCGGAGTGACTTCTTCCGGCAGGTAATATTGGGGGAATTCCGAAGCGTTCACGGCATTGATGAACCGCTCCATGTCCGTA
>ERZ773103.2258-NODE-2258-length-18227-cov-3.405734_pt1 | contig 18227 bp, 13 predicted proteins | sample MGYA00511118_ERZ773103 | MGnify/ENA primary metagenome ERZ773103 (study PRJEB29015, sample SAMEA2737821) | human gut metagenome | biome: human gut; feature: human-associated habitat; material: faeces | place: China | collected 2012 ... | reverse complement strand
AGCTATTTCGGCACGGCTATAAAACGAACCTTTAATAGTATAGCGCATTATGAAATATATTTCAACAGTTTTTTTGAAAAAAATCCGCAAAAATTTCATCAAACTTTTAGTGCCTCAATTATGGGAAATTTTGTGAAAATTCAGTAAAAATTCCGGCGATATCTCTGAAATATCATTGCAGGAATCTTGTTTGCGTGGTATAGTTCTCAATAGAAAAATTTCTTTCAAAAATAAAGGAGGAACAAAAAATGGGACGTTTAACAGGAAAAGTCGCAGTCATCACAGGAGGTAACTCCGGAGTAGGAGCCGCAACTGCGAAATTATTTGCAGCGGAGGGAGCATCTGTAGTGATCACTGCAAGAAGAGCGGCAGCATTAGAAGAGATTGCCGATGAGATCAGACAGGCAGGAGGAGAAGTGCTCGCATTATCAACGGATATTTCCAAACCGGAAGATCCGGAGAGATTGATGGAAGCAGCGATGGAGAAGTATGGCAAGATCGATATTCTGGTTAACAATGCCGGAATCCTGGAAGCAGGATTAAAGCCGATCGATCGTTTCACCGATGAAGATCTGGATCGGATCATCGACACGAACCAGAAAGGTACGATGCGCTGTATCCGTGCGGCAGCGAAGAGAATGCAGAGTGGCGCTTCTATCGTGAACGTTGCATCCGTGGCAGGAGAGAAAGGATGCGGCGGCGCTGTATATGTATCTTCCAAAGCGGCAGTGATCGGTGTGACCAAACATACCGCGCTTCGTTTCCAGAATGACAATATCCGCTGCAACGCAGTATGTCCGGGAAATATCCTGACACCGATGACAACAGGTTCTGCGGCGACAGCAGAATTAGATCAGGATATGATCGGCGCAATGGCAACACATAGCAATCTGAGAACACAGTCTTGTACAGCGGAGGATGTGGCAAATATCCTGCTTTTCCTTGCGAGTGACGAGTCTCGTGCAATCACCGGACAGGTTCTTGTATCTGATTTCGGAGCGATGTTATAATATAGCGGCAGTGCCGGTACATAAAATAAGATTTCTATGAAGAAAAACGAATCTCCCACAGGATGTAAGGTATGAAAACCTTGATTCCTATGGGAGATTCGTTTTTTATTTAGAGGTTAAAAATCGGTATTTACCGGAATTGACTATTTCCGCTTCGGCATCTCCCACGCGTTATGGTCGGTATGGAGAAGCATATGTGCTTTATGAGAAAGCGGAGCCTCCATAAAGTCGTCATATAGTTTTTGTATATCCGGATTTTCATGTGAGAACCGCAGTTCATTGGACGCATCCAGAAAGTAAAGGTTTTTACTTCGTGTAAGCGCCAGTTCTTCGCTGTCATGGATCGGCTGTCCGCCTCCGCCGACACAGCCGCCCGGACAGGCCATTACTTCGACAAAGTCGAAATGAACTTCTTCGCGTTCGATCCGCTCGATCAGACGTCGGGTATTGGCAAGACCGCTGACGACCGCGGTTCGTACCGTGATATCGCCGATCGGGATTTCAGCAGTCATCGTGAATTCGTCTTCCCGTGTGCGGCGGACGTTTTTGAATGCGTCTGCATCCGGATTTTTTCCGGTTACAAGGAAATAAGCGGAACGAAGAGCCGCTTCCATAACGCCTCCGGTCGCGCCGAAGATCACACCGGCACCGGAACCATCCTGCATCAGCTCGTCACATACCTCATCTTTCAGTGTAGATGGGGCGATGTGGGCGGAACGGATCATGCGGGTCAGTTCCCGGGTAGTCAGCACAAGATCCACATCATGACCGGCATATTCTTCATAGAAGAGTTCCATATTGCACTCGCCTTTTTTTGCGGTACAAGGCATAACGGAAACGGTACAGATATTTTCCGGATCGACACCGATCGATTTGGCAAAATAGGTTTTCATCGCTGCTCCGAACATCTGCTGCGGCGATTTGGCAGTGGAAAGCTGTTTGACCAGATGCGGATACTGGGATTTGATGAAACGGACCCAGCCCGGACAGCAGGAGGTGAACATCGGACGGTCTTTTAATTCACCGGATGTAAGGCGCTTTACAAATTCACTGCCCTCCTCCATGATCGTAAGATCCGCGGAAAATGTCGTATCAAATACATAGTCGAAACCGAGACGTCTCAGGGAATCCGTGATCTTGCCCATTGTCGCTTCCTCACGGGAAAGCCCGAGCGCTTCGCCCCATGCGGTACGCACGGCAGGAGCGACCTGAACGACGGTGATCTTGTTCGGATCGTCGATTGCTTTCCATACTTTTGCGGTGTCGTCACGCGCCCGCAGCGCTCCGGTCGGACAGTGGGTGATGCACTGACCGCAGAGGGAACAGTCGGCTTCCTCGATCTTCCGGTTTTTCGATACATGAACCGTTGTACGGGAACCGGTGCTTTCCAGATCCCATATATTCAGACTTTGTACTTTATCACAGATCTGGATACAGCGCATACACTTGATACATTTTGCGGAATCCCGGATCAGCGGGAAGTTCATATTCCAAGGAATACGGTCCAGTTCCTGATGGAACGGAGGATCGATGATGTTCAAGTCATTTGCAAGCTGCTGCAGGGAACAATTACCGCTGCGGACACAGACCGCACACTGACAGTCGTGCTGGGAAAGGAGCAGTTTGACCGTATTTTTCCGGTTCATCCGCACTTTCGGACTGTTTGTGTAGAGAACCATCCCGTCTTCCACGATATTATTACAGGATGTGATCAGTTTCTCTTTTCCCTCCATTTCTACAACGCAGACACGGCAGGCGCCAATCTCGTTGATCTCTTTCAGATAACATAATCTTGGGATCCGGATTCCGTTTGCCTCTGCCGCTTCCATAATGGTGGTTCCGGCGGGAACGGAGATCGCTTTATTGTCAATTGTAAGATTTACCATACTGTTTTCCGCCCTCCTTTAAAGACTCCGAGACCAAAGTGGTCACAGCGCAGGCAGCGGTTTGCTTCCTGCTTCGCTTCCTGTTCCGTCATGCAGTTTTCGACTCCCTCAAAATCACAAACGCGTTCACAGACTTCGCGCTCGGTCATGTTCACTCTTCCGCACGGAGTACGGTCGTCAAGACGCGGTTTCGGAATCTCAACATCTGCGGTGATAATATGATGGTATCCGAGATATTCGTCAATATTGGCCGCGATCACTTTTGCAGCGGCGATCGCTTTGATCACGGAAGATGGACCGGTTGCACAGTCCCCGCCGGTGAAGACGCCCGGAATATTCTCGAAGCCGGCATTTTTTGCTGACATCAGTCGCCCGCGCATGACCGGGAAATCCGCCTGTTCAAAGTGACCGGATTCGATATCCTGTCCGATCGCGACGATCAAAGTCGTACAAGGGATGAACAGATCTTCCTCGCCGGTTGGCCGGATGCTGGCACGTCCGTCTTTGATCTTGCTGACCATCTGCGGAGTGACAAACAATCCTCTGATATGTCCGCTCTCGTCCAGATCGATCCGGGACGGAGCTTTTAATACCTGGACTTCGACGCCCTCGGCGATCGCTCCCTCGATCTCGTCCGGAAGTGCGGTCATATCGGCGATCCGACGGCGGTAGACAATACTGACTTTTTTCGCACCGAGGCGGATCGCAGTGCGGACTGCATCCATGGAGACATTTCCGCCGCCTATGATGGCAACTTCCTGACCGCTTAGATCCGGTTTCTTTCCGAGACCGACGTCGCGCAGGAAGTGAACGGCGGAGATCACACCCTCTGCAGTTTCACCCTCAATTCCGAGCTTTTTATCCGTGCTTGCGCCGATGGAGATCAGGACGGCATCATATTGCTCGCGGAGCTGCTGGATCGTGAGATCGTCTCCGATCCGTTTTCCGTACTGTACTTCGACACCGGTATCCAGGATCGCCTGAATGTCTTCGTCCAGACGTTCTTTCGGAAGCCGGTAATTCGGGATTCCGTAACGAAGCATACCGCCGAGCTCCGGAAGCATCTCGTATACGGTCGTCTGGTGTCCCATCAGCTGCAGATAGTAAGCGCTGCTCAAACCGCAGGGACCGCCGCCTACGATGGCAATGTGTTTTCCGGTCGGAGCGGCACAAGCCGGAGGAGGAACTTTTCCGGCAAAGTCGGCGGCAACACGTTTGAGCCCGCGGATATTGATCTTGTCGTCTACCATATTGCGTCGGCAGCGGGCCTCACATGGATGTTCGCAGATAAAACCGCAGGTAGTCGGAAACGGATTGTCTTTTCGGATCAGGCGGACGGCGTCGGCATAGCGGCCTTCTCCGACCAAAGCGATATAACCCGGAATATCAACTTCCGCAGGACAAAGAGATACACAGGGAACCGGCTGATGATATGTACATGTACAGCGTCCCTGCCGGATATGCTCTTCATAGTCTTCACGATAGCCGATCAGTCCTTTGTATACCATGTGCGCGGCTTCGTATCCGATCGCGCAATCGGCGGAATCCATGATGGAAAGTGCAAGTTCTTCCATCACATCCAGTGTCTCCAGTGTGGCTTTTCCGTCCAACACGTCGGTAATAAAATGGCTCAATTGTCCGAGTCCGATCCGGCATGGAGCACATTTGCCGCATGTCTGGGCATGGCACATGTCGAGGAAAGCTCTGGATAAGTCAACCGGACAAAGTCCCGGAGGACTGGATTCGATCCTGCGTTCCAGATCTTTGTACAAACCTTCCACAACGAGCTGAGCCTGAGTTGGGGTGGATAGTTCTAGTCTGCTCATATTTGTTCACCTCTCCTTTGAATTTTGAGGAATACGCTGAAAATAACCCGAAAAAGGAAGCGCACCTATGCAAAAATTGTACCATATGCACAAAAAAGTGCAAGCATTGTTAAGAAAAAGACATATTTTTTCAATTCAGATCAAAGAAAGCATAGAAAAATAAAGAAACGGTGAGATGTGCCGGAAAGATTTGGAATTTTTATTGCTATTGCGTGTGAATGAACTTATAATATGGAGGAAAGAGAGAGTTGAGGGAAGAATGAAAAAATAACATAGGGAGATAAAGGAGCGTACATATGAAAAAGTATTGTATGAATTGTATGAGAGAAGTTACAACCGGAACGCTTTGTGCTGACTGTGTAAATTTACAGATTGCCGATATTGCGCCGCACCATTTGAAGCCGGGAACCGTGCTTCGGGAAAGATATCTGATCGGAAATGTGATCGGAGAGGGCGGTTTCGGGATCACTTATATAGGTCGTGATCTTGTGCTGGATACAAAAGTTGCAGTCAAGGAATTTTATCCGGCGGGGCATGTTAATCGTAATCATGCCGTTACAGACGAGCTGACGATCTCAACAGATCAACAGCGTGAATTTGTGAAAGCGGGCGTGGAACGTTTTCTGGATGAAGCGAGAAAGGCAGCACAGTTTTCGGAAGAATCAGGAATTGTAAACGTGCGGGACTTTTTTGAAGCGAATGCGACTGCCTATATGGTCATGGAATATCTGGATGGGAGAACATTGGCAGATTATATCCGTGAAAATGGACCGATGGATGCGGGAAAGGTGTTCCGTTTGATCGATCCGATCGTCACTGTTCTTGGAAAAATGCACAAATTAGGTGTGATCCATCGGGATATCAGTCCGGACAATATCATGTATCTGAACAAAGGCTGTCTGAAGCTGATGGATTTCGGATCGGCACAGTATTACATGGAACAAGGTCAGGAACAGACCGGGACGATCAAAAAAGGATATGCGCCGGAAGAGCAGTATATGGGGAATGAAATGCAGGGTCCATGGACAGACGTGTACGGATTATGCGCAACCATGTATAAATGTATCACAGGGATCACTCCGGTCGAGGCACCGGAACGGAGAGGACAGGATCTGCTGAAGCGTCCGTCCGAAACGGGAGCCAGAATTTCAAAACGGCAGGAGAATATATTACTGTATGGTCTCGCAGTGAATGCCCAAAGCCGCTGCCAGACTATGGAGGAACTGTTGGGGATGATCCGGGGCTGCGAGATGGATTCTGCCGGTGATTCTGTGACAGAGTTTGCAGATCATACAATGTACGGTGGACAGGCGGCATATACACAGCAGCAGTCTTATGGGCAGCAACCGTATAATCAGCAGCCGAATATGCAGCAACCGTATAATCAGCAGCCGTATGCACAGCAATCATATAACCAGCAGTCTTATGGACAGCAGCCTTACACACAGCAGTCATATCAGCAGCCGCCATATGGTACACAGACGGACATACAGCGACAGGCTCCCGCGAAGAAGAAACGTTGGGGAATCGTGATCGCAGTCGTAGTGGTGATCTTGGCAGCAGTTGGGGGGATCGGCGTATTTTTATGGAAAGGGAAAGAAAAAGTCGAGACCACAGGGGATTATTATGTGACAGGCTGCAAAGATGTGATGAAAGTCCGTGAAACAGAAGAAAAAGACGGCAAAGTTGTAGCAAAACTGGACAATGGAGAAAAGGTTTCTCTGGTGGAAAAAGGAGATGACCGCTATTGGAAAGTATATGTGGAAGCGGAGGATGTGACAGGATATATCGACTATCATTACCTGACGAACAAAAGTGACGCAGTGATGGAGCCGGCAACGAAATATGTGAACGTAGGGAAAGATGAAACTTTGACGATATTAAGTACACCGGACACAGAGGCAGTGTCGTTAGGAGTGGCGGAAAGCGGCGAAGAAGTGACGGTACTGGCGATGTCGGGGGATCAGTATTCTTATATATACGCTCCGGGAAAAAGTGCATTTGGATATGTGGAAAGCAGTAAACTCTCAGACGAGAAAACGGAGATAAAAGAAGAGGATGCGGCTGCAACTGCAAATACACAGCAGGCGCCTCAGAAAACCGGAGATCTGTTAGGACCGGGCAATCCGCCGGCAAATTATCAGGGGGTATATTATATCAATGTATCCAAGGGATATCTGGCACTGCGCAATGCAAAAGCTTTTGACGCATCAAACGAGATCGGGAAAATGTACAACGGAGATTATGTATATGCGCTCCGGACAAATGAACAGTATTGGTATGTATATTCACCGAGTCTGGGCAGCTACGGATATACAAACAGTGATTATCTTGTCTCATCTTATGCAAGTGTAAATATTTATAATGACAACGTGTATTATGCAAATGTATCGACAGGATATCTGGCACTGCGTAATGCAAAAGCATTTGACTCTGCAAATGAAATCGGCAAGATCGCAAACGGTCAGGAAGTGGATGTGATCGATTTCTCAACCGGAACATACTGGTATGTATATGTACCGGATCTGGATGCATATGGCTATGTGAACAGTGAATATCTGAGGAAATAGCATATGAAGAAAAGAAGCAAAGTCAAAGGATTGCTCCGGGTTCTGGTGATCTTGGAAACGATTCTGCTGATCTTTCTGCTGATCCTGATCGGGAAAGTTCTGACAGAGTCTCACGCCGAGAAGCAGGCGGCGAAAAAAGAGGAATCTGTGATCAAAGGAGAAGTCGTTGCAGAGACAGAAGAAAAGCAAAAAGCAGCAGAAGAAAAAGCGATGAGAGAAAAGGAAGAACAGGAGAAAAAGGCATTGGAAGCGCAGACAGCAAATGAGCAGACAGACGGAGCGGTGAATGAAACCGCGGAAAATACAGCTCCGTCCAATGCGGGAAGTGCCGATCCTGCAGAGATGCAGACACAGTTGGAAAATCTGGTCAATACGGAATACGGGGCAGGAGGAACGGTGGCAATCTGTGCAGGTTCAGTCGATGCGAATGACCTTGCTCTTGTCGGAGGCGGACCGATGCAGGCGGCGAGTTTGATCAAACTGTATGTGGCAGGCTGTGTATATGAGAATTACGGGAACGTCAGCGTGTATGAGTCTTATGCCGGGGAGACAGAGGCTTTGATCGGGAGTATGATCCGGGTAAGTGACAACGATTCCTGTAATCAGCTTGTGACAAGGCTTGGAGGCGGAAGTGCGGAAAACGGAATGGCGCTGGTGAATCAGTACGCTGCCAATCATGGATTTTCGGACACTCATATGGGAAGACTTATGCTGCAGCCAAATGATGTCGACGATAATTACACATCTGTCCGTGACTGCTGTAATTTTCTCAAGATGGCAAATGCCGGACAGCTGGAAGGAAGCGCAAGTATTTTGGAATATATGAAACAGCAGGAGCGCAGAAGTAAGATCCCATCCGGTATTCCGGGCGGGGTGATCGTCGGAAATAAGACAGGAGAACTTTCCGATGTGGAAAATGATGCAGCCATCGTATATGGGAACAGCGGTACCTATGTGCTGTGTGTGATGTCTGAAAATCTTATAGATCCTTATCAGGCACGTCAGTTCATAGCGAGAACTTCCGGTGTTGTATATGAAATGATGCAGTGAGAAACAAAAGGCAGCGTCAGTGTACAAGGTGTATTTCTCTTTGTACACTGACGCTATTTTCAATAGGTATACAAAATCCAGACGGAGTCCGAAACAAAGGGATTCCATCTGGATTTTTCTTTGACAGGAAATTGCATCGTCTCGCATAAATCGTTCCGCGAAGACCGCGTCGCTGCGTTATCTGATCCCACTGTTGTTTCGTTTCAGATACCATTTTTCAGCCAGACTGATCAGCGCATAGAGTCCCATCGCCATGATACAGAGTAGAAGGATCGACATCAGCAGCCAATCCATTTTGAAGACCTGACTGGAGTAGATGATCAGGTAGCCGAGTCCGTTTCTGGCGGCGAGAAATTCTCCGATGATGACACCGACCAGACACAGTCCGATGTTGACTTTCATGTTGCTGATGATCGCCGGAACGGAACCCGGCAGTATGACTTTTGTCAGCGCATGGCGTTTGGTGCCGTGGAGCGTGTAGATCAATTTGATCTTTTCCGGGTCGACAGTCTTGAATTCCGTATACAGGTTCAATATGCTTCCGAAGATCGCAACGGACATTCCGGCAACGATGATCGTTTTGGAGTTGGCTCCGAGCCAGACGATCAGAAGCGGGGCGAGTGCAGATTTCGGGAGACTGTTTAAGACGACAAGATAAGGATCGAGGATCTCGGAAAGCTTGACACTGCTCCATAAAAGAACTGCCGCGAGGATGCTGAAAGCTGTGACGAGGAGAAAGCTGATGATCGTTTCATACAGCGTTGTCCAGATATGGAAAAAGATCGTGTGATCCGAGACCATTTCCCGGAAGCACCGGACGATCTTGGAGGGGCTGCTGAAAATAAAAGAATCGATGATCCCGGTATCGGCTGCCAATTCCCAGAGGATAAGAAAGCCGAAAAGGATGAAGATCCTCGCAGTACGGACGATGTAGACATGTCGTTTTATTTGATTGAGATACCGGATCTGTTCCGGGGAAATGTCAGTCATTTTTGTTCAGCTCCTTCCAGATGAGATTGAAATAAGTTTTAAATTCGGGTGCGTCACGACGATGCATCGGCGTATCATCTTCCAAAGAAAATGTGATCGGCACGATGCGCGCGACCGACGCGGGGCGTTTGGTAAGGATGATCACCCGGTCAGCCAGACTTACCGCTTCGGAAAGGTCGTGGGTGACGAGAAGCGCCGTCTTGTGTGCATTTCGGATGATCTGTCCGATGTCATCTCCGACAGAAAGCCGGGTCTGATAATCCAGTGCGGAAAAAGGTTCATCCAAAAGGAGGATATCCGGCTCAAGTACCAGAGTCCGGATCAGCGCGGCTCTCTGGCGCATTCCGCCGGAAAGTTCGGACGGTCTGGAGTCGGCAAAAGGTTTCAGACCGTAGAGTTCTAGAAGTTCTTCCGCTTTGGCGCGTGTGCGTGCCGTCAGCATATGCTGGATCTCAAGTCCGAGCAGTACATTGTGGTAAATGGTTCTCCATTCAAAGAGATGATCGTGCTGCAGCATATATCCGATGTTTGTCGTGCTGTCTTTCAAATCCTTTCCGTTGACACGGATCTGTCCGGTTTCTGTTTTCAAAAGACCGGAGAGAATGGAGAGAAGCGTGGATTTTCCGCATCCGGAGGGACCTACGAAAGCAACGAATTCTCCGGGAGCGACAGAAAATGAAATATCGTTCAGCGCCTTGGTCTCCCCATCCATTGTGTGGTATGCATAATTGACATTTGATAATTCCAGTACAGGTTCCATTGAAACACTCCAATCCAAAGTTATTTGTATGACTGCCTTGTGACGGCGGGGGCTTCTGATATTTTAATTTATGAAAGAAGAAGAGATTTGTGAAAAAGAGCGCTGTGTGATATACTCAGGTTCTGGGTCGAGATTTTAAAAATGACATGAGGGAGAATCGTTCATGAAACAAAATCAGAAAATAAATTATCAGAGAGTATTGGAACGGGAGCTGGAGGAAATTTCCGGACAAAAGGCAGTTCCGAGACTTTTGCTTCATAGCTGCTGTGCGCCCTGCAGCAGTTATGTGCTGGAATATCTCTCCGAATACATGGAGATCACGGTATTTTATTATAATCCGAATATTTATCCGGAGCAGGAATATTCGATGCGGGTGTGTGAACAGCAGGAATTGATCCGGAAGCGGGAGTGGGGGCATCCTATTTCGTTTATCGAGGGAGAATATGACACAAAGCGGTTTTATGATATGGCGCGCGGAATGGAGCAGATTCCCGAGGGCGGAGAACGGTGTTTTTCCTGCTATGAGATGCGGTTGGAAGAATGCGCCCGGCTCGCAGCAGAAGAAAAGTATGATTATTTTACGACGACGCTCAGTATCAGCCCGATGAAAAATGCACAGAAGTTAAATGAGATCGGAGGCAGACTGGCAGAACAATACGGTGTGAAGTATTTGTTTTCGGATTTTAAAAAGAAAAACGGATATAAGCGGTCAGTGGAATTGTCGGAAGAATACGGGATGTACCGGCAGGATTACTGCGGCTGTGTGTTCTCGCTGGAGGAACGAAAGAGAGCAGAGCGAAAGGGAACCAGTGAAAAAGATCACAAAAAGAATCATAAAAAAGAATCATTTTTATAGTGGACATTCACACGTTACTGTGCTAAACTATGGAGAAGATATCGGGCAAAGAAAAGCCTGCTATTTTGAACAGCATTTGATTAGGAAAAGGGGAATTCGGGAATGGCACAATTATGGGGTGGTCGTTTCACAAAAGAAACAGACCGGTTAGTATATCAGTTTAACGCATCCATTTCATTTGACCGGCGTTTTTGGGAGCAGGACATCAGAGGAAGTATCGCGCATGTGACAATGCTCGCCAAACAGGGAATTTTAACGGACGAAGAAAAAGAGCAGATCATCGAGGGACTACAGGGGATCAGGCGAGATGTGGAGAACGGAACGCTTCCGATCACGGAAGAATATGAAGACATCCACAGTTTTGTGGAAGCGAATCTGATCGACCGGATCGGCGATGCCGGAAAGAAATTACATACCGGACGAAGCAGAAATGATCAGGTTGCTCTGGATATGAAGCTTTACACGCGGGATGAGATCTTGGAACTGGATGCGCTTTTAAAGGGGATCCTCCAGAGTCTTCTGAAATTGATGAAAGAGCATACCGAGACGTTTATGCCGGGATTTACACATTTGCAGAAAGCACAGCCGATCACGCTGGCACATCATCTGGGAGCATATTTTGAGATGTTTAAGCGGGATCGTTCCCGGATGAAAGATATTTATAAAAGGATGAATTATTGTCCGCTCGGATCCGGGGCGCTGGCAGGTACGACTTATCCGCTGGACAGGGAATATACGGCCAAGCTTCTGGATTTTGACGGACCGACTTTAAACAGTATGGACTCCGTGGCGGATCGGGATTATCTGATCGAGTTGTTATCGGCGATGTCTACGGTGATGATGCATCTGAGCCGTTTTTCGGAGGAAGTCATCATCTGGAATTCCAACGAGTATCAGTTTGTGGAGATCGACGACGCGTACAGTACCGGAAGCAGCATTATGCCGCAGAAGAAAAATCCGGATATCGCGGAACTTGTGCGTGGAAAGACGGGACGTGTGTACGGCGCGCTGATGTCTATGCTCACGACGATGAAAGGGATCCCGCTGGCCTATAATAAAGACATGCAGGAAGATAAAGAACTGGTATTTGACGCGATCGATACGACGAAAGGCTGTCTGGCGCTGTTCACCGGAATGCTGGACACACTGCGTTTCCGTCCGAAACGGATGGAGGACAGTGCAAAGCATGGATTTACCAATGCCACCGACGCGGCAGATTATCTTGTAAATCATGGAGTACCGTTCCGGGATGCGCATGGGATCGTCGGAAGACTCGTCCTTTACTGCATTGAGAAAAATATAGCGCTGGATGATATGAGTCTGGAAGAATTTCGGGCGATCTCTCCGGTGTTTGAGGAAGATATATATGACGCCATCAGTATGAAGACTTGTGTGGAGATGCGCAACACGATCGGAGCGCCGGGACAAAAGGCGATGCAGAAAGTGATCGAGATGGAAGAAGCATATTTGCTTACAGAATAGAGGTTCATGTTCCGTTTATATGGGAAATCAAAAGGAAAGACAGGAGGAAAATAAAATGGATCAGAAATTAAAAGTAGGAATACTTGGAGCAACAGGAATGGTCGGACAGAGATTTATCTCTCTTTTGGAGGATCACCCATGGTTTGAAGTGGTAACTGTGGCTGCCAGCCCGCGTTCCGCAGGAAAGACTTATGAGGAGGCAGTCGGAGACAGATGGAAAATGACGACGCCGATGCCGGAAGCAGTTAAGAATCTCGTTGTGTTAAATGTCAACGAAGTTGAAAAGGTTGCTGCTACGGTTGATTTTGTGTTCAGCGCAGTGGACATGACAAAAGAGGAGATCAAAGCGATCGAGGAAGCATATGCAAAGACGGAGACACCGGTTGTGTCCAATAACAGCGCGCATCGCTGGACGCCGGATGTGCCGATGGTCGTACCGGAGATCAACGCCGATCATTTTGAAGTGATCAAAGACCAGAAGAAACGTCTCGGTACAACACGCGGATTTATCGCGGTAAAACCGAACTGTTCGATCCAGAGTTACGCACCGTGTCTGGCGGCATGGAAAGAGTTCGGACCGAAAGAAGTTGTGGCTACAACATATCAGGCAATCTCCGGAGCAGGAAAGACGTTCAAAGACTGGCCGGAGATGGTGGAGAATATCATTCCTTTCATCGGCGGTGAGGAAGAGAAGAGCGAGCAGGAGCCGCTTCGTGTTCTCGGCAAAGTGGAAAACGGTGAGATCGTGAAAGCAGAACTCCCGAAGATCACATGTCAGTGTATCCGTGTTCCGGTATTAAACGGACATACAGCCGCTGTATTTGTGAATTTTGAAAAGAAACCGACGAAAGAGCAGCTGATTGAAAAACTGGTGAACTTCAAAGGATTTCCGCAGGAGGCAGGACTGCCGAGCGCTCCAAAACATTTCATCCGTTATATGGAAGAGGAGAATCGTCCGCAGGTACAGTTGGATGTGGATTATGAAAACGGAATGGGCGTGTCGATCGGTCGCTTGAGAGAAGACAGCATGTTTGATTTCAAGTTTGTCGGACTGTCTCATAACACGATCCGCGGAGCCGCAGGCGGAGCTGTACTTTGTGCAGAAGCGCTGACCGCAAAAGGATATATCGCGAAAAAGTAGCGTCGATGTCCAAGGGGAAACACGCTAAGAAAGATGCTAAAAGAATCATAAAAAGGCTGCTGTCTTGGAAACAGGGGAGATCATTGTGAGATCGTCCTCATGTCCAAGGCGGCAGTCTTTTGTTTGCAATAAAAATAGTTACATAAAAATATCGGCGGCTTTATCGGTCTTACAGATTTTTGTAAGTTTCTTTTCCAACTGATTCATCTTAAATGTGCTGACATAACGGGCTCTCTGTTTACAGGAGCGGACACAGCGCATACAGGAGATACAGAGCTTTTTGTCGGTCTTTTTTGGATCGGTCATTGAGATCGCTCCGGCAGGACAGGCTTTGGCACATGCCTTGCATTCGGTACACAGTGTGGTGTCTACTTTCGGTGTAAGGGATGTCGTGCTGTATTTTTTGTAAGGGCCGTTGCCCGGAACTTCGATGGAAATGTTATCAAAATTTTCGGATTTTTTGATTCTGCGGTTTAACTGTACGCCGAAATCTGCGATCACTTTTAAATCTTCTTTGTTCGGGCGGCTCATTCCGATCTTGCGCGCGATCGAATGTTCTGTAGGAAATGCAGCGGCTCCGATCACTTTAAATCCGCGTTTTTCCACTTCATTCTTTAATTCCAGAAGTGCGTCTTCGTATTCGCGGCATCCGTAAGTGGCAATGAGCGCCGCCGGTGTGTTGTCACCTTGTAAGTTTTCAAAATATTCCAGAAATGTCTTTGGAACGCGTCCGGCATAGACCGGAATCCCAAACAGCACAAGATCATTTTTTTTAAACTGCATTGCAGGCTTCTTTTCTTTGTGGATGGAAAGATCGTAAGAAACAGACTTCAAGTCGATGTTCCTTGCTGCCTCCATGATGACCTTTCGTGTGGTTCCGGTAGGACTGAAGTAGACAAGTCCCAGTTCGTTCATTTTCATAAAGCAAAACTCCTTTTATCCAAAAATAAGTATAACTGTAACTATATCATATTTATACATAAAATGCACGCGATAAATGCTTGCACTTTTTTGAAAAAATGATATACTGTTCAACGTGAGAGAAAAGCAGGTTTCGCAACCTGTTTTTCTTGCGTTTTACGGCAAATTTATTGATTTAATGCGATAAAATCCAAGGCAGACTAAGAAATAAAAGAGAGGAAAACGGGAAATTATGACTGTGGAATCAAAAAAGGAACTGCGAAGTATTTTTAATCTGAAGAAGATATTTTTTGTACTTCTCGGGAATACTATTTATTGTGCCGGAATCGTGGCGTTTGTTCTTCCGACCGGACTGGTGACAGGCGGAACGACCGGTCTGGGACTGATCGTCAATCATTATTTCGGTGTGCCGATCGAATTGTTTGCGGCCATATTTAATACGGTCATGTTTCTGTTGGCGGTCGTATTGCTCGGAAAAGCATTTGCTCTGACTTCGTTGATCAGTACGTTTTATTTTCCGGTCATACTCGGGGTGTTTCAAAAAATCGAATGGCTGCAGGATCTGACAGACGATCCGATGCTCTGTACGGTTTTTGCGGCAGTGTCGATCGGCGTAGGGATCGGTATGGTCATTAAAGCGGGAGCATCGACGGGAGGTATGGATATTCCGCCGTTGATCCTGAATAAAAAAATGGGCGTTCCGGTATCGGTCGGATTGTATACATTCGATTTTCTGATCCTGATCGGTCAGATGTTCTTCCGGGATACCGAAAAGAGTCTGTATGGGATCCTGCTCGTTATGATCTATACAGTGCTTGTGGATAAGGTTCTTTTGATGGGAAAAAATCAGATGCAGGTGAAGATCATGAGCGAGCGTTATGAGGAGATCAATGAGATGATCCATCAGAAATTGGATCGGGGAACCACATTGTACCGGACGGAATCCGGTTATCTTCATAATAAAGGCTTTCTGGTCATGACTGTTGTTTCCAACCGGGAGCTGCCGAAATTAAACCAGCTTATCATGGAGATCGATGACAAAGCATTTATGGTGATCAGTCAGGTGAGTGAAGTGAAAGGGCGTGGATTTACTTTGCACAAACACCTCTTGTAAAATCAAAGTAAATGCGTTATAATACTCTCAGAAATAACCTGGGGTGTTCGATACCCCTGTCATTTTGAACCTACATTACTTTAAACGGGATTCCTACATCTCTGTAATATGTCAAGCCGCCGTTTATGCAGCGGAAGACAAAAAAGCAGATGCGGTCGCCCACCTAGCGTCAGCTAGGAGTCAAAATACAGGGAACGGCATTTTGGGGACTCAAAAGAATCAGGAAAGCACTTTCCATACGGAAAGTGCTTTCTTTATCCGGAGACGACAGCGTCAGTTGAGGTCTGTGAGTCGAGAAGAGACAAATCTAAGTCTCTTTTAGGCATTTGAACGACGCGTACAGAGACGTACGCGGAGCGAAAGTAACAACAAAGAGGCTTAGATTTGCTCTTCTTCGACCGTATACTCCTTTGCACACTGACGCTATGATCATGAAATATAAAATCAGGGGGAAGCTGTAAAAGCAAAGTGAAGAGATTATGAAGCAAAACAGACGTTTGAAAGAAAAAGTTTTCAAAGTGATCGCCATTATCAATTCTCATCATACAGGAGCGTATGCTGCACAGGCGGCATACTTTTTTGTGCTGTCATTGATCCCGATCATCCTGCTTTTGATGACATTGGTACAGTACACGCCGATCACGATGACGGCGGTGATGGACGCCTTGTCTCAGGTATTTCCGTCTTCGGTGGAGGGGATGATCCGATCCATCGTGACACAGGCGTATGCGCAGTCCGGCTCGGTGATCTCCGTTACGATCTTAGTGGCGCTCTGGTCTGCCGGAAAAGGGGTGCTTTCGGTGACTTCGGGACTCAATTGTGTCTATGAAAATATTGAGACGCGTAATTATATCTACCTGCGGATCCGGGCGTCTTTTTATACAGTACTGTTTATCCTTGCGATCGTATTGTCTCTGCTGCTATCTGTTTTCGGCAACAGCATCAGCGCGATCGTCAATGAACACGCGCCGTTTTTCCGTCATATAACGGATTTTATCATCCGGATCCGTACGGTCGTGACGCTGGCTGTGCTGACCTGCTTTTGGGATATTGTATACCGTTTCCTCCCCAACCGGAAAAACCGCCGGAAGACAACTCTGAAGCGGCAGCTTCCGGGAGCGGTATTTACTGCCTGCGGATGGCTTCTGATCTCGTTTTTGTTTTCCGTGTATCTGGATATTTTTACCGGATTTTCGAGTATGTACGGAAGTATGACGACATTGATCCTGATCATGTTGTGGCTGTATATGTGTATGTATGTGATCCTGCTTGGCGGTGAGGTAAACGCACTGTTGGAACGGTACTATTTTGGAAAATTATCTTGACATTTGGAAAACAGATGTTTACAATTAGAAATACGTTCGGCTTGGTGAGCCGGATTTATAGGAAAAAAAGCAATGACCGTGTAAAGTAGGAAACCATATTTCTATCAGAGAGAGAGAATCACCGGCTGCGAGTTCTCTTTAGTTCAGATGGCGACCGAATTTCCCACGCAAGCTGCGTTTTTGAAGAGTCTTTTTATCAGCAGAGGCAGATGGTTTGACAGAAGTTCTGCAAGAAGACGGGTAGGAAGCGCCGTAGACTGCACGTTACGCATAACTTGAGTGCTCCGGGCGGAATGGATTGCCGGGGAAACAGGGTGGTACCGCGAATGACTTCGTCCCTATGTGGGATGGAGTTTTTTTATTGCATTCATAAGAAAATCGAAAGGATTCAGGAAAGGAGATACCAGATGAAAGACAGATTGGAACAGATCAAAAAAGATGCGCTGGCGCAGATCGAAGCGGCAGATGCACTGGAAAAACTCAATGATGTAAAAGTGAAATATCTCGGTAAGAAAGGGGAATTGACAGCAGTCTTAAAAAGCATGAAAGACGTAGCCCCGGAAGACCGTCCGAAAGTCGGACAGATGGTCAATGAGACGAGAGCGGTCATCGAAGAGATGCTGGAAGCGACAAAAACGAAGATGGAGAAAGCGATCCGAGAGGAAAAGCTGAAACAGGAAGTCATCGATGTGACGCTGCCGTCAAAGAAAAGCAGTGTGGGACATCGGCATCCGAACAATATCGCATTGGAAGAAGTAGAGCGGATCTTCGTAGGAATGGGATATGAAGTGGTAGAGGGTCCGGAAGTAGAGTACGATCTTTACAATTTTGAAAAATTGAATATTCCGGCAGACCATCCGGCAAAAGACGAGCAGGATACTTTTTACATCAATAAAGACATTGTGCTGCGTACACAGACGTCACCGGTACAGGCGCGTGTGATGGAGCAGGGAAAACTTCCGATCCGTATGATCGCGCCGGGAAGAGTGTTCCGTTCAGACGAAGTAGATGCGACCCACTCTCCGTCATTCCATCAGATCGAGGGACTTGTGATCGACAAAAATGTATCGTTTTCGGATCTGAAAGGAACATTGGAGGAATTTGCAAAAGAATTGTTCGGACCTGAGACAAAGACAAAATTCCGTCCGCATCATTTCCCGTTTACAGAGCCAAGCGCGGAAGTGGATGTGAGCTGTTTCAAATGCGGCGGAAAAGGATGCCGTTTCTGCAAAGGTTCCGGCTGGATCGAGATCCTTGGCTGTGGAATGGTTCATCCGCACGTACTTGAAATGAGCG
>ERZ773103.2257-NODE-2257-length-18227-cov-4.072144_pt1 | contig 18227 bp, 19 predicted proteins | sample MGYA00511118_ERZ773103 | MGnify/ENA primary metagenome ERZ773103 (study PRJEB29015, sample SAMEA2737821) | human gut metagenome | biome: human gut; feature: human-associated habitat; material: faeces | place: China | collected 2012 ... | reverse complement strand
CATTGACTGTTTTCAATGTCACATCTTCTGCCATCATCTTCTGCAGTGCCTGAGAAACTTTATCTTCATCACCTTTGTTCTTCGTTACATACTTCATATATGTATAAGGCTTCGAATATTCTGTCTTTCCATACAGAACCGGTGTATTCTTTGCGGATAAGGTATCACCTGTTCTTGTATTTCCAAGTTTTGCGATGGCTCCGATATCTCCTGCAAATAGTTCGCTGACTTCTACTGGCTTATTACCTACCATTGTATAAATCTTTCCAAGCTTCTCATCAACTTCTGATGTTGTATTAAATAAGGTATCTTCTCCTTTTAATACACCTGAGCATACTTTGATAAATGAATACTTTCCAATAAATGGATCCACCATTGTCTTAAATACATATGCTGATTTAGCTTTGGCGAAATCATAATTTGCTTCGTAGATTTCATTCGTCTTGCGATTGATTCCCACACATTCTCTCCAGTCAGGACTCGGGAAGAATCTAACGATATCTGACAGCAGGTTTGCAACACCTTGTGCTTCAATATTAGATCCCATAGCAACTGGTACAATACTTCCGTTCATAACCTCTGTACGCATCGCTGCACGAATCTCTTCTACAGAGAACTCATCACCTTCAAAGTAACGTTCCATATATTCATCACTGATCTCTGCAACTGCCTCTAACAGTTTCTCACGATATTTCTCAAGATTCTCCATACTGTAATCCGGGATCTCACACTCTTCTCTCTGACCTACACCTGTATATCTTCTGGCTGCGTTCTTAATAATATTAACGTAACCTACTAACTTCTCGCTCTCTCTGATCGGCATAAAGTGTGGTGCGATCACCTTACCATATCTTGCAGTCAGATCTTCAACTACCTGACGGAAACTTGCATCATCAACATCCATCTCTGTAACATAGATCATACGTGGCAGGTTATACTTGTCACATAATTCCCAGGCTTTCTCTGTACCGACTTCCACGCCGGCCTTACCAGATACTACGATAACTGCCGCATCAGCTGCACTGACAGCTTCCTCAACTTCTCCTACGAAATCAAAATATCCCGGTGTATCCAGAATGTTGATCTTCGCTTTCTCCCATTCGATCGGTACTAATGTAGTACTTAAAGAGAACTTACGCTTCTGCTCTTCTTTATCAAAATCACTGATGGTATTTCCATCAACAACCTTACCCATACGATTGGTTGCTCCCGATACGTAGGACATAGCCTCGACCAAACTGGTCTTTCCGCTTCCGCCATGTCCTAACAGCACCACATTTCTAATCTCATCCGTTCTGTAAACTTTCATAAATTCCAGCCTCCTTATCCGCTAAAATACTCATGTGAATATTGTACTAAAAAATCAGATACTTTACAACTCTTTTATACATTTTTTACAATATAATTCTGAATTTTTCTGACAGAACAAAAATTTGCGTCCAATTATCAATAATTATCCCACTCGCTTTGTCGCTTTAAAGCAATGTAGTATTGACATTCTTTTTATTACCATTTAAAATGAAACAAGTTATCGAGTATAAAAAGGAGGACTCTATTTCATGAAACATAAAATCGGCTTTATCGGACTGGGCCTTATCGGCGGATCCATTGCAAAAGCTATCCGTCAGTATTACCCGGATTACGAGATTGTCGCTTTCGATAAAAGTAAAGAAACACTTGCACTCGCCACTCAGGATTCTGTAATCGATGTGGCCGCCACCACAATTGATGATAATTTCTATCACTGTGATTACATCTTTCTGTGTGCTCCGGTCGCATTCAATACCGCTTACCTCTCACAGGTCAGCAAATATCTGGAGGGAGATTGTATTTTAACCGACGTAGGAAGTGTAAAGACCAGTATTCATAAGGAAGTCGAATCACTTGGGCTTGAAGAATATTTTATTGGCGGACACCCGATGGCAGGCTCCGAGAAGAGTGGATTTGCCAACTCCAAAGCTATGCTGATTGAGAATGCCTACTACATTCTGACACCGACCACGAAAGTTTCTAAAGAAAAGATTGACCGCTATGAGAAATTTGTGGCAGATCTAAAAGCAATTCCGGTGATCTTAGACTATAACGAACATGATTACATCACAGGAACGATCAGCCATCTGCCACATATTATTGCTTCAACACTGGTGAATTTTGTAAAAGATACGGACACCAAAGATGAACTTATGAAGAATCTTGCTGCCGGAGGTTTCAAAGATATCACACGTATCGCCTCCTCCTCGCCGACGATGTGGCAGCATATTCTCCTCAAGAATAAGGACTACGTTTCAAAGATCTTGGGCGAATATATTGAAACATTAAAAGACGCAAAGGCCCTGATCGATGCCGAAGATGAACCTGGAATTTATCATATGTTTGATTCTTCCAGAAATTACCGGAATTCTATTCCTAGTTCTTCTTCCGGTCCGATCAAAAAGGTATTTTCCATCTACTGCGATATCATCGACGAAGCCGGTGGGATCGCAGCTATTGCCACGATTCTGGCATCCAACGGTATCAGTATCAAAAATATCGGTATTGTACACAACAGAGAATTTGAAGAAGGGGTTCTGCGTATAGAATTCTATGATGAAGAGTCTTCCAAGAGAGCTTCTGAATTACTGCAGAAATTCAGGTATATCGTATATGAGCGTTAAACATATTACACCAGTCACAAAGTTACACGGCGAAGTCGACATTCCGGGGGATAAATCCATCTCCCACCGTTCCATCATGTTTGGTTCCATTGCACAGGGAACCACGGAAGTCACACATTTTCTGGAAGGGGCAGATTGTCTGTCCACCATCGACTGCTTCCGCAAGATGGGGATAGAGATTGAAAGAAAAGACAAGCGTATCCTGGTCAGAGGAAACGGGCTACGCGGACTAAAAGCTCCATCTGAGACTTTAAATGTCGGCAACAGCGGAACAACGACGAGATTGATCTCCGGTATCTTATCTGGACAGAATTTTACTTCCGTTTTATCCGGGGATGATTCTTTAAATTCCCGACCAATGGGACGTATCATGACGCCTTTAAATAGCATGGGAGCTAATATCACCAGTATTCATGGAAATAACTGTGCCCCATTAAAAATTGAACCAGGAAAACTTCACAGTATCAACTACCAGTCACCGGTAGCATCCGCACAGGTAAAATCCGCAGTACTACTTGCCGGAATGTATGCCGAAGATGGTGAGACAAGTGTTACAGAGCCGGCACTTTCCCGCAACCATACAGAACTGATGCTGCAGGGTTTCGGAGCTTCTGTTACCTCTATTCTTCATCCAGATGGACAGGCAACTGCCTGTATCGCACCATGTGAAGAATTATATGGTCAGCAGATTCAGGTTCCCGGAGATATTTCCTCTGCCGCTTACTTTATCGCAGCCGGATTACTGATTCCTAATTCAGAAGTCCTGGTTAAAAATGTAGGAACCAACTTCACTCGTGCCGGTTTCTTAAAAGTTTGCGAAGCTATGGGAGCAGATATCACACTGGTCAACACTTCCATTCAGGGTGGTGAACCTCGCGCTGACATTCTTGTAAAGAGCAGCAATTTAAAAGGCACTGTTATTGAAGGAGATATCATCCCGACTCTGATTGATGAGATTCCTATGATTGCTGTTATGGCAGCATGTGCCGAAGGTACTACTATCATCAAAGATGCTGCTGAATTAAAAGTAAAAGAAACCAACCGTATCGACACCGTCACTGAGGGCCTGAAGAATATGGGTGTGAACATCACACCGACCGATGACGGAATGATTATCGAAGGAGGTTCTTCTTTAAAAGGAGCTAAAATCAACAGTTACTTAGATCATCGTATCGCCATGGCTTTCTCGATTGCCGGACTGATTGCAGACGGTGAGACCGAGATTTTAGACAGCCAGTGCGTTGATGTATCGTATCCTGCATTTTTTGCCAATCTAAAATCACTGCAGTAAGTAATATTTTCGTATACTAAAAAGACAGAATACTTCCGTTTTTAATATAAAACTTTGTATTCTGTCTTTTTAATTCTAACAATATCTCACAAAAATCATTAACATGGATATTGTAATTACAATAATTGTTGCTGGAGCAGAGGCTTTGCAATATTTTCCCCATCCGATTTTATAACCATTTTTACCAGCTACGGAAATCCCCACTACATTAGCAGACGCTCCTATCGGTGTTGCGCTTCCTCCTACATCCGTGCCCATAGACAATGCCCATGCCAAAGTATCAAGATCTACTCCCTGAGTTACTGCAAGACTTCGGATTATCGGAATCATGGTTGCTGAAAATGGAATATTATCAACAAATGCACTCGCTACTGCTGATATCCAGATAATAATCGCAATCATCAAGCGTAAATTTCCACCGCTGATTTTCCCTATAAACTCAGCAATCACTTCCAAAATTCCCGTTTGTTCCAGTCCTCCAACTACAACAAATAACCCCACAAAAAACAATAAGGTTTTATAATCTACTTTGGATAGCAGTTCTTTCGCGTATTTGACATAACAGGCAAGCGTCAAAATTGCTATAAATGTTCCGATAAACGCAACCGTAAGACCCGTCATTGCATGTGTCACCAGAAGTATTGCAGCTACTGCAAATATCATACAGGCAACCACAAAATCTCTTTGATTCGAAATTGCTTCTTCCGGCATCGGCATTTCATCTATATTTACTGAAGTTCGACTTTCCATCTGCAACTCTTTACTATAAACAAAATAGAAATACACTATCACAAATATTAAACTAATAAAAGCAATTAATCCTGTATTCAGTAAAAAATCCGCAAAAGAATATCCTAACGATGTTCCTATAATAATATTCGGAGGATCACCGCACATCGTCGCCGAACCTCCCAGGTTTGCACAGAAAATTTCTGCCAAAATCATCGGGATCGGATCAATTTTTAATAATTTTGCAAGTTCTACCGAAACTGCTGCCAAAAACAAAATAACAGTGATACTGTCAATAAACATTGCAAGAACTGCAGACATAATCATAAATGTTATAAATAATGGGATTGTTCTGTAATTTACCATTTTAGCCAGTTTCAAACACAACCATCTGAAAAAACCTGCTTTAGCCATGCCTTCCACCATAATCATCATGCCCAACAAGAATATAATCGTAGACCAATTGATTCCCGTTGAAGCACTTTCAGTTTCTCCCACTGTATACCAAAACTCTCTGGTAAAAATACTATGAAAATTCAACGTATTAAATACAGCACTTATACTTTGCATAAAAATTCCAAAAACAACAATCAATGTCACTGCTCCACAACTAAGAGTAACATAGTGTTTTTCAATTTTATCCATTACAATCAGTACAAACATAGCAACAAATATAATTACTGCTAAAATCTGTGCTATCATCATATATTTTCAATCTCCTCTTCTATCTTTCGCAATAGAATACTGCTTTTTTCTGTAACAATCTTAATCTGCTCTGCTGTGATATTATCCACATGAATCCCACAGGAACATACGACAGTGCAGTTTTCTTTTCTGGCAATCTCTTCTGCAAACCATTTTGCCACCATATCATCTTTATGCCCCATTCCCGTAAGAACGGATGATGTAACCCCTGTCCCGTTTCCTGTAAGGCTCGGTCTTGCTACAGACATTACAACAGCTCCTGCATGCGGTGTATCTCCTCCATATACGCATAGCGTATAATCTTTTCCCATTCGTATAATGTCACAGGTTATTTTATATCCATCAAATAATTCTTCTGTCACTAAGCCTTTTATTCGCATCCGTTCCATCTCCTGAATGATTCACCTTCTACTCCAAAACGATCCAGTATTTTTCCCACAATATGCCTGGTGCAATCCTCTATCGTTTTTGGATGATTATAATAGGTCAACATTGGCGGCATAATTTCTACCCCCATCTGACTAAGTTCATACATATTTCTTAAATGGATTGTATTAAACGGACACTCTCTTGCAACTAAAATCAGTTTTCTACGCTCTTTCAATGTGACATCGGCAGCACGCAGCAGGAGATTGTCCGTATATCCCGAACAAATTCCTGCTACCGTCTTCATACTGCAAGGAACAACGACCATTCCATCAGTCTTATAAGTTCCACTTGCAATGTGAGCACCGATATTTTTATTGTCATATACCACATCTGCAAGAGAACAGATTTCTTTCATAGATTCTTCTGTTTCCTGTGCCGCAGTAATCTCAGCACCTCGGGTATATACCAGATGAGTTTCTATCTCCTCTACCTGTTTCAACTGGCGAAGTAGTTCTACCGCTATGGGAATACCACTTCCTCCGCTGATTCCCACTACCAGGCGTCTCATCTTAATGTACCATTCCTGCAAGTGCATTTACTGCAGGTGTTACACAGTTGTTCCAGAAAATGGAAATAGGGAAAATCAGTACCATTGCCGGAATCATATCTGCTACCGGGAACATCTTAATCTTGCACATACGAAATCCGGTTGCAAGCATGATGAATCCACCACACGCTTTAAAATCATTAATAATGTAAGTATTTGTCCCAAGATCAAGTCCATTGTAAATCGGAGCTGCCAATAAGAATAGGATAAAAAATACAATAAACTGCGGAACTGCCACTACTGCTGTCACCATTCCTAATGTACAAGCAAATACAACTGCTGTAAACAAATCCAGAATTGCCTTTGCAATCAGAACACTGTGATCGGAAGACATTCCTGCAATGATCGATCCATAAATTCCTGTTCCACTGGCACAGAATAAAGTAATACAAGTTACCAGTGTTGCCTGGAACTCTGCCTGCGGAACCTCTGAGGATGTCTTTACAAATCTGCTGATTCCTTTCTGCATTGCAAGACCCCCCTTATTAATCAGCTGTCCGAAATGAATCGCGAGACCGATTCCAGTTCCCAGGATGATTGCAAATACAACTGCTGGCATATGCTCCATCAATACGATCGTACTAACTCCCATACACATAGAACAGCATCCCAAAACTAAATTCATATTATCAATAAAATCTTTCTTCAGTGCCTTTCCAACCAAAGCACCTACCACTCCGCCGATCACCACAGCGAGCGCGTCAACTATAACACCAACTGGCATTTTCCTTTTCCTCCTTTAGTATTTCCTAAAAAGCAAGTTCTTTTGCCCATTTTTCTTTGTCAATCTCAAGGAACTGACTTCTGACAAACTCATCTTTCAATTCATACGGAACCGTACAGTCAAAGATTGCCTTGCATGCAATTCCATGCTCACGGATAGATGGATCCATAGCATTATCATTTGACGGATCCAGTACATGACAATGGCATCCAGGGATCGGAATCATATCCACATCTGCCTGAAATCTTGTTGTCATTGCCCACATTACATCACTCATATCAAAGATGTCTATATCTTCATCTACTAAAAATACATGTTTCAATTCTGAAAATGCAGAGAAAGCAAGCATCGCTGCATTGCGCTGACGACCTTCATCATTCTTAGAACTCTTTTTAAACTGCAAAATGGCAACAAATTTTCCACCTCCGCAAGGTGCAGCATGTACATTTAAAAGACGTCCTGGTATTGCACGATCTACCATTGAGATAATAGACGCCTCTGTAGGAATACCAGCCATCGAAACATGTTCATGAGAAGGTCCGATACAAGACTGCATGATTGGATTCTTTCTATGTGTTACGGCAGTAACTTTGATTACCGGAAGTGCTGGTTTTGCATCTCCTGTGTATCCTGGAAATTCCGGCATAGCTTTTCCCGTATTGGAATTAATATCTTCTCTGATTGTCTTGTCATGACAAAGATATCCCTCTAATACATACTCTGCATTTGCAATACATTTTTCAGGAATTGTAAGGCAGTTTGCTAACTCTACAGGTTCTCCTCTCAGTGCTCCTGCAATCTGAAGTTCATTATATCCCAAAGGAGTTGTAGGTGCTTCGAAACCGGCAGACATATATACTGCAGGGTCAAGTCCAATAGAAATTGAAATCGGCATATCTTTTCCAAGTGCCTGATATTTTTCAAAAAACGCTCCTAAATGGCGGGAACCCGGTGTGATCCACATTCCAAGTTCGTCTTTTGATTCAATACAGAGACGATGAATCGTTACATCACTGGTTCCATTTTCCGGATCTGTTCCCATACAAAGTCCCATAGTAATATACGGACCTGCATCTTCCGGTGTATTCGTTGGTGCCGGAACCAATTTTCGCAGATCAAAATCAGCATCTGTCGCATAATGAACCACTTCCTGACAATCGATATGTTTTCCTTCCGGAATCATAACTGGCGGAATTGTCTCTTTTAATTTTTCTCCCATATATTTTCCAAGAAATTCCGGATCTGTATCCAAAAGCATTCCCACTCTCTTACGGCTGGAAAGCATTCCAATGGAAACTCTTGCATCCGGAAATCCTTTTACATTGTTAAATAACATCGCCGGTCCTTCTTTTGTTGGGCGCGCAACGGTTCCACCTGCCCCTACATGGCGATAAACACCAGAAACCTCTGCATTTGGATCTACTTCTGTATCCGATACAAGCAGTTGTCCCGGAACTGTTTCTAAAAATTCAATAGCCGAACGAAGATCGTGTATTTTTGACATAATAAATGTACTCCTTCCAATTTATAACTCACTCTTATACGCTGCGTATTTTATTTTTGAAAGCCTTTCACTGTGCACAGTTTATCATGTTATACTCTTGACAAACAATTCTATTAATTTTAAAATCAAGTCAGTTTTGGAATTAATCAGCGGGGTGCTATTTATCATGAATATTAATTACCTAAAAGAATTTTTAACATTAGCCGAGACAAAAAATTACTGGAACGCTTCTGAAATACTATTTATGAATGAATCGACTTTAAGCAAACATATCAAAAAATTAGAAGCCGAACTCCAGGTACCTCTGTTCACCAGAAATACCAGGAAAGTAGAACTTTCTCTTTATGGTGAATGCCTGATTCCATATGCCCAGAACATCATTGCCAATGAAACTATGTTTCAGGAACATCTAAAAGAGCTGATCAATACCGAGACAGACTCTCTCGTACTTGGCGTGATCCCATCTATGGTACAATATCATCTCACTGATATTCTGGTTGATTTAAAAAAGAAGTATTCTAAGAACAATATTAATATTATCGAGGGAGATACATTGGAACTACAAGAAGCCTTATTGCACAAAAAGTGCTCTCTTGCTTTCTTAAGGGATAGTGATTTTACACCGATTGATGATACCGTTTTCGAAAAAATTTCATATACTACAGACGAGCTCTGCGTCATTCTTCCCGCTAACCACCCAAAAGCCGGAAAGGATTCTCTTTCTATGGCCGAACTGGCATCTGAAGATTTCGTAACATTAAATAATGATTCTCTTTTACATCAAATATTTACGAATCTCTGCAAACAAAGTGGCTTTACACCTAATATTGTAATTCAATGCAAACGAATGGATTCCATCTTTGATCTTGTTGCTCAGAATATGGGAATTTCCATTTTAACAGACAAGCATTTTGATGATTCTTTTCACGGAAATAAGAATAATCTAAAAATGATTCCATTAATTCCATCTGTTCACAGTAATACATATTTATGCTATTTAAAAGACAGCCACTTAAATGTGACTGCCCATCAATTAATTGAATATATCAAAAACTATAACTACTGATTATTTTAATTTACGCTCAATCGTAAGTACCGTTCCTCCGTTAAATCCCGCCGGATTATCCGCCATAACCATCGCTCCTTTTGCAATGAGAAAATCAGCAAAACCAGAACTAAGTGCCTGGGCATTGAACACCCAGAGTGTCATCGTTCCATGCACACGACAGTACAGTAACAATACATTAAACATATTAAGGAGCATATCTCCCGGAATGCCCATCGGGCGTTCTCCCGAATCGTTCAGACGAAGTTCGAAACGAATCTGTGCTTCTCCTGCTGAACTTTCCTTCTCATATTGGAAATGAAGCAAAAAGTCACCAATATCAATAATCCTATTTTCTCCGGAATATAAAGGATCGCACCTGCGTTTACAGTCTCATCCTGCACTAATTTTGCCCCCTGATACAACAGATACATTTTCCATTCTCTGTTAATGACATCTACGATCCACAGAGTAGTTCCGTTTTTCTTGGCATCGCAAATACTGCTGTTTCATCCTTATTTGCGACTCTTATCTCGTAAGTTCTCTCACTGATCAATCTGCTTTCATTCTCAAACTCTTCAGAAACATCCCCTAATGCAGGAACACGAAAAGCCAGATAACCCCAATATCACTTCCACTAATTCATGGTCAAATGTCTCATTCGCTTTTATAGAATATAGATCCATCGTTATCGTCCTCCCCTGCTACTTACAATACTTTCCATTACCTCTCTTAAAGCAATAAGAAACCACGGCGTATAATCTTCCGGATGTGCTGCAACATCCTGTTTCAACCAGTCTATCTCTACCCATCTTACAGCATCAACTTCTTCTGGATTCTCCACCCATTCGCCCTGGTATTCCCCGATAAATAAATGATCATATTCATATTCTGTAAGTCCATTCTCAAACGGATACCGATACAGGATAGCATGAACTTCCTGCAACTCGTCCGGTTCTATCCTGATCTCTAATTCTTCTTCCAATCTCCGTACTGCTGCCGCTTTCGTCTCTTCCCCCGGTCTCGGATGGGAACAGCAGGTATTCGTCCAAAGCCCGCCGCAATGATATTTGTCCGATGCACGTTTCTGCAACAGCATCTTATCACCCTGTATCAAAAATACGGAAAAAGCCCGGTGGAGTCTGCCCTTTTCATGAGCTTCTATCTTCTCCATCGTTCCTGACTCATTATCATCAAAATCTACAAGAATCACTTCATTCATGCATTTTTTCTCCTAATACTCAAACTTTCCATCATTCTTTTCTTCCATCGCCTTGATCATATGATACGTGTATTCGCAATATGGAACCGGGATTCCATATTCTGCTCCCATCTCGATCATGTTTCCTGCAAACATCTCAATCTCCGTGTGACGTTTTGCATCCATTTGCCAGTCATTCTCTCATAGTTATTATTCTATCCCATAAATCAACGCATTGCAAATACATGCAGCTATGTTGCTTCCGCCTTTTCTTCCTCTTGCCACGATATACGGAATCTCTTTCTGCGTCATGATCAGCTCCTTCGCCGGAACTACATTTACAAACCCAACCGGAACTCCTATCACTAATTCTGGTTTTATTTTTCCCTCCTGAATAAGTTCATACAAATGAATCAGTGCAGTCGGTGCATTTCCGATTGCAAAAATCAATTTTTCATCTATCTCGCAGGCTTTTTCCATACTTGCGACAGCTCTGGTTGTTCCATTCTTTCTTGCCCGCTCTGCCACATCCTCATCCGACATGAAACAGTATACTTGTCCGCCGAAACGATTTAATTTCTTTTTATTGATTCCAGAGCGTGCCATCTGCGTATCTGTTACAATCGAAGCCCCATTCTTAATTGCTGTTCTCGCCCGCTCTATCGCATCTTCTGAAAACATCAGATTTGTCGCATAATCAAAATCTGCACTGGTATGAATACAGCGTTTGGTGATCGGTGCCTGATCTTTTGGAAGTTCAATCCCCATCTCGCGAAGTTCTTCGGTAATAATCTCAAAACTTCGTTTCTCAATGTCCATCGGCAATACATGTTCAATCTCTATTTTCTGTTCCATTAATCCTCATACTCCTCCATGATCTCATAAATCCGTTTCATATCCAGATGTTCTCGCAGTGCATCTGCCAGGATATCATACTGTAATTCTTTAAATGATCTGTAATCCAGACCGGACTCCAGATCTATCTCCGAAAGATCTATACCCTTTTTCTTCGCAAGACTTGTGAATATCTTTCGATTCACTTCCTCCGCATCAAAAATTCCGTGGATGTATGTTCCAAAGACATTCCCGTTCGTTCTTCCATCTGAGGATACCTGATCTGTGACAAAATCTCTGATTTCACTCAAATAGGCTGACCCGTTTAATCCCTCCTCAGAGCTTGTCGGTACCGTCTCTCCCATATGAATCTCATACCCTTCAAATCTTGTTTTCGAAAGCTCTGAAAAGATTCCTTCTATCTCTCCAAAGGTACCTTCCACTCTGGTTCTTCTTTTTTCTCCGGTAAATCTTGTCCGAATCGGAAGGAGTCCTATACCTGCTATCTTTCCCTCTGCGTCTGTCACAGAGGCTTTCGCCTCGATATGTTCCGGATCTTCTAACCATTCTCCAAGCATCTGATAGCCTCCGCAGATTCCCCAGATAATTGTATCTTTCGCCGCCGCTTTTAGAATTTCTGCCTCTAATCCATTCTGTCTTAACCACAGCAGATCTTCTATCGTATTCTTTGTTCCCGGCAAAATGATCATATCCGGATTCCCCAGATCTTTTCTTCTGCTTACGTACCGAAGAGAGATTCCCGGCTCATTTTCCAACACCTGAAAATCTGTAAAATTCGAAATCCGCGGAGTTCGGATCACCGCTATATCCACCAGCCCCTGCTTTCCTTTCGAATGAAACCGATCCGTCAGGCTGTCCTCGTCTTCAATCTCTACCTGCAGATACGGTGTCACACCTACTACCGGGATATTGCCGCGCTCTTTTAGCATTACAATCCCCGGATCTAAGATTGTCTTATCTCCTCGAAACTTATTGATGATCAGACCTTTCACTCTCTCCTTTTCTTCCTTCTCTAAAAGCATCAGCGTTCCTAAAAGCTGTGCAAACACGCCTCCTCTATCGATGTCTCCCACCAAAAGCACCGGTGCATCCACCATCTCTGCCAGCCCCATATTTACGATATCATCACTTTTTAAATTAATCTCTGCCGGACTTCCAGCTCCCTCGATCACGATGATATCAAAAGAGTCTTCCAATGTCCGAAATGCCTTTTTGATATCTGGTATTAATTTCTTCTTGTACGCAAAATACTCTCGGGCACTCATATTCTTAAGGACCTCGCCGTTTACGATCACCTGCGATCCAACGTCATTGGTCGGCTTTAACAAAATCGGATTCATCTCCACCATCGGCGAGATTCCTGCCGCCTCTGCCTGCACAACCTGAGCCCTTCCCATCTCCAGCCCATCTTCTGTAATATAAGAATTTAACGCCATATTCTGAGATTTAAAAGGTGCTACTTTGTAACCATCTTGCTTAAATATCCTGCATAATCCCGCACATATCAAACTCTTCCCGGCGTTTGACATCGTACCCTGTATCATAATTTTCTTAGCCATGCGATCAACCTTTCATTTTCCTTTTGCGACCGGACCGCCACGCGGTAATATCCATCGGACAGGCCCCGATAATTTCCACAGTCCCGGATCAACATCCGCTCCTTCAACGCTTTTTCATACAATCCTTCGATTCCCCTGAAAAATATATAATTGGCTTTCGAACCATAAACTGCAAATTTCTTTTCACAGAGTTCTTCAATTATTTTTTCTTTTTCTTTCCAAAGAAACTTTTTAGTGTCTGCAAGATAATTTTCACACTCCGTTAATGCTTCTATCCCACATAACTGTGCCAAAACGGAAACATTCCACGGCTGCAATATTTTCCTGATCTGCTGTAATACACTTTGATCCGTTCCTATCATATATCCAAGCCTTAATCCCGGCATACAGAAAATCTTCGTAAATGCTTTCACAATCAACAGATTCGGATATCGCTTCCTATAGACAGTCATTTCATATTCTTTCTGATCCTGTAAAAAATCTATAAAGCACTCATCCAGAATCACCATCACCTGATATTTTTTGCAGCGATCCAATATCTGGATCAAAAGCTCTTTTTCAATCGTCTCTCCTGTTGGATTTCCCGGATTGCACAAAAATACCATGTCCATCTCATCCGTAACCCGTTCCAGAAAATCTTCCTGAATTTTAAATCCCATCTCTTCTTTACAATCGTAATAATCACATTTGGCTCCCACCGTCAAAAGAGCCAGCTCATACTCTGCAAATGAAGGAACTGCGAGAAGTGCACGCCTTGGCCTTACTGCCTGTACTGCCCCGTAGATCAGTTCCGCCGCCCCATTTCCGCATAGGATCTCATTCTCAGAAACCCGTTCATACTCTGCAATTTTTCTTCTTAACTGCTCGCAGTACATATCCGGATAATGCACGATCTGACCTGCCCTTGTTCTTAAAACTTCCAGAACTCTCTCCGGTGGTCCCAACGGATTTGTATTGACGGAATAGTCTATATCTACCTGATTTCGGTAAATATCCCCGCCATGTTTCTGTATGCTTTTACCGTTATCTGCGTATTCTTCCATCTCCACAACTACTCCGTTTCTAAAAATACTTCTGACTTCCATACATTTAGATATTAGCAAATGATTGAAAAAAGGATTCCCTTCACGCTCCACATAATCACAACCGCCAAAATGCATGTCGCATACAATAGCTTATGCGAACGTCTGATATCCTGAACTTCTATCTCACGAATCGGATCTCCTATCGTCGGTTTCTTATATAAGGTTCCAAAATACCATGCATCTCCTGCCAGTTCAATATCTAATGCCCCTGCCATGACAGCCTCCGTCTGCGCTGCATTTGGGCTCTTATGATTATGCCGGTCTCTGATATAAATCCTTAATGCATTCTTATAATCATCCCCCGTCACAAGGCTCGCAAGAATCATAAACCCTGCTGCTAATCTGGCCGGAATAAAATTCAAGGCATCATCAAGCTTTGCCGCAACCGTCCCAAAATACTGATATTTTTCATTTTTATATCCGATCATAGAATCCATAGTATTGACCGCCTTATAAGTCCAACCAAGTACTGCTCCACCAATCATCATATAAAAAAGTGGCGCAATGATTCCATCCGACGTATTCTCCGCAACCGTCTCCACGCAGGCCTTCGTCACACCTTTTTCACTCAGACTTTCGGTATCTCTACCAACAATCATAGAAACCGCTTTTCTTCCGGCATCCAGTCCCTCATTCTTTAATGCCAGATATACTTTGTCACTTTCATCCCGAAGCGATCTCGTTGCAAGAATCTGATAACACATAAAACTTTCTACTAAAATTCCAGCCCAAAGATTCAGTGCATCAGCAACATTAAGGATCACCCACGGAACGATCGTACTAAATAAAAGCACGATCACAACCAGAATCGCTCCTCCGAACTTCTCACCTTTCCTGGATTTCGGTAGTAAGTTTCTGATAATTTTTTCTGTCTGAGATATTAATGCTCCGATCAGTCTCACCGGATGGTACATCCACCTCGGATCCCCAAGCATCAGATCCAGTATGAAACCTGCTGCCACCGGAAACATCATCTTCCATAATAAGTTCATATCCATCTCCATTTTCTATCTGATAATCATAATAAGACCCCAGAGGTCTTGCATATTTTTCCATAATGCTCATGATCGTACCGCCATGCACAACAAAAGCTGCCCTGCGTATTCTATCCTGCATGCACCTTTTCAGGCATCCTTCAAATGCCTCGATACTCCTTTTCTGAAACACTTCTCTGCTTTCACCACCGGGAAACGGCATCTTTCCACCACTGTCGATCCACTCCTGATACTCCGGGCATCCAGAAAGCTCCAGATAATTTTTATTTTCAAATAATCCAAAATCACATTCCGACAGATTGTCCATCACCTGAAATGTTCTTCCCGGATAAATCAATTCTGCAGTCTCTATGCATCTTTTTTTCGGACTTACGAAGATTCTCTCTGCATCTGGATATATATCTCTCCTGCAACATTCTTCTATCTTCATGATACCTTCCTTACAAAGCGGTTCATCCGTAGTTCCTATATATCTTTTTTTCAGATTTCCTTCTGTCATCCCATGCCGGATTAAAACGATTTTTATCATGTATAACCCTCTATTTTATCTTCATTTCAACACCACAGATTACGCGGTACACCGCCTCTGATTTTTTCGCAAGTCTTGTACAGACACGACCGACCACTTCGCGGTACGCCCGCTCAAATGGATCCATCGGCACGATTCCATAACCAATCTCATCAGTTACAATGATAATATCCGGATTTTCTCTGTATAATTTTTCTGCAATTTCCGTCACCGATGCAAATATATCAATCCAGTCTCCTGTTTCTTCGACGGATTCTTCTTTTTCCTCATAAATATTCTTAAGCAAACGTTCCAGATATTTATGAAAATGATAAATCCCCTGTCGCTGATAAATCTCTTTCTCTGAACAATCTTCCCCATCTATCCATGAAATTTCCGGATAATGTTCCATCGCCCATTCTAATTTTCCCTGATAGGCACCGCCAATAATAAGTACCATTTACTATACGCTCCTCTACTCTTCATAATTATCCAATCATTGCATTACACACGACCACTGCTAACGCCACAAGTATCTCACAGAGCTGCAGAAAATAACCTGCCAGATCGCCGGTAACTCCGCCAAACTTCGAGAGTGCCAGATGATGGTAATATCCAAATACCAAAATCGCTGTCACCAAAGCCGCAGCACCTTGTATTCCCCCAAGAGCCAGCATCGCACCTCCGATTAAGATCAGATACAATGTGAGAACAATTTTTGTTACATTGTCCGCAGCATTTTCTGAAAATGTAGCGACTATTCCTTCCCCGGATTTTCTCACCTGCGGAAATGTCACTACCGAAAGTCCTGAAAATGCTCTTGAAATCATAAAGCTAAGTGCAATGATCCTTACGCTCTCAATCGTCAGTGAAGAATAAATCCCCACATAAGAAAGCATATAAATTCCACATGAAATAATCGCAAATGCACCTGCATGTGGATCTTTTAAAATCTCAAGCCTCCGCTCCTTCGACTGATAGGAACTCAGTGCATCTTTTGTATCCAGGAAACCATCCATGTGGATTCCACCGGTAACAAGCAGCGGGATCAACACAAATAACACCGTCCAAAATATATGTGATAGCTCAATTCCATAAAACTCAGCCTGCAAGCTCAGACAATATGCTCCATACAAAATTGCTCCGATCACACCTCCGATCAGCGGAAAAAAACACATAGCATACGACATATTTTCTTCCGTCCACTCACTATTGGGCATAGGAATCCTGCTATACATTGAAAATGCGATTTTAAAACTGTTATATAGTCTCTTTTTCATTAGCATTTCACCTCTACCGGCAACCCATAGACAACTTCGGTCACCTTATCAGAAATCTTCGCCAGTTCCTGATTGATTTTTCCCAGGACCTGCTGATAAGCCCTGGTCTCTTCACTGTAATTATCTCCATCCGCTGTAACCTCATTTGTCACGATTACCAGGTTATCCGTCTGTTCTGCCAGATGATCGATCCCTTTGATAATCTTTTCTATCACAAATCTATCCTCGCAGAGCTCTCCGTCATCAGTATACAATTCATTTGCCACCAGATTTGACATACACTCTAACAATACATTCGCCCTTTTTGCGATCATCACCTGATGAAGATCACTATAGCATTCAATGGTTAAAAAACCCTTTTCTTCCCGCATTTTACGATGTCTTTTGATTCGTTTCTTTGCCTCTTCGCCAAACGGCTGCATCGTAGCAATATATATACGCTCCTGATTCTGTTTTCCACTCTCCTGACTGATCAGCCAGTTTTCTGCGTATTCTGATTTTCCACTTCCACTTCCACCAGTTATAAGATGTATCATTATTTATCACCTAACTCCTCATAAGCCTCTATCTCTATATCTGAAAATGTACTCATTTTCTGGTACACATCCACCGCCATACTAAGAACTGGCAAGAAAGACACTGCACCGGTTCCTTCACCCAGACACATATCACAGGTAAGTGCCGGAGATAATCCCAATTTGTCAAGAACCAGATGCATTCCAGGCTCTTTTGACACATGTGATGCTATCATATAATCCTTCGCATACTCGCATATTCTGACTGCTAAAAGAGCTGCCACCGCCGAAATAAATCCATCGATCACAACCGGGATATGATAGATAGCACCTCCCAGAAAGATTCCGGTAAGTCCGGCCAGATCATACCCGCCGACCTTCGAAAGCACATCTACAGGGTCTGATGGATCCGGCTTATTCTTTTCAATTGCCTGTCTTATCACCTGGATTTTCCTGTCTAACCCGGCACTGGTAAGCCCAGCTCCCCGCCCGGTCATCACTTCTGCCGACACCCCAAGTAACACAGAAGAAACCGCACTGCTCGTCGTCGTATTTCCGATTCCCATCTCACCGGTTGCAAGCAGCTCATATCCCAGATTCT
>ERZ773103.2255-NODE-2255-length-18237-cov-27.247773_pt1 | contig 18237 bp, 13 predicted proteins | sample MGYA00511118_ERZ773103 | MGnify/ENA primary metagenome ERZ773103 (study PRJEB29015, sample SAMEA2737821) | human gut metagenome | biome: human gut; feature: human-associated habitat; material: faeces | place: China | collected 2012 ... | reverse complement strand
TCTCAATGAATCTTTCAAGGTTATTTCACTGTTCAGTTATCAAAGTTCTTTGTTTTGTTGCCGCTTAGCAACTTTTATATCTTATCAGATGTTTAAGTGCTTGTCAACAACTTTTTTAACTTTTTTCAAAGCTATTTGTTTTTGTTGTGTCACTCACGCGACAGCTTGTATATATTATCATAAGCACTTGCGCTTGTCAACAACTTTTTTCTTTTATTTTCAACTTTATTTCTCAGCCCTGTTTTTAGAGCAAAAAAATAACGGAGAAAGAGGGATTTGAACCCTCGCGCCGCGCGAACGACCTACACCCTTAGCAGGGGCGCCTCTTCAGCCTCTTGAGTATTTCTCCATATTTTTTTATAAAATTGATGCGCCGTAACGCTTTATCTACTATACAAGACCTTTGCCTTTTTGTCAATAGCTTTTTTTAACTTTTTTGAGAATCCTGCAACTTCTTCTATTACATACTTTTACTACGAATTTTGCGACCAACTTTTAATCATATTGAAAACCTTATGTTTCACATAAACGCTCCTTCAAAAAAGTGTTCCGCTTCGTAACAGTCACATTCCTGACCGCATAGGACAATGCCTTTCTGGTTCCTACTATTACCAGAACCTTTTTTGCACGGGTGATGCCGGTGTAAATCAGATTTCGCTGCAACATCACATAGTGTTTCATCAAAACAGGCATTACCACGATCGGGTATTCCGATCCCTGCGCTTTATGAATGGTTGTGGCATAAGCATGCACCAGTTCATCCAGCTCCGATGCTTCATATTCTATGATATGCTGGTCAAAATTTACTTTCAGCATCCGTTCCTGCAGATCCACTGACTCCACGGTTCCAATATCCCCGTTGAAAATCTCTTTTTCATAGTTATTGCGAATCTGCATGACCTTATCCCCGGCACGGAACAGATATCCGCCCCGGCGCAGACCGTCTCCCTGAGGATTCAACGCTTCCTGCAAAGCCAGATTCAAATTTGCCGCTCCGACAATACCTTTCTGCATTGGTGTCAGCACCTGAATATGATTCCACGGTGTTTTGTAATAGTGCGGAAGGTTATTTTTTACCAGTCGGACGATCTCCTGAACTGCTTCCTCCGGGTCTTCTTTTTCTATATAGAAGAAATCCGTATTTTTGCCATTGGAAATATCCGGGAATTTGCCTTCATTGATGGCATGTGCATTCATGATGATCCTGCTGCTCTGTGCCTGTCTGAAAATCCGGGTCAGACGAACCACCGGAAATACACCGGAATCAATAATGTCACGCAATACATTTCCCGCTCCCACAGATGGGAGCTGATCGATATCTCCCACCAGTATCAAACGCATCCCCTCCGGAATTGCTTTGAGCAGCGCATTCATCAGTATCATATCGATCATAGAACATTCATCAATGATCAGCACATCTCCCTCCAGCGGGTTATCCTCATTTTTCTGATAGCCTTCCGGTGGTTTGCACTCCAACAGACGATGGATTGTCTTTGCCTCTAATCCGGTTGCTTCTGTCATACGCTTGGCCGCGCGCCCGGTGGGAGCTGCCAGCAAGATTTTCAATCCAAACGCACGGTATGCAGTGATAATTCCCTGAGTTGTCGTGGTTTTACCGGTTCCAGGGCCGCCGGTCAGCACCATCACTTTGGAAACTGCTGCCTTGCGGATGGCGTCTGCCTGAATCTCATCATATTCCATATGTACTTTTTCCTGAATTTTTCCGACATCAATAGACAGACTTTCATTTCCTGTCTTCTGTCGTGCATCCATCAGTGCATGCCAGAGCCGGTCTGCTGCCGGTGCCTGCGCCAGACGTTTTAATTTACCTGCCACACCTGCTTCCGCATAATAAAATGCCGGCAGATATATAGCTTTCATTTCTGCCTGATCTGTGTTATAATCCACTGTTTCACAAATCAGGTCTTTATCAGCGATCATCTGGTCCAGAGTCATTACGATACTGGATTCTTCCGCTTCAAGTAATTCTGCTGCCTTCGCGATCAACTGCTCCTTATATGCAAACACATGCCCCTCATCTGCCAGATTGCTCAGTGTATACATAATACCGCTGCGTAATCGGACGTAAGCCTCCTTTGCAAAACCAAGCTTCTGCGCTATTCCATCCGCTGTCTTAAATCCAATCCCCCAGATATCATCTGCCATCTGGAACGGATTTTCTTTCATTTTATCCAGACTTTCATTTCCGTACTGACGGTAAATTTTTGCTGCAAAAGAGGTACTGACACCGTGATCCTGCAAAAATAACATAACGTTTTTGATCTCTTTCTGCCGCTCCCAGCTGTCCCGGATCATTTTTATCCTTTTCTTACCGATACCATCTACTTCCTGCAGACGTGAAATGTCTGTCTCAATGACTTCCAGCGTCTCCGTTCCAAACTGCGCCACGATCTTTTTCGCATATTTCGGACCAACGCCTTTGATCAGACCGGAACCAAGATATTTTTCAATACCAAATACTGTGGCCGGAAGAGTTTCTTCCCAGCTCTCTGCCGCAAACTGTCTTCCGTAACGACTGTCCACTTTCCAGTTGCCGTAAATCAGAAGAACTGAACCAACATTGACATCCAGCAGGCTTCCGATAACCGTCACCAGTTCTTTGTAGCTTTTCACGGCACATTTGAGCACTGTGTAGCCATTTTCCGGATTTTGATAGGTAATGCGTTCTACTACTCCGCGGATTTTTACCGTAAAATGCTGTGGACGCTGCTGCACTTCTACAGCTTGCGACTGTACGTTTTCAGTCTGTACCTGATGACTGTTTGCCTGATTATTTATCGACTCTTCCGATTTCTGACCAATACTTCTATTTGCTGCTTCCGATGCCTTTTTTCTGGCTTCCTCCACACGCTTCTTCTGTGCCTCACGCATCTCAGACACCATACACTCATACACTTTCTGGTTCATATAGCAGTCATTCAGTGCTCGATGCGCACCTTCCGATGAAATACCATAATGCTCCGCCAGATCCACCAGACGATGATGATCCATCTTCGGTAAATGTTTTCGCGCCACCTGCAACGTATCCACATAATTGTTCTGCGGAATTTCGCCAAAATACTGCTCGGCGTCACGCCAGATGAACTTCATGTCAAACCGTGCAATGTTATGTCCCACCAGAACAAGACCTTCCGCAAAATCCAGAAACTCTGCCAGAACATGCGAAAACGCCGGTGCCTCCGCAACCATCGCATTTGTAATTCCATTCACTTTCGTCGCTCCAAATGGAATCTTGCGGCCCGGGTTCACCAGCGTATTAAATTCATCCACTACTTCGCCACCTTTAACCTTCAGCGCTGAAATCTCAATCACTTCATCATAGTTCGGTGAGATTCCAGTCGTCTCAAGGTCAAAGATGACATAGTCTGGTGTGTATTTATTGATCAGAGTTCCTTTCTGTGTGGACATGAGTATCACTACTTTCTATTCATTCTTTTTCGTATCTTATCATATCCCATTTTAAAGTACAATCATCAATAGTTTTTCTCAGTCTGAGTTAAAAAATTTACTCATATCTCAGCGCATCAATAACTTCCATTTTTGCTGCTTTCTTCGCCGGATAAGATCCGAAGAACACACCGATCAGCATTGAAAAGCATACGGAGAGGATAATTGCTAATACAGACGGATGTACATTCATGATAATATAACCTGCATAATCGCTGTAGTAGCTGTTGATGACAAGCATCGCCACTTTTCCGAGAATAAATCCAAACAGGATTCCGATTAGAATTCCAATGATTCCACCAACGAGGCAAAGCACCACCGACTCGATCAGAAACTGCTGCTTGATGGCCTTATTTTTGGCACCCAGCGCTTTTCGGATACCGATTTCCTTTGTTCTTTCAGTGATAGACACCAACATGATATTCATGACACCAACGCCACCGACGATCAGGGAAATTGCTGCAATAAAAGAAATTGCCACGGTTACTACATTAATGACCGTATTAATAATCCCCATATCCGAAGACATATTGTACGTTGTGACCTGCCATTTTTCATTTTTCGCATATTTGTCTCCAAAAAAGCTCTGAATATCTGTTTCTGCCTGATTTTGATCCGCACCTGTTTTTAAAAGAACACTTATATATGTATATCCATTGGTCGCTTCACTATGATTTAATTTATTTGCAGTTGTAGCAGGGATATACATGGTAGTGCTGCGGTCTTTTTCCGGAATCGTCGTATCCTGTTTACCGAAAATAGCAGCATTATATTCATACACACCTACTACTGTAAATTCATAAGAATAACCATCACTTCCACTGTAAATGATCTGCTGTCCGATAGGATCTTCACTGCCGAAATAATAGGATGCCATCGTATCGGATACAACACATACACGCTTCTCCTTTTTCATATCCTGCCTTGTCAGATTACGTCCACGAAGAATATTAATTTTCATGTACTCCAGTTCTTCTTTTGTTGTTCCTGTTGCGTCCACATTCGCATATTTATCACTGTTTTTGTAAATCTGACCACTGCCAAGATAAGCAGAAATACCAAAGCCTGCAATCTCGTCCGGATAGGTTTCCTGTAATTCATCCAGCATATCCTGCGTAATATAATCATCTGCTGTCATCTCCGGATATTCCCAGTTTGACCAGTCCGCATCATCTTCCGGATAAATAGCATCCACACTGGCACTGATACTGTTTCCACCAAGGGAATTTAATGTAGCATTCAACGTTGATTTGATGGATGTTCCAATGGTCGTGATCGTGATAACCGCAGAAATACCGATGATGATTCCAAGCATGGTCAGCAGGGAACGCATTTTATTGGAAAGAAGGTTCTGAAAGGCTTCTTTGATATTCTCTATCAGCATATCATTCCCTCCTCTCCGATTTCTGGCTTATTGCATCCATCATTCATCTTGTGATGACCTGACAAATCACAGCCTTTCTCTGTTTTTTTGCTGTCGGATACGATCATACCATCATTTAATGTGACAATTCGCTCGGTCTCTGCAGCCAATTCCTTTGAATGAGTGATCAGAACTACTGTTTTTCCCTGTTCTTCATGGAGCTTGTGAAAAATATCCATAATCATATGACCGGTCTGGGAATCCAGTGCACCGGTCGGCTCATCTGCAAGGATAATGGAAGGATCATTGATCATCGCCCGGGCAATAGCAATTCGCTGTTTCTGTCCACCGGACAGCTCATTCGGACGGTGTGTAGCACGATCTGCCATTCCCACCAGTTCCAGCATCTGCATACCGATTTCCTTTGCATTTTTCGGACGATGCTCACTGTACATCAAAGGCAGGGTTACATTTTTTAAGGCATTTGCTCTCGGGATCAAATTAAAATTCTGAAATACAAACCCTATTTTTTTATTCCGCATGACACTTCGCACGGTGTCATCCATGCTGTTGACATCCTCGCCTTCCAGAAAATAGTTGCCAGAAGTCTGGCGATCCAGAATACCCATAATATTCATCAGAGTACTTTTTCCGGAACCGGATTCTCCTACAATAGAAATAAATTCGCCCCGTTTGACATCAAGGTTAATTCCATGTAAAATCTCCAATTCATTTGGCTGACCAATGTAATATGTCTTCACAATCTGTTCCATGCGGATCATAATTTCATTTGACATGTATAAAAACCTCCATGATTAATCCGCAGTTACTTCAGAACTTACACTTGTAGAACCGTCACCTGTATTTTCATTTCCACTCTCATCACTGCCAATTTCTCCAGTAAAGGTATCTCCTTCGGAAATAGAGTAATCCATGATGACATAGTCGCCTGCTTTCAGATCTCCACCGGTCACTTCGGTATAATAGTTAATCTCATCGCCTACTGTGACATTTTTCTTTACAGCTGTATAAGTTCCGTCACCGTTATCTTCGGCACAAAGTACATAATCTTTGTTATTTTCATCCTGCTGCACCAGATCATATGGAACAGCCAACACATTTTGACGGTCTGTCAGGACAACTTTTGCCTTGGCACTCATGCCACTGATCAGATCACAATGATCCAGTTTGATCTGTACGGAAAAGCCACCTGTATTGGAAGCACCGGAAGTCTCCTGTCCGGTCTGCTCGGTAGTTGGCTGAGATGCATTGTATACTTTTACTACTTTAATGATCTCACCATTGATTTCCTGATCATCCAGTGCATCGGAAGTAACGATGGCTTTCATACCCTCCTGCAATTTCAGAATATCCTTCTCTGTGACGCTGGCATTTACGATCATATCGGTATTATTTTCAACCGTAACCAAAGTACTGTTTGCTGTATTTACATCACCAACAGAAATATTGACTGCAGTAACGATACCTTCACTCTTGCTTGTGATGGTGCAGTCTTCCAGCTGTTTTTTCAGCTGATCCAACTGTGTCTGTGTATCACTGTCATCCGTCTGGTTGTATTTTGCAGAATCAATACTGTTCTGAGCAGAATAAATAGCATCATCCGTAGATGATTTCACACTTGTATAGTTATTTTTTGCTTCTTTTCGGGCACTGTCTGCGGAAGTCAGATCACTTTTTGCACTGGAAAGCTGATCCTGAAGGTCGGAAAGTTTTGACTGAAGATCTGCTTTTGCGTCCTCATCGGATGCTGCATTTATCTGATCGGATACGGTTTTGATCTGATTATTTAATGAATTTACCGTATTCTGTGCTGCGGTATATGCAGCCTCTGCACTGTTGATGCTGTCGTTTGCCTGCGCAAGCTGTGTTTTCTGGTCTTCTTTCGCACGCTCTAAAGTACGCTGATTCTGACTGTTTTCATTCTGCTTTAAGGCTGCTGCGTTAGATAATGATTTCTCCAGTACATCAATCTGTTTCTGAATGGAATCTTTGTCCAAAGTTGCTATCACATCACCCACTTTTACTACATCACCGACCTGTACATTGACCGATTTGATTTCTGTCGCTGCGGTAGATGAATAGTTGATCTTGGTTTCGCCGCTTACGGTTCCTGTCAGAGATATAAAATCGGACAGATCCCGTTTATCTACTTTTTCCAGTTGTACAATGTTGGTTGCCTCTGCTACGCTGTTTAATTTTCGTTTGGCTACACCAACCAGCACAATGATTGCTACTACAATGATGGCCAGTACGATCACCAGTTTTTTGTGTTTGAATTTCTTTTTCACCGTCAGTCCTCCTGTGTTTTGCTTTTGGTGCCGAATCAGATTATGTAAATTTTTATTCTGATTTGAGATATAAATATATTAGAAAATAAAACTGTGAAAAAAATGTATGAAATTCTTAATTTTTTATGTATTATATGGCTATTTTTCAACTTTTTTCATGTTTTTCATTTTTATAAAACAAATCACACATACTTTGATATTTCCTATCACTATCAGTATTTATCAAAGCTATGTGTGATTCCCTTATTTCATCATCTTCTAATTCAAGTCGAACGCACGTGAGACTTGGTGCATGATTCTGGTCAGCGAAAGCTGACATATTCTTTTCAGAATCACTGCACATCCACGCGGAGCGTTTATCTCAGTCGGAGATTGTACTCCCACTGAGAAAGACTTGTTTTTACTCACCACTTGCAGAAGTGGGAGTCTTCTCGACTGAGATAAAAATTATAACGATTAATCTTCTACCGCAAATTTTTTGATTGCGGTTTCATACAAATTGTTTCCTTCAGAGTCTACGACTACGATAACCGGGAAATCCTCAACTTCAATCTTACGGATTGCCTCTGCCCCAAGATCTTCGTAGCAGATGATCTCTGATTTCTTGATGCACTTTGAAAGCAACGCACCTGCACCGCCGATCGCTGCGAAGTAGACTGCTTTATTTCGAATAACTGCATCCATGACTTCTTTCGTACGTTTGCCTTTTCCGATCATGGCTTTTTCGCCAAGATCCAGCAGACGCGGAGCATATTTATCCATACGGCTTGCGGTAGTTGGACCTGCGGAACCGATCGGGCGTCCTTCTCTTGCCGGGGATGGTCCCATGTAATAAATGGTACAGTTTTTGATTTCGATAGGAAGTTCTTTTCCTTCATCCAGTACTTCCATCATACGTTTGTGTGCAGCATCTCTGGCTACATAAAGTGTACCTGTGATATAAACGTAATCGCCTGCTTTTAAATCAGCGGTAATTTCTTCTGTAATTGGTGTATGTATATGTTTATCCATAATGATTTCCTCCTGGTATTCAATCAATTTTCTGGTCATTCATGTTCCTAGAATTTTCCCGGAAGTCATAAATATTATCTATATTCCTGTAAATTTCCCGCATTTAACTTAAATCTACAGTTCTCTTACTGCATGTCTGTTGACATGGCAACAGATATTGATTGCCACAGGAAGTCCTGCGATATGGGTCGGATAAGTATTGATGTTGACTGCCAGCGCTGTGGTTGTGCCGCCAAGTCCCCCCGGTCCAATACCAAGATGATTGATCTTTGTCAGCATTTCTTCTTCCATTTCTTTGACATATGGAATGTTGGAATGTTCATTTACCGGTCTGGTCAGCGCCTGTTTTGCAAGCAGGGCACATTTTTCAAAAGTTCCACCGATACCTACGCCCACAACCATTGGCGGACAGGCATTTGGACCTGCATCTTTGACTGCCGCCAGAATCGCATTTTTTACACCTTCGATACCGTCTGCCGGTTTCAGCATAAAAATGCGGCTCATATTTTCACTTCCGAATCCTTTCGGTGCGAGAGTTATTCTTACTTTATCACCCGGGACAATTTTTGTATGCAGAATTGCCGGTGTATTATCCTTTGTATTTTCACGGATCAGCGGATCTTTTACAACAGATTTTCTCAGATAGCCGTCCACATAACCACGGCGGACACCTTCGTTGACAGCTTCCTCAAAATCACCGCCCACAAAATGTACGTCCTGCCCTATTTCCATAAAAATAACGGCCATTCCGGTATCCTGACAAATCGGGATCATCTCTTTATCTGCAATTTCCAGATTTTCCTGAAGCTGATTCAGAATTTTTTTTCCAAGCTCTGATTTTTCTGTCTCAACGGCCTGTTTCATGCATGCATCCATATCCGGTGACAGATAATGGTTCGCCTGTATACACATCTCGCTGATGTTATCGGTTAATTCTTTTACGTTAATTTCTCTGATCATTTTTTCACTCCCTACATTTTTCTGTAAGCTATTTTAACAATAAGATTATAGTCAAAAATGTATGTCATTCTTCTACACATTTTTGTAATCCTGTAAAAAAGAAAACCATCCACTTCCTCTGATGTTTTCCCATAGATACGTTTATCATAGCTCAAACAAAAAGAAATGTGAATGGTTTTCTAATTATATTATTTAGAAATCATGCTTATAATCAAGACGTAGATATAGAAAAGCTCCCCCCTGACAGGTCTTCCCGCTCCAGCGGCATGCTCATACAACGTGGGCCTCCCCGACCTCTGGAAAGCTCCGAACTTGCCATTTCCAGCACCTCAATGCCATGCTGACGTAAAATCTCATTGGTCACATAATTTCGATCATATACAACAACTTTTCCCGGCTCAATACAAAGAGTATTGGAACCATCGTTCCACTGTTCACGCTCAGAAGCAATCCGGTCTTTTCCACCGCATTTGATCAACGTCACTTTATCCAATTCCAGATATTTTGCAAGAATATCCGAAAGCATCGCATCGGACTCCGTTACTTTCAGCTGTCCTTTCCGATCTCCCGGTTTGATTTCAAAAATACGCAGCGTCTGCATGATACCCGGATGAATCGTAAATTTATCATAATCCACCTGCGTGCATACTGTGTCCAGATGCATAAATGCACGTACAGCCGGAATATCCAATGCGATAATCGTTTCAATCTCTGACGCTTTATCCACGAAAATATTCTGTGCCAGAAGTTCAATGGCTTCCGGAGTGGTACGCTGTGAAATTCCAATGGCGATCACTTTATTGCTCAGGTTCAGGATATCTCCGCCTTCAATAGAAAAATCCATATCCCGATCATAGTAAAACGGTACTTTTCCTGCAAAATCCGGATTATATTTTAAAATATATTTTCCGTAAAGTGTTTCCCGTCTTCTGGTTCGTGAATACATCCGGTTCAGACTGACACCGTTTCCTATGCAGGCAAAAGGATCTCTGGTAAAATAAAGGTTCGGGATCGGATCAAGTAAAAACTGACTTTCTTTTTTCACCAGGCTTACCAGCGGGCAGCTCATTTTTACATTCAATTCAGAAGCCCGGATTCCGGACATGGTCTTTAACACCAGTTCTTTTTCATCTGAAATTTTCATCAGATAGTCGTACAACTGGTCACGGACTTTCGCTGCCGAAGCACCGCCCTCTGCAATAAATTCCCGGACAAACTGCTCCTTTTTCTCCGGATTTTTCAGTACATCTGCGGTCAGATCTTCCAGATATACCACTTCCACTCCCTGTCCCCGCATGATTTCTGCAAACATATCGTGTTCGATTTTTGCGGTTTTCAAGTACGGAATATCATCAAATAAAAGCCTCTCCAGATCTTCCGGAACCAGATGTTCCAGCTCCTGACCGGGTCTGTGGAGCATAACTTTTTTCAGTTTTCCAATTTCGCTTTTTACATGGATTGCCATTTTACGGCGTCCTCCTTCTCCCGTTCATTCATAACGTACATTTTATCCCAAAATATAATTTTTTTCACTCTTTTTTATAAAATATTTCACATGCATACAGACTGACAGGACTAAGGTACACAGTTCCGAGGAAGGAATCGCGATCCACGCACCGTTCAAGCCCAGTACGTGCGGCAACACAAGTAAAAATAAAACGGTAAAAAGCAATGTCCTGCAAAAAGAAATCAGCGCAGATACTTTTCCATTAGACAGAGCGGTAAAAAATCCGGAAGATGCAATATTAACCCCACTGAACAGAAAATTTATCGCAAAAATCTGAAATCCTACAGAGGCCAGTTCCCAGGTTCCAGGATCCTTTGTAAATATCGAAACGATTGGTTTTGCCAGAAATGCAGCGATCACAGTGATCACAACAGATGATGCAATTACAAAAATAAAAGTTGTCTTATATATACGCTTCAGCTGAGCTTTATTTTGTGCACCATACTGAAAACCGACAATCGGAGCAATTCCAACAGCGAATCCAAGATGAAAGGAATTAAATAAAAATTCTCCATACAAAATGATCGTGATGGCAGCCACACCATTTGCACCGGCCAGCCGCATCATAACTGAATTAAATAAAAACGTGATAATAGCTGCTGCCAGCTGAGATACCATTTCGGAAGAGCCATTATAGCATGCATGAAAAAAATCTCCAACTTTCACACGAAACCGTGTAAAACAAAGTCCCTTTTTATTTGTGAAAAAGAAAATCAATCCCGCAATTGCCGGTATCGACTGACCAAGTCCGGTTGCCAGAGCTGCACCGCTGATTCCCAGATGGCAATGCACGATCATTACATAATCCAGCACTGCATTTAAAACTCCTGCTAAAATGATCAGAACCAGTCCCAGTGTCGGACGCTCTGCAGTTACCAGATAACACTGAAACAAAGACTGTAACATACAAGCCGGAGCAAAAAATGCAAGAATCATCAGATAGTTTCTGCAATATGGCAGTAATTCATCGGTAGAACCAAGCAGATAGCAGATCTGATCCAGAAAAATCAGCGTGATCAGCATAATCACCACACTGACAATTAAAGTAATGACCACAAACATGGTAAGCCTTTCTTTGGCTTCTTTCTTTTTTCCTTCTCCCAGATATTTACTGATGATAGCATTTCCACCAGTCGCAAGCATCGTTGCAATTGCGATCATAATATTTACAACCGGGTACACAATATTAGTTGCAGATAATGCATTACTTCCAACAAAACGTGATACAAACATTCCATCAATGATCGTATACAACGACATAAACATCATCATAATGATGGATGGTGCCGCAAATCGCAACAATTTCAAAGGAGTAAACTCTTGGTTCAAAGACATACTCATAAAAACACCTGCTTTCTCAAACTTACATACTTTTTTATAATACTTCTATCCGTTATCTGCACATTTTCCCCATATGATACAACGTGACAAATGTGCTTTTTCACCTTTTATATCTTGACTTCTGACAGCATATACTATAGGGTAACCCTATAGTCAAGCAGATTTTTACAACATGTCTGCAGGAGATTTTTTACATCATTATCAAATTATAATCTACTCAAATCACATAATGCATAGGAATCACAGGATGCCTATAGATTGCAATTACAAGACAGGAGAAGTTAAAGTATATGGAACGCAAAGATTATCTGACCACCGGCGAACTGACCCAGCTCATGGGTATTACAAAGCATACACTTTTTCATTATGATGACATAGGTCTGTTTCAACCGAAATATATTAACGAAAAGGGTTATCGGTTTTATTCCATCGATCAGATTGATATTTTAAACACAATTCTGGTTTTGCGTGATCTCGACATGCCATTAAAGGAAATTCAAACATATGTTTCACAGCGAACCCCAGAACTTTTTCAGCAGATATTTCTGGAACATGAAGCACAGATTGCAAAGCAGATTAAGAAACTACAATCCATGAAAAAATGGATGCAGCAACAGAGAAACAAGATTCAGATTGCGGAACAGACCGATTTTTCAAAAATTGAAATCACGACTTATCCGGACTGTTACTATCTTTACAGAGAGGCAGAGCCAAATTCTAATCAGTCTTTTTCCAAAAATCTCAATAAGCTGATTTCATTGTTACAAAAGACCAATCCTTATCTGGATTATGATATTGCTTATTTTCAGTACGGAAAAAATGTGGAACATGGTATTTACGATGCCTATGATAATGTTGCTCTGCTCATGGAACAGAAGCCTGCAATAAAAAACTGCCAGATACTTCCCGCTGGAAAATATCTGACAGCCTATCATGTCGGTCATTGGAATACAATCGGTGAGACTTATGAACGAATACTGAATTATAAAAAACAGCATCAGCTTAAGACCAGTGATCTTTACATTGAATACGACGTGGTAAATAATTTTATCACCAAAAATGAAACTGAATTTGTGGCGAAAGTTGAAGTAGAAATTATTGAGTAATATATATTCAAATTCTAAAAAAGTAAATTGACCGCATTAACTTAAAGTTGCTTTTAATCCCAACTCAGTTTCTGCCAGTTCCAGTAAAAGAGGGTGCTCATCTCCCGGTTGATTTGGATAATGCAGCAGGTATTTTAACGCGCCTTCTTTTGTGTGGAAAAACATCCCATGCCCACCATCTGGACCAAAAACAATCTGCTCCAAATGTCTCCACGGTCCTTCTATTTTTCCGGAATCAGAAACAGCCTGACCAACAGTATAACCTTTTTCCCCCCAACTGGACCAGAGAATCAGTATTTTTCCATCTTTTTGACGATACACTGCTGGTCCATCTGTAAAATATACATCTCCATCCATACCAAACTCAGCTTTTGCAAAAGGTATCGGAACAGCCCAATCCGCATCTTTTGCAGAAAATAATGTGATAATTTTGCCTTTTATACAACTGAGATTTTCTTCCAGTTCAACCATACACATATCACCATCCGGAACATCCTCAAAAGAATGAGAAAATATGAGATAAATTTTTCCCTTTTCCTGATAAAGCATCCCATCAATACAATTCCAATTGTCCGGTGTCAGCGGTTTTTCGGTCATAATCTGAAATGTTCCATCTGGTGTATCTGACTGTAAAATCTGAATGCCCTTATGTTTTTCACTGCCAAATGTGGCAACCAGATAATACTTTCCATTAATTTCATAACATTCCGGAGCCCAAAAACAACGATCTGCCCAAAAATCTTCCGGTTTGTGAAAAATTTCAAATGGTCCTTCCCAGTTCTCCAGATCCTTACTTTTAAAACAGTCAAATCCTTCTGCCGCTCCCCAACAGGTTTCTGCTCTGGTTCCGTACATATAGTACCAGTCTCCACTACACAAGATGTATGGATCTCTTATATTAATATCTGTTAACTTCATTTCATTCCTCTAAATATTACTTATTTTCTGTATGCTGTTTTTCATATACAGCTCTTACTTTCTGTCTGACTTCATCCGTGATCGGATATTTCACCAATGCTAAAATAATGACAACTCCACAAATAGCCGGAACCACAAATCTTGCAACCGTAATTCCCGTGATAACCGCCTGTGGCTCTTGTCCAATGGCATTTGCAATATATCCTGTTGCTGCAAGTGTAAAACTTACGACTGCGCTGGAAATAGCAATACCTGCTTTATTGGAAAATCCTTTCAAAGCTGCCATCGTTCCATTTACAACTCTTCCAGAATTAATCAATACCAGATCTGTCATTTCTGTCATCATCATTGCACTGAATGGCATAGATGCTGTTGCAAACATAGATGCAACGCCAGAGCAGACAAATAATACTGTCATGTTTCCATGAAAAATTACGATTAAGATATCACATATAATTACTGCAACCTGAGAAATCGCAAATGCTTTTTGTGTCTTGTGGAATAATCTCATAAACAGTGGAACAATGATAACAATTCCAAGAAGTCCAACCAGTGAAACATCCAACATATACATAGAGATTAAATCCGGTCTGCATAAACAGTACATAATGTAATAAACAGAAGATGACATCATGATATTATACGCTGTGTATGCTGCCAGCCAGACAGCAATAACACTTAACAGACCTTTTACATGAAATAAACTTTTAATTTCTTCCAGCAGCGGCTTCTGCTCATTATGTTGTACACAAGTCTCTTTTGTCGTTGAAAAACACATCCAGCATGTAATTGTCATGATAAGACCTGCCAGACCAACAACGATCATATATCCCTTTGCTGTATTATCTCCACCAAACAGCGAAACCAGCGACAAACCAAAAGAAGTTGCAATCGTTGTGCAAATTCCCATTACCATTGTATAAGCATTGATCATTTTGCTTCTCTCTGATGGCTCATCTGTAACTGCATTGATCAGTGCACCACTTGGAATTTCAATGGCAGTTCTGAGCATTCCGTACAAAATATAAAAGACTGCTGTCCATATGATTTTTCCATGTGTTCCAATATTTGGACTTGCAAACAATAATACTACAACAACCGTCAAAATCGCTGGAATAAACAGAAAATACGGTCTGTACTTCCCCCAACGGCTCTTTGTTCTGTCGGCAATTGTCCCCATTATCGGATCATTAATTGCATCCCATATAGAAGCAACTACAGTAATCACACCAACAGCTCCTGCCGGTACACCAAATGTATCTGTCAGAAAAATCATCAGATATGCACCAACCAGAGATCCCATAATCTGGTATCCGCTTCCGGTTGCCAGCGCATAAGATAAAATCGTTGACAATTTTAATTTTTCTCTTTTCATAACGAACCTCCTGCTTGTTTTCTTTTGATGATGAGATTATAATCTATGGTGTCACAAATTTTATGACATTTATTTCAAAAGAAATGACACAAAAACTCATTCACATATTGATTTTTATACGTTCAGAATGACTCATATTAGAAAATTCCGATCGTACCAATCAGAAAAAGGACAATTATTATGATACCAGAGAACAATTTGCTTCCACTTAATGACACTGAGCATTTTTTAAAAAATTTTTTGAAAAAATTTCCGGTTTATCAGACCAAAATCATTAATCCCTTAGAAAATGAGCCGGATTATATATATCTGCTGCATTTGTTGGAAACGGAATGGCACAAGCAGCTCCCAGATCAGACTTTTTTTCTCACCGGTTCATCCGGGCATCTTTCTGAAGATTTTTTTATTCCTGAAAATCAGAATGTCTGTATTTTGAAAAATCTGAGATATATGCCACTACTGATGCATTCCCATCAGTTTATTGAGATTAATTATGTTCTGAAAAGTGATCACAGTCTGTTGATCGATCCTGAAAAATCCACCCCACTTCAGGATGGAGATATTATTTTATGTCCTCCAAACCTTCAGCACACATTTCAAACGCAAAATAAAAACAGCATCATTGTTGATTTCATTCTGCGTGTCACAACATTTGATACTGTTTTCTTTCATTTACTGAGTAACAATAATTATTTATCCACACTGTTTTCCAATGTGATTTACGGAGATTCCAATGGATATATTATCTGGCATTGCCAGAATGACCCGACATTAAAAGAATTAATCATAAAGGTCTATGAAGAATGGGAAAACAAACTCAAATACTGCGATAAAATGATTGAGCTGCTTGTCATGGAATTTATTCTGATTCTTATGCGTTCCCATGAAGATGAAGCTGTTTTTTCCACTTCATATATCAATAATTCTGATGAAAATTTCCGTTCCCTGCTGAATTATATGCAAATGCATTACCAGACAGTTACGCTGTCAAAACTTGCTCTTGCTTTCAATTACAGTGAACGCCAGGTCATCCGTATTTTCAAAAAAAATACCGGGAAAGGCTTTTCTGAACTTCTAACGGAAATCCGCATGAATAAAGCCATCCAATTGCTGAAAAACAAAGATATTCCAATTAATGGGATTGCATCCTTGCTTGGTTATTCCAGTACATATTATTTTAACAAAGTATTTCTGGAAACATTTACATTCTCACCGGAATCTTTTCGGAAACGAATTTTTCAGACATAACTCTGCTCTACTTTAATCACACAGCGATAGCGCGGATTCCATTCTGTCACACGTTTTTGCAGATAGGATGAAATCTCACTGTCGCTGATCTTAAATCCAGCCGGTTTTACACAGTCAAAAATTACATTACTGGACTCATTTCCCGGAACCAGACGGACTTCGTGAATGGAAAGTCTCTCATCAAACTCCTTTGCAGCCTTGCTGACAAAAGCTCGGATTTCTGCCACTTCCGCATTTTCCTCAACGATCGGATCATAGTGAATTGTCAGGATCATATGCTCCTGTTCCTGAAAATCACGCTCGATCTCATCCATGACCTCATGTGCCTCAATGACAGGTGTTTCTGCCGGAAATTCCACATGCACCGTGGCAAACAGATTTCCCGGGCCGTAATCATGGATCATCAGATCATGCACTCCGATTACTCCCGGATATGACTGAATTTTCTCCGTAATATGATTGACAAATTCTGCTGCCGGTACTTTTCCAAGCAGCGGACTTAACGTTTCTTTGATCAGTCCAATACCACTGTACAAAATAAATACAGCCACACCGATACCGGCAATACCATCAATAATATTTAACCCTGTGACCTTACATAAAATAGTTGCAACTACAACAGCTGACGTAGAAATCACATCATTTCGACTGTCTGCCGCCGTCGCGATCAGTGTATCGGATTCGATTCTCATACCAATTTTCTTATTAAAAATACTCATCCACAGTTTTACGCAAATGGAAATAAGAAGTACTACGATCATCAGCACATTGCAATCCACTTCTGACGGATGAATGACTTTCAAAATACTTTCTTTTGCCAGTGACAAGCCGATAGCCACGATAATGACACAGACCACAAGTCCCGCCAGATACTCATACCGCGCATGACCATACGGATGCTCCTCATCTGCTTTTTTTGATCCCAGTTTAAATCCAAGCAGACTGACAATATTGCTGGACGCATCACTTAAGTTATTTACCGCATCTGCTGCAATTGCGATGGATCCGAATAACGTTCCGATAATATATTTTCCAGCAAACAGCAGTACATTACATAAAATACCTACAATTCCTGCCAGATTTCCATAGGCCAGTCGAACCTTTGTATCTTTCGTGTCCTTACTGTTTTTCACAAAAAGTTTCACCAATAACTCAGTCATAATTTTTCACACTCCCTTTTTCAAGAATACTCTTAGCATTCTTTCTGCAAATCTACACTCCGTTAGGGACAGCGCCAATCCAGAGTCCATATTATTTCAGTTATTCCTGTCCTACCTTTTTTTCAGTCTGCTTACCTTTCTTTCATATTTCTTACAAAAGATACGCATTTCTAACTTCCCGTATACTAAGAAAAGCACCTCAGATGCTGCTCTGAGATGCTTCGTATTTCTATTCGTTTTTATGATAGTAAAAAAGTCATCCAATCGGATGACTTACAATGCGCCTTCAGGGGTCCACGAGATCCGGGGGATCTCGGATTTGGACCGACCGGAGCGAAGCGAAGACCGAACCCGTATGGGTTCGAATCCCTGTCATCCTACTCAAAAAGGTCATCCACTTGGATGACCTTATATAATGCGCCTTCAGGGATTCGAACCCTGGACAAATAGATTAAGAGTCTACTGCTCTAC
>ERZ773103.2251-NODE-2251-length-18249-cov-9.569858_pt1 | contig 18249 bp, 13 predicted proteins | sample MGYA00511118_ERZ773103 | MGnify/ENA primary metagenome ERZ773103 (study PRJEB29015, sample SAMEA2737821) | human gut metagenome | biome: human gut; feature: human-associated habitat; material: faeces | place: China | collected 2012 ... | reverse complement strand
ACTTATTATCATCCATCCAACAGCTATATTTATCTGTATGGAAATATGGATATGGCAGAGAAACTGAACTGGCTGGATGAGATGTATCTGAGCAAATTTGAAGCGAAAGAGATCGATTCAGCAATCCGCCTGCAGAAGCCGTTTGCGGAGATGGCTGAAAAGGAGCTAACGTACTCTGTCGGCAGTGAGGAGTCGGAAGAAGAGAATACCTTCCTGTCTTATAATAAAGTTATTGGAACAAGTCTTGATCCGAAGCTATATCTTGCTTTTGAGATTCTGGATTATGCATTGTTATCAGCGCCGGGTGCACCGCTGAAACAGGCATTGACGGACGCAGGAATCGGAAAAGATATTATGGGATCTTATGACAATGGTATTTATCAGCCGATCTTTTCTGTAATTTCTAAAAATGCAAATGCAGACCAGAAGGAAGCATTTGTTGCGAAGATTGAGGATGTGTTTACAGATCTTGTTAAGAACGGAATTGATAAGAAAGCGTTGGAGGCGGGGATTAATTATCAGGAATTTCGTTATCGTGAAGCGGATTTTGGAAATTATCCGAAAGGACTTATGTATGGCTTACAGATGATGGACAGCTGGCTGTATGATGACAATGAACCGTTTATGCATATTGAAGCACTGGATACATTTGAATTTCTGAAAGAACAGATCGGGACCAGGTATTATGAAGAACTGATCCAAAAATACATCCTTGATAATACGCATGGTGCGGTCGTAGTTGTAAAACCGGAGAAGGGACGCACAGCAAAACTGGAGAAAGAATTAGAAGATAAACTGGAATCATATAAGCAGAGTTTAAGTGAAGAGGAGCAGGAACAGCTGGTTGTAAATACGAAGGCACTGGAAACTTACCAGTCAGAAGAAGATTCGCCGGAAGATCTGGAGAAGATACCGGTTTTAAAAAGAAAAGATATTTCCAGAAAAATCCAGCCGATTATTAATGAAGAGATGAGGCTTGCGGATGTGCCGGTTATTTTCCATGAAATTGAAACGAACGGAATTGGATATGCAGATATTCTCTTTGATATGTCGGATGTGCAGGAGGAAGACCTTCCGTATGTTGGTATTTTACAGTCAGCGCTTGGCGTGATCGATACGAAGAAACATGGATATGGAGAACTTTTTAATGAGATCAACATGCATACTGGTGGTATTGCAACATCATTGGAATTATACAATGATGTTACAAAAGTAAAGGAAAAGGAATTTAAAGCTACATTTGAGATCAAAACGAAAGCCCTATATGACAAGCTCCCGTTTGCATTTGATATGATGGGTGAGATCCTGACAGAGTCCTGCCTGGATGATACAAAGCGTATGAAAGAGATTCTTGCCATGTTAAAATCCAGACTTCTGATGAAGTTCCAGTCTTCCGGGCATACAACGGCAGCACTTCGTGCATTGTCTTATGCATCTCCGTCAGCGAAACTTAAAGATATGACAAATGGCGTAGATTTCTTCCGCAAGGTAGACTGGCTGGATACACATTTTGAAGAAGAGAAAGAACATTTATCGGAAAAATTAAAAGAACTGTCAGTGAAGCTGTTCCGGGCAGATCGTATGATGCTTAGTTACACAGCCGCAGGCGAAGGTTTGAAGGGCTTTGAAAAAATGGTGCAGTCTCTGAAAGACAGATTGTATACAGAGCCGGTGGAAGAGACACCGTGCATTATTCACTGTGAGAAGAAGAACGAAGGATTCCGTACTGCTTCCAAAGTACAGTATGTGGCAAAAACCGGTAATTTTATTGAACGGGGAGAAGAATATACAGGAGCATTACAGATATTAAAAGTAATCTTAAGTTATGAATATCTGTGGCAGAATATCCGTGTAAAAGGTGGTGCATATGGCTGTATGAGCAACTTTAACCGTATCGGTGAAGGTTATTTTGTCTCTTACCGTGATCCGAATCTGAAGCGGACACTGGATGTGTATGAAGGTGTTGTAGATTATGTGAAGAATTTTACAGTTTCTGACCGTGATATGACGAAATACATTATCGGAACGATGAGCAATCTGGATCAGCCGATGACGCCTTCTGCAAAAGGTGAACGTTCCATGAATCTTTATATGAATAAAGTAAATGAAGACATGGTTCGGAAAACAAGAGAAGAAGTACTGGATGCAACGCAGGAGGATATCCGCAAGCTGGCACCGGTACTGGAAGCAATCCTTTCGGCAGACCAGATCTGTGTTATCGGAAGTGAAGAAAAGATTGAAGAAGCAAAAGACCTGTTCCAGACAGTGACAAGTTTCCAGAATGAAGGGGAAAAGGAAGATGAATAATAAATATAAATCGGGATTTGTAACTCTGATCGGACGTCCGAATGTTGGAAAGTCCACACTAATGAATTATCTGATCGGTCAGAAGATCGCGATCACATCCAAGAAACCGCAGACGACAAGAAACCGGATTCAGACTGTACTTACAAGAAAAGATGGACAGATTATTTTCGTCGATACACCAGGAATCCACAAAGCAAAAAATAAACTTGGAGAATATATGGTAAATGTTGCAGAACGGACGTTAAATGAAGTAGACGTTGTTCTCTGGCTTGTAGAACCGACAACATTTATCGGAGCAGGAGAGCAGCATATTGCCAGCCAGCTTAAGAAGGTAAAGACGCCGGTTGTACTTGTTATCAATAAAACAGACAGTGTAAAGAAAGAAGATATCTTTCCTGCAATTGCAGCATATAAAGATGTGTATGATTTCGCTGACATCGTGCCGGTGTCAGCAAGGAGTGGAGATAACACGGAAGAGTTGTTGAAAGTAGTGATGAAATATCTTCCTTACGGACCACAGTTCTATGATGAAGATACGATTACCGACCAGCCGGAGCGTCAGATCGTAGCTGAACTGGTCCGTGAGAAAGCACTGCACAGTCTGAATGAAGAGATTCCACATGGAATCGCAGTTGCGATCGATCAGATGAAAAAACGCGGAAAAGTTATGCACATTGACGCAACGATTATCTGTGAGAGAGATTCGCACAAGGGGATAATTATTGGAAAACAAGGAAATATGTTGAAAAAAATCGGAAGTACTGCCCGTTATGAGATTGAAAAAATGCTGGATTGCCAGGTAAATCTCAAGCTTTGGGTAAAAGTAAAAAAGGACTGGAGAGACAGTGAGTTTCTGATGAAAAATTTTGGATACCGGGAAGAAGAATAGGAAAGGGTATCTTCTGGAGAACCTAATCTGTAAATACCAGATGAGGTGAGAAGATGGAAGAAATGTACTGGGACCGTTTCCGGAAGACGGGGAAGATAACCGATTATTTATATTACCGGGGCATGCAGATCTGTGCATGTGCAGAGAAAGAACAGAACCGGAAAGGTGAGAAAGAATATGAATCAGATTACGGTGACAGGCATGGTGCTTGCTCAGACGTCGATAGGAGAATATGACAGACGTGTAGTAATTCTGAGTAAAGAAAGGGGCAAGATCGCAGCATTTGCCAGAGGCGCGAGAAGACCAAACAGCGCACTGGTCGGTGTGACAAGCCCTTTCTCTTTTGGACAGTTTACTGTATATGAAGGGCGTACATCGTATACTCTGGTGTCGGCGTCCATTTCCAATTATTTTGAAGAACTGCGCACGGATGTAGAGGGCGCTTATTATGGCTTTTATTTTATGGATTTAGCAAATTATTATGCAAGAGAAGCCAATGATGAGACTTTGTTACTGAAGCTTTTATATCAGACATTTCGTGCACTTGTGAATACCAGAATCCCGAATCGGCTGATCCGTTATATTTATGAATTAAAGGTCATCAGTATCAATGGAGAAGGGCCGCAGGTGTTTGAATGTATCGGCTGCGGGGACAGAGAACAGGAGAAAGTATTCAGTATCCGCCGTGGTGGTCTTTTATGCCGACAGTGTGCCGCTCATGTGACGGACGGAAGAAAACTAAGTGCTTCTACGCTGTATGCAATGCAGTATATCATAGCCTCACCTGTGGAGAAGCTTTATACGTTTCTTGTGAAGGAAGATGTGCTGAAAGAGCTGGGAGACGTTGTGACAGCGTATATGGCAGAGTATCTGGGAAAATCATTTAAGTCACTGGAGATTCTGGAGACGTTGATTATGTAAATTGAAAATCGCCTGGATCTGAAAAGGATCCGGGCGATTTTGGCGACAGGGGAAATATTCATTCCCTGCTTTTTTTATTTTGAATGGAGGTTGATCGCTTATTTTGTAATTTTAATTTTTTTGGAAAGTCCCTTTTTCACAAGTACAGATTTGTAAGATTTTAATTTAGAAGCAGGAACTTTCACTTTTGCTTTCTTATAGTTAGAAGCACCAAGTTTTGTAAATGCTTTACTTCCAACGTTCTTTGTTGTTAATTTTGTAGATTTGATTGTAACGGATGTTACTTTCTTGCAGTTGTAGAAAGCTTTAGAACCGATGCTTGTTACGTTTGCAGGGATTACAATTTTCTTGACTTTTGTGTTGTTTGCAAATGCTTTGGCATTTATAGCAGTTACTTTGTAAGAAACTTTATTAATCTTTACAGTAGAAGGAAGATTTACGTAAGCTGATTTTTCCACAACTTTTGTAAGTTTAACAGTTCCTTTTCCGTTTGCTGTTGCATTTGTAACGGTATATTTGAAGTTGCCGATTGTATAAGTGTTTCCTTTTTTTACTATGTTTGTTGGTTTTGTCGGCTTTGGAGCTTCCTTTTTAACCAGAGCGTTTATTGCTGCGTTTAAGTGACTGTAAGCTTCGTCGATGACAGACTGAATAGAACCATCTTCATTAGCAAGAATTTCTTTTGCCTCGTCTAATTCTGTCTTAAAGCTTGCCCAGCTCTCTGCTGTGTAATCATTTTCAGAAAGTTTCTCAGCTTTTTCAACGAGTGCTTTTAACTGTGTGTCATCACCTTTTGTGTTATCGTCTACAACGATGTTATCAGCAGTAGCCTGGATATTTACAGAGTAGTCTGCATAACCAAGTGCATAGATAGTAACTGTCCAGTATCCTGTTCCGTCATATCCCTGTGGAAACTGGCAGCGTACGGAGTTTGTAAGACCAAGCTGGATTCCCAAAGCTTTGTGCATCCAGTTGTCAGCAGCAAATTTAGTACCATATGTCTGTACCGGTTTGCTGTATGTAGAATCATTTCCATAGTAAGTCCATTTTACAGCCTGCATTTTGGAACCAAGAGCTCCATAACCATTTCCGTTAAAGTCAACTCTTAAGAATTCACCGTAAGCACCATCTGCCGGTTTTACAGTCGTTTTGATATCAGATGCTGTCAACTGTGCAGTATCTGCGATTCCGGAATCTGTTCCAGTCTGACGTGCACTAAAAGTAAAAGAATCGGTAGAAGCATTGTAAGCAGCTGTTTTCAAACCGTTTGTGTTCTCTGTTACATTAGCTTTCAGATTATCATAAGCACTTAAGTTGCCTTCAGAATAGCCACCTTTTAAAGTTTCACCATTTTCTACAACATCGTATTTCTTGCAGAAAGTATCATAGTCAGAAACTTTTACTTTCACAGGCACGTATTTTATCCCTGTTACGACGTAGTCTTTAAAAGTATCTGTAGAAGACGGAGTTGCATTTGCTGTGATATCAGCTTCATTATTATAAATAGAGATACTCTTGTTTCTGTTCAGTATTAAGAGGCGTCCATCAGATAAAACAGCATATGTGACAGATTCTTCTTTATCATTTACAGTTCTTTTTGCAGATTTCCAATAAGAAATTGCATATTCTCCATTTTCAGCCTGGATCACAGCCATAGACTGGAAACTTCCGCGGTGTAATCCGTGGTTTGTTGTTGCACGGGTAACGGCATCGAAACCGCCTTTGTCATATTCGCCACGTGCGTCTGCGTCAGTAGAGGAAGAAGTATCAGTTGCGTTGTAAACTCCTTCAGATTTCCAGTATTCTGCCCATGTCAGTCCTGCATAGACATATTTGTAGTCTGCACTGTCAGCGGCTTTGGAAGTAATTCCCGGAAGCAGTCCGAAAGACAGAAACAGAGCCATTGCAAGTGCGAAAAAACGCTTTGCAAAAGAGTTAGTTTTGTTTGCCTTTTTCATGTTATCCTCCTTGAAAAAATAGTAGTTAGCTTACGCTAACAAAAAGAATAACAGCTATTGAAAAAAGTCGCAATAAAATACGGAGAAAATGAGAAATGTTATCAAAATACAACTTTGCCTTGGCAGATGAGAAAAAAAAATATACAATAAGAGAGTTGAACAGATAAGACCGCGGATAACAGAAGGAGTCCGTTGAATGATAGAAATAAAGAGGATTATATAAATATGAAAAAACAGGAATATATATACAGATGTATGCAGAAATATGTGAAACGGGCAGTGGCGGTATTCGTGATCGGATGTATGGTGACGGGACTTGCGACCGGCTGTAGTACAAATGGCAAATCAAAAGGCAGTCAGGTATCTCTTTTAAAAGAACAGACAAGAGAAGTATTTGCGATGGACACTTATATGACACTCAAAGCATATGGCAAAAATGCCGGAAAAGCGCTGGATGCTTCTGTGAAAGAGATTGAACGGATTGAAAATCTGGTATCTACCGGGAAGAAGACGAGTGAGATTGCCAGGATCAATCAGAATGGTTCGGGACAAGTTTCCGAAGATACGATGAAACTGATCTTAAGATCAAGAGAGTTGTATGAAGATACAGACGGCGCATTTGATATCACTGTGTATCCGGTGATGGAAGCATGGGGATTTACGACAGAAAAATACCGGATACCGGGCAAAACAGAACTTCAGAAACTTCTTGCCAATATGGATGCAGATAAAATTATCTGTGATGAGAAGAAAGGTACTGTAAAACTGGATCAAAAAGGAATGAAGATTGATCTTGGAGGAATTGCCAAAGGATATACTTCCGGCCGCGTTATGGAGATCATGAAAAAATATGGCGTGAAAAATGCCGTAATCAGCCTTGGCGGCAATGTACAGACGCTGAACAGCAAGCCGGATGGTTCCGCATGGCAGATTGCCGTGGAAGATCCACAAGACAAATCCAGTTATATTGGAGTATTGTCTCTTCGAAATCAGGCGGCGATTACATCGGGTGGCTATGAACGTTATTTTGAAAAGAATGGAAAGAAATATCATCATATCATTGATCCGAAGACCGGATATCCGTCAGAAAATGGATTGTCTTCGGTTACGATCGTTTCAAAAGATGGAACGCTTGCAGATGGACTGTCAACCTCACTCTTTATTATGGGCAGAAAGAAAGCAACAACTTACTGGAAGAAACATACACAGGCATTTGATACTGTTATGGTGGAAGATGACGGAACAATCTGGGTGACGGAAGGAATTGCAGATGTGTTTTCCGGTGACAGTGGATTCAAAGTTATTCACAAATAAAGAAAAGGATAGGGTAGAGCATGAAAATTCTGAAAAAATTACAGATGATAAAACCGGTACTTCCGGCAATGTTACTTGGAATTTTCGTTATAGTGGCTGTCACCGGATACAGACCGGATGCAGGAACAGATTCCGATGGAGGAAGTTGGGTACAGAAGATTCTGGCAGCAAGGAAGCAAACGACAAAGTCCCAGACAGTGAAAGCCGGGAAAAAAGGTAAAGGTTTTGATCTAAAAGATGGAAAATACACAGGCTCTGCAAATGGATATGGTGGAAAGATCACGGTGACCGTAACGATCAAGAATAAAAAGATTGTGAAGATACACATTGACAGCGCGCCGGGAGAAACGACTTCTTTCTTCAATCGTGCAAAAACGCTGACAGATCTGATGATCCGGCAGCAGAGTACTGATGTAGATGCAGTATCAGGAGCAACCTACAGTTCCAAAGGAATTATCGGTGCAGTGAAAAATGCGTTGTATGGAATAAAATCGACAACGAAACAGGCGCCTGCATCTTTCGGGGGAAAAGGCAAGGCGAAAAAGGTCGCAAAGGTTACAGAAACCGGCAACTGGAAAGATGGAACCTATACCGGAAAAGCCCAGGGATTTGGCGGGCTGGTCAAAGTAAAGGTTACTGTGAAAAATGGAAAGATTAAGAAGATACAGATTGTATCTGCGTCCGGGGAAACCGGTTCCTATTTTGCAAAAGCAAAAGCACTGATTCCTGCAATTGTAAAGAAACAGACGACAAATGTAGATGCAGTATCGGGAGCAACCTACAGCTCCAACGGAATTATCCGTGCGGTGCGAAATGCGCTTGGCAAAGCAAGTACGACATCTAAGAAGACGAAAACACAGAAGAAGTCCTCAAAGAAAAATACAAAAAAACAGACCGTGAAACCGGGAAGCGGAACCGTACCTTATATTAATGGTACATATTACGGAACCGGCGAAGGGCGAAATGGCGAGATCAAAGTAAAATTGACAATCAAGAATAAAAAAATCGTGTCACTCGTTGTAGTCAGCCACAAAGAAGATGCTCCATATTTTGCAAAAGCAAAGAAGATACTTATCATGGTGCTTAAGAGGCAGAGTGCAAAAGTGGATGCTGTAAGCGGCGCAACATTAAGTTCCAACGGCCTGATCGAGGCAATTGAAAATGCATTGGATGCGGCAAAGAAGGCAACGGAGGCAAAGAATAATGCACAGAAACCGGATGACAGTAAAAAAGATGATACGTCATCGGAGAAGCCGGAGGAAGAGCTGATCTATAAAGCCGGTACTTATGCAGTGGCTGCCATCTGCTACCCGGATGAAGAGGAAGAATTCTGGGAATATACCATTTCCATGGATGTAACGATCAAACAGGATAAGATCACAGCGATTGAAAATATTGTGTTGACAGATCCGGCAAACCGTCCTTTTGTAAAGAGCAAATTGTTGAAGGCGATTATCAGGAAAGGAACACCGGAAGGCGTAGATACAGTAACAGGAGCAACCTGTTCTTCAAAAGCGATTCTGGAAGCATGCAGAGAAGCATTACAACAGGCGAAAAAATAAAGGGAAAAAGAAGAGCATGAGATACAAATATTTTTTTATCAGAACATTTAATCTACTTCTTGTACTGGTGCTTCTGGCAGGATATCAGATCGCCATACACACAAAAAATCAGGAAGCAAAGATCAGCAAACTGGAAGGCCAGGTTGCATCTATGAAAAAAGACAGAAGTGATCTTGAGAAACAACTCGGAATAACAGATGAAAAGAATGGAAAAGACAGTAAAGCAAACTGGAAAGACGGAATTTACGAAGGAAGCGGAGATGGATTTGGAGGTAAGATCCAGGTAGAAGTTACAGTTAAGAAGAATAAGATCGATCAGATTAAAATCCTGCAGGCAAAGGGCGAAGACAGTGCATATTTGCAAAAAGCAGAAAGTATCCTGGAAACAATGAAAGAGCAGCAGAATCCAGATGTGGATACTGTAAGTGGAGCAACATTTTCATCAACAGGAATTAAAAATGCAGTGCAGAATGCACTGGAAAGGGCGGTACAGTAGATGGGTAACAAAAAAATTGGAAAACAGCAGATTCTGTTGTTGATCCGGGCAGCCTTTTTTATATTTTACCCGGCAATTTTTGTGACAGCATTTACCGGAGCCCGGATGCTGGTAGAAGAAATTGCAGCGAAAGAGACGCTTAAATTAGATGGATTCGTGGAAACTTTAATTATTTTATGTGTGATCACCATTCTGTTCGGGAGAATTTTCTGTGGATTTTTTTGCGCTTTCGGAACACTGGGAGATGCGGTTTACTGGATGTCTTCAAGAATACAGAAGAAGAGGAAAAAGCGACCGTTTCATGTGTTTGCAAAAGCTGGTGGTGTTCTGCGTTATGGAAAATATATTGTGCTGGTCGCAGTTCTTGCGCTAGCGGCAGCGGGTTATGGAAGCACGGTTTCCATGAACAGCCCTCTCAGTGCATTTTCCAGACTGCATGCATTGAAGCCGATAAGTAGTATGATCGGACTTGGATTGTTTATCCTGATCCTAATTGGAATGGCGCTTGAACCGAGATTTTTCTGCAGATTCTGCTGCCCACTGGGAGCAATTTTCTCATTGCTTCCGGTCATGCCTTTTTCAGTTGTACAAAGAGACAGAGAACGGTGTATCAAAGGATGCAAAGCGTGCCAGATGGTATGCCCGGCATCACTGGAACTGCCATCTAAAGAAGAAGGAGACAATGCGATGTCCGGCGAATGTTTTGCATGTGGAAAATGCGCAGAACAGTGTCCGAGAAGAAATGCAGAACGGCCGTTTCCGGGAAAATACTTGAAAAGCAAATAGTAAAAATGTATAATAAGGTACAATTACTATATTATAGAAGGCGAGGATAAGGGATATGGTAGAGAAAACTATGGACAAAATCGTAGCACTGGCAAAATCAAGAGGATTTGTATATCCGGGATCAGAGATTTACGGCGGGCTTGCGAATACATGGGACTATGGTAATCTTGGAGTAGAACTTAAGAACAATGTAAAGAAAGCATGGTGGCAGAAGTTTGTACAGGAGTCTCCATATAATGTTGGTGTGGACTGTGCAATTCTGATGAACCCACAGACATGGGTAGCAAGTGGACATCTTGGAGGATTCAGTGATCCTCTTATGGATTGTAAAGAGTGTCATGAGCGTTTCCGTGCAGATAAGATTATTGAGGACTATGCACATAAGAACGGGCTGGATATTCCGGATAGCATTGACGGATGGAGTCATGAGCAGATGGAAGGCTACATTGCAGACCATAACATTCCATGTCCGACCTGTGGAAAGCATAATTTTACAGAGATCCGTGAGTTCAACCTGATGTTTAAGACATTCCAGGGCGTAACAGAAGATGCAAAGAATGTTGTTTATTTAAGACCTGAGACAGCACAGGGAATTTTTGTAAACTTTAAGAATGTACAGCGTACATCCAGAAAGAAACTTCCATTCGGTATCTGCCAGATTGGTAAGTCATTCCGTAATGAAATTACACCTGGTAACTTTACTTTCCGTACAAGAGAGTTTGAGCAGATGGAGATGGAATTCTTCTGTGAGCCGGATACAGACCTTGAATGGCATGCATATTGGAAGAAGTTCTGCCTTGACTGGTTAGAGCAGCTTGGCTTAAAAGAAGAAGAAGTCCGCTATCGTGATCACGATCCGGAAGAGCTGAGCCATTACAGTAAAGCAACAACAGATATTGAATTCCTGTTCCCGTTCGGATGGGGAGAGTTATGGGGTATCGCAGACCGTACAGATTTCGACCTGACACAGCATCAGAATGTATCTAAACAGGATATGACTTATTTTGATGATGAGAAAAAAATCAAATATATTCCATATGTCATTGAACCGTCACTTGGAGCAGACCGTATGGTACTTGCATTCCTTTGCAGTGCTTATGATGAGGAGAACATCGGAACAGAAGAGAAGCCGGATGTCCGTACAGTACTTCATTTCCATCCGGCACTTGCACCGGTTAAGATTGGTATCCTTCCGTTGTCCAAGAAACTGAATGAAGGCGCAGAGAAAGTATATGAGATTTTAAGAAAGAAATATAACTGCGAATATGATGACCGTGGAAATATCGGTAAACGCTACCGTCGTCAGGATGAGATTGGAACACCATTCTGTGTAACTTACGATTTTGATTCTGAGGAAGACGGAGCAGTTACTGTTCGTGATCGTGATACGATGGAACAGGAGAGAATTAAGATCGAAGATCTGGAAGCTTATTTCGCAGAGAAGTTTGAGTGGTAAGATTTAATAAGAGAATGTGTGGTTTCATAGAAAACCGTTAATAGAAAGGCTGTGGCATTATCAGATGCCACAGCCTTTCTGGTACTGTTAATGATAAAGGGAAGGCACTTACCTGTGCAAGTCCTTCCCGACTGATAATCAAATCTAAGTAATTGTTTTAGATGTTTGCTTCTTTACTATAACGTTCTGGATGAAGTCTTCGGTCACGGAGCTCAGCAGCGGCTGTAAACAGAACGTCTGTAGAGGAGTTCAGACCTGTCTCACAGGAATCCTGGATTACACCAACGATGAAGCCGACACCAACAACCTGCATTGCAATATCAGAAGAGATACCAAACAGGCTGCATGCCATAGGAATCAGAAGCAGAGAACCACCGGCAACTCCGGAAGCTCCGGCAGCGCTGAGTGCGGCAAGAACACACATGATCAGTGCAGTTCCAAAGTCTACAGATACACCAACTGTATTGGCTGCGGATAATGCCATAACAGAGATTGTAATAGCAGCTCCAGCCATGTTGATTGTTGCACCAAGAGGAATGGATACGGAGTATGTATTCTCATCCAGTTCCATCTCTTCACAAAGCTCCATGTTAACCGGAATATTGGCTGCAGAACTTCTGGTGAAGAATGCAGTGATAAAGCTTCTTACCAGACATTTGAATACAAGAGGATATGGATTCTTGCGTGAGCAGAAGAATACGATCAGTGGATTCATAATCAGTGCTACAAATGCCATACTTCCAACAAGTACAAGAATCAGCCTTCCGTAAGATAATAATGCCTTGAGTCCGGATTCGGAAATAACATTGAAAATCAGTCCCATGATTCCGAACGGAGCACAGCTGATTACCCATTTTACTGCGGTTGACAGAGCATTGGAAAAATCATCTAACAGATTCTTTGTTGCAGGAGATGCAGCTTTGAGTGCGATACCAAAGATACATGCCCATGCAAGAATACCGATATAATTCGCATTTACGATAGAAGCAATCGGATTGGACACAACATTGAGCAAAAGATTCTTTAATACTTCGCCTACTCCGCTCGGAGGAGTAACATCTTCTGTGGCTGCTTTTCCAAGAGTTAAAGTAACTGGGAAAAGACGGCAGGCTATAACTGCAACAAGTGCTGAGAAAAGGTTACCAAGCATATAAAGAGCTACGATAAAGCCCATGTTTGTCTTCTGCCCCTCGCCCATGTGAGCAAGTGCGCTCATAACAAGAAAGAAGACAAGAAGCGGAGCAATCGCTTTTAAAGCTCCGACAAATAAATCTCCAAGAATTGCAATAACAGTTACTTTTGGAATGCAAAGCCCAAGAATGATACCAACGATCAGACCGCACAGGATTCTTAATACAAGGCTTATGCTGTTCCATTTCTGAATTAAGTTTTTCATAGATCCCTTCCTTTTGCAGGTAAAAACCTGCATCCTCTCTTTCTTTTGTAATATGTTCCCCGATAGATACATCGAGCATGGAGAAGTAGGCGGTTCTTCCGTAGTGCTTTTCCATGCTCAACCTGCTGTAACGGGTTTTATTATAAAGAATAGACTATGGTTTGTAAATAGATTTCACAGAAAAAACTGTTGAAAAAGACAAAAAAATACACATAAAATGTGAAAAAAATGTCAATGTGCACAAAAAAAGCAAGAAAAAAGTTGTATATAGAGAGAAGAGGTGTTATAATGAGACAGCAAAATAAAAATTGTCGGGGGGACAATAGAAAACGGGAGGTTTAATACTGTGAGCGTACAAAATGATGGAATGATGTGGGCACTTGTGAAAGAAAAACCAGAAGTTGGATTATGGATGAAGAGAGTTCCGATTCCGGAAGTGGGACCGAATGATGTGAAGATTAAGATCCACAAGACAGCAATCTGTGGAACAGACGTACATATTTATCAGTGGAATGACTGGGCACAGCATACAATTCCGGTCGGACTTACTGCAGGTCATGAATATGTAGGTGAAGTTGTAGAAGTAGGACCGGGTGTGAAAGGATTCAAGATCGGTGACCTGGTATCCGGAGAAGGACATATTACATGTGGTAAATGTCGTAACTGTCTGGAAGGACACAAAGAGAACTGCAAGGATGCCAAAGGTGTCGGCGTGAACAGAAACGGAGCATTTGCAGAATATCTCGTAATCCCTGCATCTAATGTATGGCCGTGCAATCCGAATATACCGGAAGAGATGTATGCAATTTTTGATCCGTTTGGTAATGCAACACATACAGCGCTGTCTTATGATATGCTTGGTGAAGATGTACTGGTTGCAGGTGCAGGACCAATTGGTATCATGGCAGCAGCAATTGCCAAATTTGCAGGTGCAAGACATGTTGTTGTAACAGATATGAACCAGTATCGTCTGGATCTGGCTAAGAAACTGGGTGCTACCAGAACAGTAAACTTAAAAGAAGAAAAATTATCCGATGTTTTAAAAGAAATCGGCATGACAGAAGGATTTGATGTGGGACTTGAGATGTCCGGATCACAGGCAGGTCTTCATGACATGATCCATAACATGAAGCACGGTGGTAACATAGCACTGCTTGGATTACAGAGAACAGATGCAACAGTAGACCTTGAGACAGTAATCTTCAACGGACTGAATATCCGTGGAATCTACGGAAGAAAAGTATGGGATACATGGTATAAGATGTCTACGATGTTACAGGCAGGTCTGGACATTTCCGAAATTATCACACATCGTTTCGATATCAAAGACTATGAAAAAGGTTTTGAGGCAATGATTTCAGGACAGTCTGGTAAAGTAGTTCTTGACTGGGCACATGTGAATGACTAAGAAGAGAGGTAGAGAAGAAAGATGGCACGTAAAGATGATATTTTAAATATTTATACAAAAGAAGTAGAAGGCATCAAAGAGGCAGGACTGTTTAAAGGAGAAGCTCCGTTTGTTTCTCCGCAGGGTGCACGTGTGACGATGGAAGATGGAAGAGAACTTCTGTGTATGTGTGCGAACAACTATCTGGGACTTGGAGACAATCCAAGACTGATCGAAGCTGCAAAGCGTACTTATGATGAGAAAGGATACGGAGTTGCATCTGTTCGTTTCATCTGTGGTACACAGGATATCCATAAAAAGCTGGAGAAGAAGATTTCTGATTTTTTGGGAACAGATGATACAATTTTATATTCTTCATGTTTCGATGCAAATGGTGGATTATTTGAGACAATCCTGACAGCAGACGATGCAGTTATCAGTGATGAGCTGAACCATGCATCTATCATTGACGGTGTACGTCTTTGCAAAGCAAAACGTTTCCGCTATAAGAATAATAACATGGAAGATCTGGAATCTAAGTTAAAAGAGGCAGATGAAGCCGGAGCAAGAATCAAACTGATCGCAACAGACGGTGTATTCTCAATGGACGGAATTATCTGTAACCTGAAAGGTGTATGTGATCTGGCTGACAAGTACAATGCACTTGTTATGGTAGATGACAGCCATGCTGTAGGATTTGTAGGAAAGACAGGACGTGGAACTGCTGAACATTGTGGAGTGGAAGGACGTGTAGATATTATCACAGGTACTCTTGGAAAAGCACTTGGTGGAGCATCCGGCGGATATACATCAGGACGTAAAGAGATCATTGACCTGCTTCGTCAGAGAAGCCGTCCGTACCTGTTCTCCAACTCTCTTGCACCGGCTATCGCAGGCGCAAGTATTGAACTTTTTGATATGTTAGATGAGAGTACAGAGCTTAGAGATCACCTGGAAGAAGTTACAGCTTACTACAGAAAAGAACTTGTAGATAATGGCTTTGATATTATTCCGGGAACTCATCCATGTGTACCGGTTATGTTATACGACGAGAAGACTGCAGCAGAATTTGCACAGCATATGATGGAAAAAGGTGTTTATGTTGTTGCATTCTCTTATCCGGTTGTTCCGAAGGGAAAAGCAAGAATCCGTACACAGGTATGCGCAAGCCATACAAAAGAAGATATTGATTTCATCGTAAAATGCTTCAAAGAAGTAAGAGAAGAGATGGGATTGAACAAATAATATGGTATAATCCGATATATCAGACCGGGCAGAGCAAAATTAACGTTTGCTCTGCCCGGTTTTTGTGTATAATAGACAGGGAAGGATTCCCTGTCTATTATACACTCCGTGAGGATGTGCAGAAATTCGAAGAGGAAAATGTCTGCAAGACAGACTCGAATTTCGCACCAGGACTCGAGAGCGAGCCCTGAACAGAACAGGGAAGGATTCCCTGTCTATTATACACTCCGTGAAGGTGTGCAGAAATTCGAAGAGGAAAAATAACAACTTGTGGAAGGAGCTTAAAATTATGATACGAAAAAATGCATGGAAATCTTATACAGATTGCCAAAAACAAGAATTAAACACGATCAATGAAAAATATAAAGCATGTCTGAATGCCGGAAAAACAGAGCGCGAATGTGTGAAACTTGCAGTAAAAATGCTTGAAGAAAAAGGCTATCAGTCGCTGGAAACATATAAGACAGCAAATAATAAACTGAAAACCGGTGATAAGATTTATGCAGTATGTATGGGAAAAAGTATTGCAGCATTCCAGATTGGAAAAGAGCCGCTGGAAAACGGAATGAACATTCTCGGTGCACATATAGATTCACCGCGTATTGACGTAAAACAGAATCCACTGTATGAAAATGAAGAGCTGGCTTATCTGGATACCCATTATTATGGCGGAATTAAGAAATATCAGTGGGTAACCCTTCCGCTGGCATTACACGGTGTTGTAGCAAAAAAAGATGGAACAGTTGTAGAAATCAGCCTTGGTGAAAAGGAAGACGATCCCGTATTTGTAGTGACAGATCTTCTGATCCATCTGGCGGGAAAACAGATGGAGAAAAAAGCGAGCGCTGTTGTAGAAGGTGAAAAACTGGATTTGCTGTTCGGAAGCTGTCCGGTAGAAGAAAACCCGGATCTGGACACAGAAGAAAAAGAAACAGTAAAAGCAAATGTACTTCAGCTTTTAAAAGAATATTATGACGTAGAAGAAGAGGATTTTGTATCCGCAGAGCTGGAAATCGTACCGGCTGGGAAAGCAAGAGACTGTGGAATTGACAGAAGTATGATCCTTTCTTATGGGCAGGATGACCGTGTGTGTGCATTTACTTCATTATTTGCAATGCTGGATGTAGAAGAGACAGAGCGTACGGCATGCTGTATCCTGGTAGATAAAGAAGAAATCGGAAGTGTGGGTGCAACAGGTATGCATTCCAGATTTTTTGAAAATGTAATTGCTGAGCTGGTTGCACTGGAAAGTAGCGAATCCGACCTGAAAGTGAGAAGAGCGCTGCAGAATTCCTGCATGTTATCTTCTGATGTAAGTGCGGCATATGATCCGATGTATGCAGAAGCCTTTGAAAAAAGGAGTTCGGCATTTTTCGCAAAAGGGCTTGTATTTAATAAATTTACCGGTGCAAGAGGAAAGAGTGGATCCAATGATGCCAATGCAGAATATCTTGCAAAGATCCGTCAGGTAATGGATGCGGGAGAAGTTGCATACCAGTTTGCTGAACTTGGAAAAGTAGATGAAGGTGGCGGCGGAACAATCGCATACATTATGGCAAACTACGGAATGCAGGTTATCGACAGTGGTGTTGCGGTACTCAGTATGCATGCGCCATGGGAAGTGACAAGCAAGGCAGATGTGTACGAAGCATACAGAGGATATAAAAGCTTTCTTATAAAAATGTAGTTTTGTGTCGTGAAAGTTAATGCTGACACTTGACGAATAATAGCAAAACCAGTAAAATAGATGTGCGACTTAGAAAAAATTAGTTTTAGGAGGTCATGACAAAATGGCAAAATGGGTTTATATGTTTACAGAAGGTAACGCAACCATGAGAAACCTTCTTGGTGGAAAAGGTGCGAACCTTGCTGAAATGACAAACTTAGGTCTTCCGGTACCACAGGGCTTCACAGTAACAACAGAAGCTTGTACACAGTACTACGAAGATGGCAGACAGATCAACGATGAGATCATGGGCCAGATTATGGAAGCAATCGACAAGATGGAAGGAATCACAGGTAAGAAATTCGGAGACAAAGAGAATCCGTTACTTGTATCTGTTCGTTCCGGAGCAAGAGCTTCTATGCCTGGTATGATGGACACAATCCTGAACCTTGGATTGAACGAAGAAGTTGTAGAGACACTTTCAAAAGCTTCTGGAAATCCACGTTGGGCTTGGGACTGCTACAGAAGATTCATTCAGATGTTCTCTGACGTAGTTATGGAAGTTGGTAAGAAATACTTCGAAGAGCTGATCGACAAGATGAAAGCTGACAGAGGTGTTAAACAGGACGTTGAATTGACAGCAGAAGATTTAAAAGAACTTGCTAACCAGTTCAAAGCAGAATACAAAGAGAAGATCGGTGCAGACTTCCCGTCTGATCCGAAGGAACAGTTAATGGAAGCAGTGAAAGCTGTATTCCGTTCATGGGATAACCCAAGAGCTAACGTATACCGTCGTGACAATGATATCCCGTATTCATGGGGAACAGCTGTTAACGTACAGATGATGGCATTTGGTAACATGGGAG
>ERZ773103.2250-NODE-2250-length-18255-cov-5.034505_pt1 | contig 18255 bp, 19 predicted proteins | sample MGYA00511118_ERZ773103 | MGnify/ENA primary metagenome ERZ773103 (study PRJEB29015, sample SAMEA2737821) | human gut metagenome | biome: human gut; feature: human-associated habitat; material: faeces | place: China | collected 2012 ... | reverse complement strand
GAGGAGCTGAAGGCGGTTGCACTGGCAATGCCTGCCAAGGTGGAGCAGAAGATGGACGGCCTTCATGTGGCCGATGCCATTGACGAGATCTTTGTGCTGCTGCGCCGGGCCAATAAGTATATTGATGAGACCACCCCGTGGGTGCTGGCCAAGGATCCTGCAAAGGCAGATCGGCTGGGCACGGTGCTCTATAATCTGCTGGAGGCCATTCGTTTTGCGGCGATCATGCTGGAGGCTTATCTGCCGGATACCGCCAATAAGATCCTGAAGCAGCTGAATGTGGAGAATGCCGGGGTAGAATCCCTTGCAGAGTTTGGCGGCATGCCGGTAGGCGGCAACGTGGGCACTGCGGAGATCCTGTTCAGCCGGATCGATGCCAAGAAGAAGCTGGAGGAGATCGAGGCGGCCAAGGCAGCCAAGGAGGCACCTGCGGAGCCGGAGACCGAGCCGGTCACCTTCAAGGAGAACATCGACTTTGATGCCTTTGAAAAGGTGGACATGACCGTAGTAAAGGTTCTGGAATGCGAAAAGGTGAAGAAGTCCAAAAAACTCCTGCGCTTTACGCTGGATGACGGCAGTGGAACGCCCCGGCAGATCCTGTCCGGCATTGCGGCGTACTATCAGCCGGAGGAACTGGTGGGCAAGACGCTGGTGGCCTGCACCAATCTGGCACCCAGAAAGATGATGGGACTGGAGTCCTGCGGCATGCTGCTGTCGGCGGAGAAGGACGATAAGCTGAATCTTCTGATGCTGGACGATGCCATTCCCGCAGGCGCTAAGCTCTGCTGAGGATATCCTATGCGTCTGGATAAATATCTCAAGGTGTCCCGGCTGATCAAGCGCCGTACAGTGGCCAATGAGGCATGTGACGGCGAACGGGTCACGGTTAATGGCCGCACGGCCAAGGCGAGCTATGATGTAAAGATTGGAGACATTTTGGAGATCCGCTTTGGACAGAAGACCGTAAAGGTGGAGGTGCTGAATCTCAGCGAGTCCACAAAAAAAGCGGATGCAGTGGCCATGTATCGGGAGATCGTCTGAAATCAGAGGATACACAATGTACGAGCTGGTGCACGCCAAATCCCCGGAAAATACGCCTATGTGGTGCAGGCTGCCAGCGCGGAGGCAATGCAGCTGAATGTTCTGTCACTGTCTGAACATGTAGCTTGGAAGGAATAATGTGGCTGGTCCGGGCGCGGGATGTCTGCGCCCGGACTTTTGCAAAGGGGGCACGAATTCAGTGGAGATCCTGGACACAACGTATAATGACAAGCTGGCGCATGCGCTGATGGGGCGGCGGCTAAACCCCACATTTATGCCAGAGGCACATCGGGGAAGACCGATGTTTTCCTTCTGGGGAGAGGAATTGGGCTTCTCCGGCGGCGATGTCCACGCCCAGCGGGCGTACCGGATCTATCTGGACTATGGGCCGGAAAAGGTCATAGACAGTGTGCAGGTGGTGGTAGAGGGCGAGCTGATCAGCCCGTGCAGCGGCTATTTCCCGGAGGTGCTGGATCAGTTTGATTATCCGGCCGTATTAAAATGGTGCATGGCCCGGACTTTGGAGCCGTAAGAAAGGAAAAATGATATGAAACGTACATTGATTGTGATAGATATGCAGAAGGATTTCATAGACGGCGCATTGGGAACGCCGGAGGCACAGGCCATTGTCCCTGCGGTGCGGGAGAAGATCAGTACCTACCGCAAACGGGGGGATGAGATCATCTTTACCCGGGACACCCATGGCCCGGACTACCTTTCCACCCCGGAGGGGAGAAAGCTGCCGGTGGAGCACTGCCTGAAGGGCACGCCGGGCTGGGAGCTGGCTCCGGGACTGTGGGAACCCGGAGAAAAGATCATCGACAAGCCCACCTTCGGCTACACCGGTTGGGGGGACATGGAATTTGAGAGAATCGAGCTGGTGGGCCTGTGCACGGATATATGCGTGGTCTCCAATGGCCTGATCCTGAAGGCCATGTTCCCCGAAGCGGAGATCACGGTCGATCCGGCATGCTGCGCAGGCGTCACGCCGGAGAGCCATCAGGCGGCACTGATGACCATGAAAATGTGCCAGATCCAAGTGCCGGAGCAATAAGGCGGGATACGGGGCGGCGTGATCCGGCCCCAGCGAAGTTTGCATCTGAATCACATGTGATTGATTGTTAAAACGCACAAAAATATTGTGTAAATTTAGCACTCAGTACTTGACAGTGCCAAGCCGGGTGCTATAATAGAGACGTACAGAAGGTTAGGGGCTTTCAGAGCACAGCAGTGGCTGTGGAAAGCTCTGAATGTGGTGTTTGGCTCATAAATTCATGGAAATTATATTTTTTCACACGAAGACGGGCCGAAACTATTGCACTTTTCTGTGCAGTGTGCTAAACTGAAAGGGTACGAAGTAATTGTACGAGGTACGCTTCGCAACGGATTAACTTTTGAAAGGAAGTTCTTTACTATGGCTAAGTACAGAATTCAGAGAGCCAAGGGCGTAGAGGGCAGCACCATCTACACCTACACTGCTCCCGGTCACAACGAGTGTGTTCCTACCCGTCTGTTTGACGTTGATGGCGGCGGAGCCAACGACATCGAGGGCGGCAAGATGATCATGGGTATCACCTATTTCGTACCCGGCGGCGGATGCGATTACGGTGCAAATCCCCTGGAGTCCATCTACTACATCCTCACCGGCGAGATGACCCTGAAGACCGAGGACGGCGAGACCGTGCTCCATGCTGGTGATTCCTTCCACTGCGCTGGCGGCGTTGCTAAGTCCGTCACCAACACCGGCACCGAGGTTACTCAGATGCTGGTTTGCCTGCTGCCTCCCCAGAAGTAAGACAGCGGTATTTCCCTTTTGATTCATCTGCCGGATTCCGGCTTTGAATACACATTCTATTAAGGAGTTGTTTATAATGCCCAAGGTTTATACTGGCGATCTGACCAAGATGTTCGACATCTCTGGTAAGAAGGCAATGATTTTCGGCGGCGCTGGCGGTTTCGGCGAGGCTATCGCTGCTGGTTATGCTGCTAACGGCTGCTCCGTCTGCATCTCTTCCCGTAGCGAAGAGAAGCTGAAGGCTGCTAAGGCTAAGATTGAGGCTGCTGCCGCTCCCGGCGTTAAGGTTATGTATGTTGCTGGCGATGCTGGCGATGAGGAGTTCGTAAAGAAGGCTCTGGCCGAGGTTACCGGTCCTGACGGACTGGGCGGCTGCGATATTCTGGTTAACGCTCAGGGCATCAACAAGAAGATGTGGTCTTGGGAGATCGACACCGATTACTTCGAGAAGATGCTCCACACCAACATCACCTCTCTGATGCTGACCTGCAAGTACTTCGGCAACTGGATGAAGTCCAACAATGTCGAGGGTGCTGAGAAGATCCCCGCTGAGAAGTTTGAGGCTGGCAAGTGCAACCCCAATCAGGGCTATGGCAAGATCATCAACTTCGGTTCCGTTCGCGGCATCCGTGCTGTAGCAAACGGCGGTAACGGCAACGTTCCTTACAACACCACCAAGGGTGCTGTTGAGATGCTGACCAAGGCTTATGCTGCTGACCTGCGTCCTAACATTCAGGTTAACGCAATTGGCCCCACCATTACTTATACTCCCATGATGGTTGGCCTGCTGCCCCCCGATGAGAAGGTTCGTAACGGCATTGCCGGCAGCCTGCCCGCACAGCGTATCGGCTACGAGATCGATGTAGTCGGCCCCGCTATCTTCCTGGCTTCCGCTGCTTCCGACATGGTTACCGCTACCACCATCTATCCCGATGGCGGCCTGGTTGCAACCTCGTAATCTGCGGGTTCCAATTAGAATTGCAAAGCCGTGTCTCTTCGGAGACACGGCTTTTTTCCCCCGGAGGAGGTCCTTATGAAACGATGCCTTTCCCTGTTGGTGCTCCTTTCCATGCTTGCGGGCTGCGGCAGCCAATCGGTGGATGCACAAAAAATTGAAAAAACAGTTTATGCCATGGATACGGTGATGACCATGACTGCATACCCGGCAGAGGGCCAGACAGAGGACGATGTCTCTGCGGCGCTGAATGCGGCGCAGGGAGAGATTCAGCGGCTGGATGCGCTGCTTTCCGTGTCGAATGAACAGGGGGAGATTGGTGGGCTCAACAGTGGAGAACGTACCCGATTGTCCGATGAAACGGGAAGGCTGTTGCAGCGGGCTTTGACCATTGCGGCAGATACGGGCGGGGCCTTTGATCCCACGCTCTATCCGCTGGCAGTGCTATGGGGCTTCTCCACCGGGGCATATCATGTGCCGACGGAGCAGGAGCTGGATTCGGTGCTCGGGTCTGTGGGGTATTTACAGACCTCGCTGACGCAGCGGGACGAAAGCTGGCGGGTCGTTTTGCCGGAGGGCGGCGGGATTGATCTTGGCGGCATTGCCAAGGGATATACAGCTCACGAGGTGCTGGAGGTGCTGGAACGGCAGGGAATCTCCTCTGCAATCCTGTCTCTGGGCGGCAACGTGGCGGCGCTGGGACGAAAGCCGGACGGCAGCTTGTGGACTGTGGCGGTGGAAAATCCGGATCAGAGTCAGGGCTACCTTGCATCCATTCAGCTGGACGGCGGCTATTTTGCCATTACCTCCGGCGCTTATCAGCGGTATTTTGAAGAAGACGGGAAACGCTATCATCATATTCTGAATGCGGAGACGGGCTGTCCGGCGGAAACGGGCCTTCAGAGCGTCACGGTGGTATCAAAGGACGGGACTTTGGCAGACGCCCTCAGTACGGCGCTGTTTGTCATGGGAACACAGGAGGCGCAGCGTTACTGGCGAGAACACAGTGCGTCCTTCGATATGATCCTGTATGATGGAGAAAAACTCTACGTGACCCCCGGGATCACCGTGCAGACAGATCAGACAGTTGTGGAGGTACAGCCGTGAAGGTACGCAAAGGTGAGATTGCCGCTGTGCTGCTGCTGGCGGCGGCATTGGCCGTCTGGGCACTGTGGCCCAAACAGCCGGGGAAGCGCGTGACAATTACGGTGGACGGAATGGAACAGGGCAGCTATGCCCTTGCCGCAGACACGGAGATTACGATAGCGGGCTATGGCGGCTATTCCCTGCGGCTGGTCATTCAGAATGGAAAGGCCCATGTGGAGGATTCCACCTGCCCGGATCTTATTTGCCAGAAGCACAGTGCGGTCTCCAAAGCGGGTCAGCAGATCATCTGTCTTCCGGCACGGATCGTTCTGACGGTCACCGATGATGAGGAGGCGGAGTTTGATGCAGTCGCCCAATAAGACAAAGCGGCTTACCACCTTGGCAATGCTGGGTGCGGTGGCGCTGGTACTCTCGTGGATCGATTCCATGATCCCAGTGTCCGGGACGCTGCCCGGGGCGAAATTGGGATTGGCGAATCTCAGTGTCCTGATGGGGCTTTATCTGCTGGGGCCGGTGGCCGGCAGTGTGCTGTGCCTGCTGAAAATTTTGTTGGCAACCTTCCTGTTTGGCAATGCGTTTTCTTTTTTCTATGCGCTGGCAGGCGGTATTCTCAGCTACGTTATTATGCTCTTACTGCGAAAGCACTGTTCCGTGGTGTTCACCTCTATTATGGGCGGCGTGTTCCACAATGTGGGGCAGGTCCTCGTGGCAGCGGTGGTGCTGGAAACGGCGGGACTGCTGGCCTATCTCCCGGTGCTGCTGCTGTGCGGTATGGGCGCAGGCTGCGCTGTGGGCGCTGTGGGCGGCATTTTGGTTCAGCGGCTTGCAAAAGCGGTGAAATAGTGCAAAACACCCTCTCCAAATCGGAGAGGGTGCGCTGTTTATTGGGAGAATATCATGCCTCGATCACAAGCTTGCCGCCGGAGGACAGGGGGTATTCGCCTGCGCCGTCTGCGGCCTTTGCATGAATGGTAACGCCTGCGGGCGCATCGAGCTGTGCGGTCTCCACAGTGCCGGAGAGGATCACATTGGAATCACTGGTGGCATACCAGCGGCTGCCCTGATCCATGGTCACGTAGGCGTTCTGAATGGCACCGGTCAGGCAGGTGGAGGTCATGTACACCCGGCAGTCTCGCTCGGGGTCCTCATGGAGAATATCGCCGGTAACGGTCATGTCCCGCATTCGCAGTTCATCGCCGGGGGTGGGGCGGCCATTGACACGTGCGGCATTGGGGTCTTCGTTTTTGCAGGTGCGCATCAGCGCACCGCCGGTGACGATGTTGCAGTTGTCCAGAGAAACTTCCACATTCTGTCCGTGAACCTCAATGGCGGTTTTCCCGGTCTTGACATCGCAATCGGTCAGGCTCAATTCGCCAACCTCGGTGTGACGCCCCATGACGCAGTGCATCAGGGACAGATAGGTGCCGCATTTTAGTTCGCAGCCGGTAAATTTCACGCTGGCTTCACCGGCTACGATAGCAGCCTGGCAGGCAACGTCAAATTTGCAGTCATTGAATACATCGTGGCAGCCCCAGTCTGCATAGGCACCGTAGCCGGACTTGGTGGCAACCACCTTGCAGTCGTTGGCTTCCAGATAGACGAAGCCCTCGGAGGCATCGGTGGACAGGGCGGCCCAGCCGTCACAGGAGATCAGGGAGTTGTAGAAATAGCTGTAAGAATTCTGGACGGTGCAGTGGGTACGGTTGTTGCCCTGAATCTCCAGCGGAGCGGGAGGATTCATCTTGGGAGCTTCGCCGGGGCAGTCGGCGCCATAAGGAGCGCCATGGCTCACCAGAATGGAATCATAGACCTTCAGGACACTGCCGCCGCTGGCGGAGGTGGCAGTACGGCTCAGACCGTTTACATCCACCAGACAATCCTTCAGCGTGAGCTTTGCGTGATCGGATACGCCGGCACCTGCAGATTTTTCGCCCAGACCCTGTCCGTCTCCGGAAAGGGAGATCACTGCGCCTTCTACCGTAAAGTCGGTGCCAGCGCCTTCGGCGTAAACGCCGCCAACCATGCCGTCGTAAGAGACGATGCGGACATCCTCTGCGGTGGTATCGGTGATATCACCGCCATAGACCGTGGCATCGTGGCCCTCTGCACGCTTTCCGTCCTTAATGTAGATGGAGGGTGTCATAACGGGACCTTCCCCCATGGGAGGGGGGCCGCCCGTTTTATCCTCAATGCCGTTTTCCTTAAACCAGTCCCAAGGCTCAATGGGGACGTAGGGGATTCTTGGAACAATAACGGGAGCGATACCCTTGATCTGTGCCATGATAATACCTTCTTTCTAAAAGCTTGACAGGGAGAACAATTGCAAATGCTATGCATTCGGACTGTCAGCAAACTAACTATATCATAGCGTAAATATTCCTGTAACGCAAGCGTCATTTCTGATATCAAAGGGTCATTTCTTGACCTTTTGGAAAAAACCACCGCATACTCTGCACTGATTCAGAGTATGCGGTGAATACTGCGGTATTATTTTGCCTCGTACCAGCTTTTTCCCTGATGGGCATCTGCGATCAGCGGAACCTTCAACTGGGCGGCGGAGGTCATCTCCTCAGTCACCAGCGCCATGACCTGCTGAGCTTCTGCCTCCGGGCATTCTACGATCAGCTCATCGTGTACCTGCAATACCAGCCGGGCGTTAAGTCCTTCCTGCTGCATCCGGTTTCGTACCCGGATCATGGCAAGCTTGATAATATCGGCAGCAGTGCCTTGGATGGGGGTGTTCAGTGCCATACGCTCTGCACCGGAGCGAACGTTAAAATTGGTGCTTTTCAACTCCGGCAGGCTCCGACGGCGGCCATAGCTGGTTTCTACATAGCCGGTTTCTCTGGCCTTTTCCACCACATCCTTCATATAGGCCTGAACGCCGGTGTAGTGGCCCAGATAGCCATCGATATAGGCGCGGGCCTCTTTTCTGGTAACGCCGATATCACCGGCCAGTGAGAAGTCGGAGATGCCATAGACGATACCAAAGTTGACGGCTTTGGCACTGCGGCGCATCTGCGGGGTCACTGCATCCGGTGTGACACCGAATACGGTAGCAGCAGTGAGCGTGTGGAAGTCTTCACCGGAATGGAAAGCCTCCTGCATGGCCTTGTCATCCGCAATGTCACTGAGGACCCGAAGCTCGATCTGACTGTAGTCCGCATCTACAAGCACGCAGCCCTGAGCCGGGACAAACATCTTTCGGATCTCGCCGCCCAATTCTGTGCGGACGGGAATATTCTGAAGGTTTGGATCTGTGGAGCTCAGACGGCCGGTAGCGGTGACCATGTTTTGGAAGGTCGTGTGGATTCGACCATCGGAGGCAATCACCTTCAGAAGCCCCTCGGCATAGGTGGAGCGCAGCTTGGTGAGCATCCGGTAGTCGATAATGGCCGGGATGATGGGGTGCTTGTCCTTGAGACTTTCCAGTACATCAATGTTGGTGGAGTAGCCGGATTTTGTCTTTTTGCCATGGGGGAGTCCCAAGGTCTCGAACAGCAGAGAGCCCAGCTGCTTGGTGGAATTGATATTAAACGGGCCGCCGGCGTAGCCGTAGATCAGACTTTCACAATCCTGAATCCGGGCGGTGAGCATCTGCTCAAAGGCGGTCAGCGTGTCACGATCCACCAGAATGCCGGTGTGCTCCATCTCCGCCAGCACCGGGCAGAGAGGAAAGTCAATGGTGTAATAAACTGCGTCCATACCCTCCTCCTTGACCAGATTCGGCAGGACAGTATAGAGGGCCGCAATGGCGGCGGCTTCTCCGGGAAGGCCGTCCTCTATGGAGCGATTGCAATAGCGCTCCATCAGATCCTTTAGCCCATAGCTGGAGCGGGAGGGCTCCAGCAAATAGGCAGCCAAGGCTGTGTCATATAGGAATCCTTCGATACAGAGACCCTGTGCAAGCAGCGCAGTCATCATGGATTTGCAGTCGTGGACAACCTTTTTCGTGGCCGGGGTAAAGATGCCGTCCAGCAGACGGGGCCATTCCATCAGACCCAGTATATTCTGCTGGGCATGATATACGGTGTCGTTCAGGGAGACGGCCAGCTCAGAGAGATCTCCGTTGGCGGAGAGAAACAGCGGCATATCTCCGGAAAGCTTTGAGAGAAAGGCATCGACTGCCTCAGGTGTTTCAATGGGCTGGATATCCAGCGTGGGGATATCTTCTGCCATGGCCTGTGCCTGAGGCTCCAACAGCCGGTACTTGTCAATGAGACGGCCAAAGTTCAGGCTGCGGAACAGCTCCAGCAGCTTTGGACAATCCCATGCGGTTATCAGGTTGGCCTCAGGGGAAAAGTTCATCGGTGCGTTGCAGCGGATGGTGGCAAGCTCATAGCTCTGGTAAGCGGAATCCTTTCCCTCCTGAAGCTTCCGGCGCAGGGCGGGCTTCAAAGCTTCATCTTCGGCGTGGGCATATACGTTGTCCAGCGTGCCAAATTTGTGCATCAGATCCTTGGCGGTTTTTTCTCCGACCCCCGGGACACCGGGATAATTGTCGGAGGAATCCCCCATCAGGGCCTTTAGATCAATGAGGCCCTTGGGAGAAAAACCATATTCCTCCTGAAATACGGCTGGGGTGTAGTTCACAGAGCGGGTCTGACCACCCTTGGTGGTGATCAGCTTGACGGTAACATGGTCATCTACAAGCTGGAGGGAGTCCCGATCGCCGGTGACAATGACACAGTCCCAGCCATGTTCGCCGCAGATCCGCCCGGCAGTGCCCAGAATGTCATCTGCTTCCCAGCCGGAAAGCGAATAGGTGGGGATGTGCATGGCGCTGAGAATGTCTTTGAGAATCGGCATCTGGGAGGCCAGCTCATCGGGCATGGGCTTTCTGGTGGCCTTGTAGCCCTCGTAGGCGGTGTGTCGGAAGGTAGGGCCTTTTTCGTCAAAGGCAACAGCCAACGCCTCCGGCTGCTCGGCATCCAGAAGGGACTGCATGATGTTCAGAAAACCATAGACGGCGCCTGTGGGCTGACCGGATTTGGAGGACAGGTAGCCTACCCCGTAAAAGGCACGGTTGATGATGCTGTTGCCGTCTAAAATCATGAGTTTCATGTGAATCACTCTTTTCTATGAAGGCGTTCAATCAATAATACATGAACAGATTGCATTTGATCATGCCGTTATAGAGCTTCCGCTTTTTGGTGCAGCGGCGGCCATAGTAGAGCTCCAACTCCTCTTCCGAGGAGATAATGTAGACGCTGTAGTCCTTCTGAGCCCCCACAGTGCGCCCAAAGCTGCGGAGCAGCTGCTGGGCCTGACGCTGTTCCAGCATCCGCTGGCCATAGGGTGGATTGGTGACAATGACGCCCTTGCCCTCGGGCAGCGTCAGCTTGGTGGCATCGGCCTGAGAGAAGGTAATATATTTTTCCATACCGGCCTTTTTGGCGTTGCTTTGGGCAATGGCCAGAGATTTAGGGTCGATGTCGGAGGCATAGATGTGGTAATCCCCGTGGAATTCCCGATCCAGCGCCTCGCTGCGGGCCTGCCGCCACATATCTTCCTTGCTGATGTGCCACTTTTGGCAGGCAAAGCTGCGGTTTAGGCCGGGGGCACGATTTTTGGCGATCATAGCGGCCTCAATGGCGATGGTGCCGGAGCCGCAGAAGGGGTCGATAAAGCTGTCCCGGCCACGGTAACGGGAAAGGTTTACCATAGCGGCGGCCAGCGTTTCCCGGAGCGGGGCATCGTTGCCAACGGCACGATAGCCGCGCTTATGGAGCCCGGCGCCGGTGGTGTCCAGAAACAGCTCTGCCTGATCCTTCATGATGGAAAATTGCAGCTGATAGAGGCTGCCGGTTTCCGGAAGCCAGGAAACATGATATTTCTCGCCCAGACGCTTTGCGGCGGCCTTTTTGATAATGGCCTGACAATCCGGCACAGAGTGAAGCTGAGAGCCCAGACAGTGGCCCTTGACCGGGAAAGCGCCGTCCTTGGGAATAATGGCCTCCAGGGGCGTTTTGTATACACCCTGAAACAGCTCTTCAAAGGTGTGTGCCGGGAAGGCGGCCAGACGCAGCAGCACCCGTTCACCGGTACGAAGCCAGAGATTGGCCCGAATGACATCTTCAAAGGTGCCCTTAAACAGAACACGACCGTTTTCGGCGGCAACATCCTTCATGTTGAGCCGCCGGAGCTCCTGTGCGCAAAGTCCCTCCAGCCCAAACAGGCAGGGGACGGAAAGTGTAAATTCAGTCATTGATTACTCCTTGTTTTATGTTATGGCATAATCCGCCTATCTTATCCATTTAGTATACCTGAATTTCCCGAAAAGTGCAACACAAAGCGACCCAGTAAAAACCAATGGAGGATTGCGCCGAGACAGTGGATATGCTATGATAACACTACAAAAGTACGAAGTGAAACTGTTGGAAGCCAGAGGGAGGAAACGGGATGAGATGGATTACCATATTGAACAGTGAAAATATCTATCTGGGATATGATGCGGCACTGCGGCGTAATATTCTGGACGTGCTGGACAGAAATCATATTTCCTGCCGGGATAAATGGCGGGCCAGACCCGCTGGAGGATTGCAGCAGCGTGATCGGGCGGGCCAATCCACCGATCACGACATTCTGTACCGCATCGATGTGCACAAGGATGATGCCGATGAGGCAGTGCATCTGCTGAAGCAGGCCGGAATATTTTAAGGGGGAAGCGCCATGGCGTCATTACAGAATCAGGACCTTCTGAACGGCAGCGTGCCACGGCGGCTGCTGGCATTTTCCATGCCGTTTTTGGCGGCGAATGTGCTTCAGTCTGTCTATGCGGTGGTGGATATGATCATCGTAGGACAGTTTGTTGGCTCGGCGGGGCTGTCCGGCGTATCCGTTGGCAGCCAGATCGCAAGTCTGTTTACCTCCACGGGTATGGGCCTCAGTATGGGCGGGCAGATGATGCTGGCCCAGTATAAGGGCTCCGGGGATGAAAAGGCGCAGCGGGAGTCCATCGGAACTATGATGACCTTTATGCTGCTGCTGGGACTGTGCCTGATGGTTCCATGTCTGCTTTTTGCCCATCCGCTGCTGAATTTGCTCAACACACCGGCGGAGGCCATGACCGATGCATTTCGGTATTTTGTGATCAGCGCTGTGGGCATTGTGTTCATCTTTGGCTATAACTCTGTGTGTGCGATTATGCGGGGGCTGGGGGATTCCAAGCGGCCCATGTATTTTGTGGCGGTGAGCACCGTGACCAATATTATTCTGGATCTCATCTTTGTGGGGCCGCTTCACTGGGGCGCAGGCGGCGCTGCTGCGGCAACGATCATTGCGCAGGGCATCTCTTTTGTTTCGGCATTTATCTATCTCTACCGGCATCGGGAGGGCTTTGTATTTGACTTTCAGCCCAAGAGCTTCCGCATCGTCGGGGGTCGCCTTCCACCAGCTTGGTGGCGGCGAAACGCACCGGGATGCCCGCCGCCTTGGCGTGATCCTCGATGAGGTGCAGAATGCCGTGGATGCAGCGGTGCACCGCACCGCCGTGGTCATCCTCGCTGCAAAAATCCATCCGCCCGGGGCGCTCCTGATACTTTGCCACATGGACGGCGTGGTCCACCAGCTCGTCCACGCCCTCGTTCTTGGCGGCGGAGATGGGGATGACCGGGATGCCCAGCATCGCCTCCATCTTGTTGATGCGCACCGTGCCGCCGTTGCCGCGCATTTCGTCCATCATGTTCAGCGCCAGCACCATGGGGATATCCAGCTCCATCAGCTGCATGGTCAGGTAGAGGTTGCGCTCGATGTTGGTGGCGTCCACGATATTGATGATGCCGGTAGGCTTTTCGCCGATGATGAACTGTCGGGTAACGATCTCCTCGCTGGAATAGGGGGACATGGAGTAGATGCCCGGCAGGTCAGTGACCTCGGTCTCCGGGTGCCCCTTGATGGCACCGCTCTTGCGGTCCACCGTCACGCCCGGAAAGTTACCGACGTGCTGGTTGGAACCGGTGAGCTGGTTGAACAGGGTGGTCTTACCGCAGTTCTGGTTGCCCGCCAGCGCAAAGGTCAGGGTCTTATCCTCCGGCAGGGGATGCTCCCCCTCCTTGGTGTGGTACTTGCCGCCCTCACCAAGACCCGGGTGCTCCACCATTTTTCCGTCCACCGGGGCGTGCACCGCCGGGGTCTTTTCGGTGGGGGTCACGGTGATCTGTGCCGCGTCGTCCAGACGCAGGGTCAGCTCATAGCCGTGGATGCGCAGCTCCATGGGGTCGCCCATGGGGGCCAGCTTGATCAGGGTGACCTGCGCCCCCGGAACAAGGCCCATATCCAGAAAATGCTGCCGCAGGGCCCCGGTGCCGCCCACCGTGTCCACCACCGCGCTCTTGCCGATCTGCAATTCTTTCAGTGTCATATTTCATGCTCCTTTGAGCGAAAAATGTTAGCTTTTGCGAACAATAGTAATATAGGCTAACTGGCGAAATATGTCAATAGAAGAGCAGAGAAAATACGATTTAAAATAGCCTCCGCTTCGCTCTGGCTATATCAGCGGAAATACTATTTTTAAGTTTGCAAATCCGGCAGGGCTGCGGCCCTGCCGGATTTGCCTTTTCACAGATGGGGTCGTTACGGATGATGGCATCGGCTGCTGCCGGCTTTGCAGCCGTCGCGCAGCAGGAACAGCAGAACAGTTACCGGCAGCAGATGCCGCTTCCCGTTACGACCCTCTGGTGAAAATGCGTTTGGAGCGGCCCGCAGGCCGCGACAAACGCCAATATCAAAATAAATTTTCCGCTGAATATCCCCAGAGCGAAGCGGAGGGGATTTCCAATCGTTCCGTAACCAAAAAAGCCGTGCACTCTTTTCAGAGAATGCACGGCTCTTGGAAATCATGCGTTACTTTGCGGTGTTGTAACCGTCGGGGTTCTTCTGCTGCCAGTTCCAGCTGTCGGCGCACATGTCCTCAATGCCGTACTGTGCCACCCAGCCCAGCTCGTTCTTGGCCTTGGTGGGGTCGGCGTAGCACTCGGCGATATCACCGGGGCGGCGCGGGTCGATGACGTAGGGGATCTCCTTGCCGCAGGCCTTGGAGAAGGCATGGATGACGTCCAGCACGCTGTAACCCTTGCCGGTGCCCAGATTGCAGATGAAGAGACCGCAGCCGGTCTCCAGCTTGCGGATGGCGCACACATGGCCCCGGGCCAGATCCACAACGTGGATGTAGTCACGCACACCGGTGCCGTCCGGGGTGGGGTAGTCGTTGCCAAAGACGTGCACCTTTTCCAGCTTGCCCACAGCCACCTTGGCAATGTAGGGCATCAGGTTGTTGGGGATGCCGTTGGGGTCCTCGCCGATCAGGCCGCTCTTGTGGGCGCCGATGGGGTTGAAGTAGCGCAGCAGCGCCACATTCAGGCTGGGGTCAGCCTTGCAGACGTCCTGCAGGATGCGCTCGGTGAAGGCCTTGGTGGTGCCGTAGGGGTTGGTGGTAGCGCCCACAGGGAAGTCCTCGGTGATGGGCACACTGGCGGGGTCGCCGTAGACGGTAGCAGAGGAGCTGAACACGAAGTTATGGCAATCATGATGGCGCATCACGTCCAGAATGACCAGCGTGCAGTTGAGGTTATTGTAGTAGTACTCGATGGGCTTGGACACGCTCTCGCCCACAGCCTTGTAGGCTGCAAACTGGATGACGGCGGTAATGTCCGGGCACTCGGAGAAGATCTTCTCCACGTCCTCGCGGCGGGTCATGTCTGCCTTGTAGAAGCGGAAATCCTTGCCGGTGATCTGCTTGACCCGGTCCAGAACCACAGGAGAAGCGTTATAATAATTATCTGCCACCACGATATCGTAGCCAGCGTTCAACAGTTCGATGCAGGTGTGGCTGCCGATGTAGCCGGCACCGCCGGAAACCAAAATTGCCATAGCCGAGTACCTCTCTCACATAGTATTTCTTGCTTTTTCTCTTTGCGCCGGGCGCTGCCCGGTCTGCTTAAAGCATACCGCTTTTTGCCGCCGACTGCAAGGGGCGCTTTCTTTATTCAGATATATTTTTGTTGCATCTTCGCGCAACGCACTTTTGATTGACAGAGATTTTTCGCACTTTTCACATGGAGAGAATGCGCCGTTTGTGCAAAACATAGAAATGGAGAGGGAGGATACCCCTTTCTCAGTCACGCAAAAAACGCCTGCCGAAGCAGACGTTTTTGCATGGTGTATCATTTTTAAAGCTTTCCGCACTGCTTGCCGGTGAAGAACCGCAGGGTGGTGGTGGCGCGGAACACCTTGCCTGCCCGCAGCACCGTGGAGGGGAACTCCGGGTGAGAGGGGCTGCACGGATAGTGCTGGGTCTCCAAGGCAAAGCCGCCGTACTTCCGCAGCGGCTCGCCGCCCTTGCCCGGGGCGGGGCAGTCCTGCAAAAAGTTGCCGGTGTACAGCTGGATGCCCGGCTGGGTGGTGTACAGCTTCATGCTGATGCCGGTCTTATCACTGGTCGCCCATGCGCAGATGCTCTGGCTGGAGCCGCGTGCGCGGTCGATGACATAGCAGTGGTCGTAGCCGCCGCCCACCATGGTGGTCTGGGAGAAGCCGGTGTCGATCTCCTTGCCGATGGTCTTACCGGCAGTAAAATCCATGGGGGTGTTCACCACGGGCAGGATGTTGCCGGTGGGGCAGGTGGTATTGTTGCCCTCCAGATAGCGGGAGGCGTAGATGCGCAGCTTCTGGTTCAGCACGTCGCCGCCGCCGTCCAGATTGAAGTAGCTGTGGTTGGTCAGGTTTACGATCGTGTCAGCGTCCGAGGACACACGGTAGTCCATGCGGAAGGTGTTGTCGTCAGTGAGGGTATAGCGCACCGCGATCTTCAGGGTGCCGGGAAAGCCGTCCTCGCCGTCAGGGCTTACAGCCTCCATCAGCAGGGTGTCGCCGAAGTACTTCACCTCATAGATTTTCCGGGAAAAACAGCCGTGCAGATGGTGCTCGCCGCAGTTTTTTTCCAGCTGATAGGTCTTGCCGCCCAAGGTAAAGACGGCGTTTTCGATGCGGTTGGCGTAGCGCCCCACAAAGGCACCGCAGCAGGTGCTGCCGGACGAGGTGAAGTCGTTTTCGTAATCTGCCATGGTGTCGTGACCCAGCACCACATCCACCGGGCCGTTTTTGGCCGGGACGATGATATTTTTGATCACGCAGCCGTAATCCAGCACACTGACGGACATACCGCCGGGGTTCGAGAGGATGTACTCGGTAACATTAGCGCCCTCTTTGGTCACACCGAAGGGCTTGGAACGGATCTGTGCCATTGGGCCTCGCCTCCTAAAGCTTTTTTCGGAAATGCAAAAGGGGCAGACTGCCCCCTTTTGCATCTTGTCTGTATTTATGATTATATCACAGTTTTACAGTTTTGTGTTGGAATCCTTTTAGAATTACCATCCAATTTTTGCGGCGATTTTTTCCCTGGAGGTAGTCAGCATTGGTGTCCTTTACTATGCAGCCCTGGTTCCCTGCGTATTTTCCTCCTTTCTGGCGGTGGGAATCGCAAGGGCGGCCGGACTTGAAGGAGAACATTTCCCGGTGGAAATGATACCGGCGCTGGATTTGAAAGCAGTGGGGCTTCTGGTACTTTTAGGTATACTCTGTGCTGCGGTAAGCATCTTGTTCTGTGTTCTGCTTCATACGGCAGAACATGCTTACCGGAAGTATTTTCCAGACGCCAGAGTGCGGATCCTGGCTGGCAGCTTCCTTTTTATCACCCTTACCCTTTTATCAGGAACCAGAGATTACTGCGGCAGCAGTATGGGACTGATCGAAAGCAGCATAGAGGGAAGTGTTCGCTATGAGGCCTTTCTTATGAAGATGCTCTTTACGGCAGTTGCTTTAGGAGCAGGATTTAAGGGAGGAGAGATTGTGCCTACCCTCTGCGTGGGAGCAGCGTTGGGCTGTGCGTTTGGGGAGATTACGGGGTTTGCTCCCTCTCTCTGTGCGGCCTGCGGCATGGCGGCTCTTTTTGCCGGAGTGACCAACTGTCCTATCACATCCTTAGTGATTGCTCTGGAGCTTTTTGGTTATGAAGGGATGGAGTATTTCTCTATTATTATTGCGGTAGCCTTTGCCCTGTCGGGCTATTATGGCCTGTATGCCAGCCAGAAGTTTGTTTATTCCAAAACAAGGACAGAATTTATCAATCGCAGATCCAACGGATAGGATAGGTACGGCTTAAAAAGGAGTGAGTATGATGAAAAAAACGTATAAACCATATAAAGCGGCGGCGGTTATAGCGGCTGCCGTTATTATGACCTCCGGATGCGGACAAAAACAGCAGGAGGGAAGTACGATGCAGACAGAAGAGGAGACGTCTGCATCCGGTACGGAAACCTCGTCTGCCGTGCAGAGACCTAATCCCATGACTGCGGTAACAGATGAAACTGCCTTTCAGTCTCTTGGGGTTTATATGGCTCTTCCGGAGGAGGCAGAAGATCCTCTCTGCTTTATCCTGAATGGAGAGGTAGCTGAAATTCAGTTTTCATATCATGAAATTCCCTATTCCTACCGTGCTTCCAACACGGCAGAGGATTTTGCCGGGATTTTTGAACGCTTTACGGATCAGATTCTGACCGTTGAATTTAAGGATTTGGAAGGGGGAGAAACGGTTTCTGCCCAGATCCGTACTACCCAGAGTGGAGGCCGCTTTGCTTCCTGGAAATGGAAGGATACGTCATATACGCTCTATACGTCATCGAACGTATCGGATGCGGATATTTCATCAATGGTAACTATGTTATTAGAGCTGATCTCTCAGCGGTAGGAGAAGGCTATGCTGGAGTTAAAGGATTTTATGCCGATAAATTTCCTAAAAAAGGAAAAACATAATCAATATTATAACATAAAATTCTTTGTAAATGATAATGAATATCAATAAAATTGCAAAAAAAGTAAATATATTTAAAGCATTTGAAATTAAAATAATATAGAATTAATAACAGAGAATGATAATTATTATCATAAAAATAAAATGAAAGGTAGAATAAATGAAAAAAATAGCTATATATGGAAAAGGTGGAATAGGAAAATCTACAACTACATCAAATTTGTCAGCAGCATTATCCCATTTAGGATATAAAGTCATGCAAATAGGTTGTGATCCAAAAGCAGACTCAACAAAAAATCTTATGAGCTCCGTTAGTATAAGAAAATAAAACCACCACTTAGGTACTGTAATGAACTCATTCTAAATTCATATTGGTGTAATATCTACTGTATTCCAACTTATCTATGGTTCATACCCTCCGATACTACTCATAGATTCATCAAAATAAGCAAACAACACATAGAAAACAGAATCTGTCAAAAACAGAACAGTCTGTAGTAATCTGTATCAAACGTATACTTATGGGACTCCAAAAATTCTACCATATTA